>CEUK01181837.1_pt1 | contig 11975 bp, 13 predicted proteins | sample 356451 | NCBI WGS metagenome assembly CEUK01 (sample SAMEA2622843, study PRJEB7988) | marine metagenome | isolation source: saline water (ENVO:00002010), including
TGATCTTGGCCGTCGAGTTGCAAAGCAGATTCCAGAGCGTTCACCAATGATACTGATTCTTATCCTTGTACCATTGGTCATCTATGGTGCAGTTAAGGGAACAGATACGTCTGCCGTTCTTCTCATTCTCTTGACACTCGGATTCGTCCAGTGGGGTCCTGAACCACGCCTCTATGCCTCGATGGTTTGGCTTGCATTGTTCATGGAGTTGTGGGGGACTTATCTCGGAAATTGGACGTGGGCTGCGAATGTTCCATGGACTGGATTAACCGCATGGAACCCTCCTCTTCTTGTCGGTGCATTCTATTGTTTTGGGGATTTACTTGTTAATCTGAGCGTTGCCAAGTTTGAAGGGCAACCCATGGCTGAGGTGAACCATGACGTCCTCGGATGAGTTGAAGCGTCGCCGTGAAAAAGAGGCGAAGCGTATCCGGACGAGTCTTAATCGTCAGCGTGGTGTTCAACATGCTTCACTGAAAGGCGGGGAATCCGCAGTGGCTTTTGTGAAGGAAGAATTGTGCATTGGTTGTGACCAATGCACCATTGTCTGCGATGATGATGCCATTGAAATGTACAAGGTGGCGATGCGTAGTCCATTGATCAATGTTGAAAGCAATCAGAAAGCAAAGATCATTCGAGATGCTTGTACAGGATGTCGACTCTGTGTACTCGCATGTCCAACCGATGCGATCAGTATGATCGACCGATGAGGTGATGAACGTGTCCAAAAAAGGAAAACAACCAACTGCACAACGATTTGGAGGAGAATTCGGACCTTACCGCAAGGAAGGTACAACCGGTGTATCTCTTGGAACCTTCAAGACGCTTGTATGGACATCGAATATTGGTGGCCTCATTCTCGTTGTTATCGCCCTTGAACTTCTCTTCGTTCAGCAAGAATTCACATGGGGGCTTCTCAGCCTCATTGGTGGCGTCTTGATCGCTCTCTTCCCATCGAATTACGAAATCGTCGGTATGGACGATGATGTTCCTTCTGAAGATTAACTTCACGCTTCAACTTCGGTTTGTGTTGGTGCAGGAAGTTCGCTCTTCTTTGTGTTGACTTCACGAGCAAGGAAGGAAACAACGTCGAGGATTTCGATGTCTTCGTAGCGCTCATCACCTTCAAACTTGAGACATTCAAAGTGTGAGACACACTTTGGACATGAGGTCAACATTGTATCGGCTCCAGTCGACTTGATTTCTTCCATTCGAGCAACACGGAGTGCACGAGCGTTTTCGTTGCATGACATCATGCTTGAAACACCACAACACATTGCATCTTCGCCATGATGTTCCATCTCGACGAGATCAACACCTTCAACAGCATTGATGAGTTCACGAGGCTCTTCATAGATGCCCATTTGTCGGCCGAGACGACATGGGTCGTGATAGGTAACGGTTGTCGCATCGGTTGAAAGTTGCATATCGAACCCGTTCTCGATGAGATATTCGGTTGTGTGCATGACCTTGACGCCTTCGAGTTCATAATCACGTGCAAAGGTTCGGAAACATTCTGCACAAGACGAAACGAGCGTGTCAATACCTGAAGCTTCGATCTTCTTCTGGTTGTACGCCTTGAGTTTGTCAAAGACTTCTGTAAGTCCTTGCCACTTCTGGTCGTGGCCACAGCACTTGAGGAAGTCTCGTCCAAGATAGGAAACATCGTGGCCCATTTCTTCAAACAACGTGAAAGCAGCAGTGGTTGAATCACCAAGGTTCATTTCACCTTCATTGACATGGGAGAAGACCATCTCTTGGTCGAGATAGTCAACACAACCTGGATAGTAACCAACGTTGGAGGAGATCGGGTATTCCTCGACTGGGATGAAATCCTCATTGGATGCTTCCTCTGCCTCAGCAGCGAGGACAGCCTGAAGAACGGTGTGAGGAATCTCAGCAGCTGGTCCACCAACGATGAGACTTCGACGGATATCGACGTAGGAGTCGTAATCGACAAGTTGTGGACAAGCGTTGGTACATGCTGTACATGTCAGACATGAATAAAGCGGAACACCATCGTCCTCGTTGTTCCAAGAGTTGTAGATGATGTTGAGCTTGTCACCACCATTGAACAATCGAACAGGACAAGCATCATCACAAAGGTCGCATCCGTAACACTTGTTCATCTCAAACTCATAGCCACGGGCCATCGAACGCAAGAGAACAAGAACAACTGCACCAAAGGTCAGACATGGAATGAACATGGCATAGGTCAACTTCGCATCGAGTGCCTTTGGATTGACGTGGTAGGAAGGATTTGACACATCGCTGTATGTTCCTGTTGCAGAAGCAAGCATTGCTGTATCGCTCAAGTTGACGACCCTTCCTGCGTTCATACCTGCATTGCTGTCCCACAAAAGGAGCGGTTGGAAGGCTCGAATGGCGAAGGTCGTTTCCGTCGTAATGGATTCATTGAGTGCAAGTGCGCCTGAGGCAACGAGGGAGTATTCGTAACTGTATGTTCCCGGCTCGAGGTTGATCTCAGCACCTTCACATCCCGTAAACGATGCGAGGACTGCACCTGAACTGTCGCTTACGGACATGGTGCTTGAGAGCATGGTTGCCGTATTGACGCCGTCGATTTTTCGCTCACTGGCTCGGTATTCACAGGTGACATCGGTTGGAAGCGCTTCACTTGTGTAGGCGTCTGTAACGGTAAAGGTTCCAGATGTTGCATAGCCTTCACCACCTGCGAAGGTGACCGTTGCTCCCGCAGCGTTATCGCCCGTTTCTGGGTTTTGATGATTGTTTGCATCACTGAAATCGATAATGGTTTCACGCGCAGGTTGGAAAATCTGCCAATCCAGCCACGCAGCCGCAGGTACGATTCCATCCGTATAGCCTCGTTCATCGCTAAACGAGTTGGTTTCATGCACCTCGACATCGGAAGGTTGCGTTCGCATTGCTTCCAGTTCAGGATAGTAATCATGCGTCAATCCCTTGATGGTCAAAAGACCACCAGCTTCCCAGAATCCGTTGTCATAGGTATCGAAGGTTGCAACAGATGCACCTGCTGAAACGATAAGTGCTCCAACGATGAGTCGCTTACCATGCTCTGGTGTAAATCCTGATCCCCATGCTTTGACGAGAACGTTCCGGCCCACGAAATAGATCACAATCCATAACAGCATACCTGTCAGAATCCATGGTACGGCATTGAAAATTTCCGCAATCCACGGTGCTCTCGTTCCACATAACAGATCGCCATGCGAATCGAGTTTACAATAATCCGACCGATTTTTCCCATACAACTCAAGGAAGATGTTGATCGAAAAGACAGAGATGAACCAAACGTGTGCAAGGTAGACAGCACCTGCTGCTGCAAACCATGGGTCTTCAACAGGTCGCTTCTCACGTCCGCCAAGGAATGGAGGCAGTGCAAGGATACCGACTGGAATACCGGTGAGCGCAGCGCCCCACCATGCAGCGTTCCAAGCAAAGACAGGTTGGCCGACGATATCGCCGATGAATCCGGTTGGAACCGTGAATTGCGGAAGATATTCGCCCCACCGTAGGTAGCCATACGAGAACAGAACATACCAGTCAGGGAAAACGAACCCTGCTTGAGCGTATGGATCCGCTGCACCGTGCAGTGGCGGTGGAATCAGCCATGCGTAAAACAGCAGAACTGCCGCCATGAAGGCGAAGAGAATTGTGTCACGTAGAACTTCGTGAGGCCAGAATCCGTGACCCATACGGGTTCGCTTACGCTTTTCACCAGCTTCCTGAAGTTTTGCCTTCTCATCCATGTACGAGGTTGCAACTCGTCCTAAATTTTCCATTAGTCCCATTCAAATTCCTCCGATCAATGTGGCTCCGCGATACCTTGTACCCAGACAATAAACAAGTGAATGATGATCAATGTGGTCACAATCACTGGTAGAATAAAGACGTGAATGAAGTACATACGTGTGACCGTTCGAGGCGTCAACGATGAACCACCGAACAGAAGTGTTGCGATGTACTTACCGACAAGTGGTGAGGAGTTGGCGAGGTTGATTCCGATAACTGCAGCACCATAGGCCAGACTGTCCCACGGAAGCAAATATCCAGAGTAACCAAACACGATGGTCAGCGCCATCAGGGCTACACCGATGAGCCAATTCAGTTCACGTGGGTTTCGGTAAGCACCTGTGAAGTAAACACGACACATGTGGAGGAAAACAGAAGCCACCATGAAGTGCGTGCCCCAGTGGTGAACGGCTCGAATAATGTAGCCAAATGGAAGTTCGAGCATAATGAACTCCATCGAGGCATAGGCCGGTGAAGGATCGCCTTCTCCACCTGGGACGTAATAGATTCCAAGAACAGTTCCTGTGATGACAAGAATGATGAAACTGAGGAACGAAATACCTCCGAGACAGTACAAAGGATACCAATACCAAATGATACGTAGTTTGTATTTCTCAGCGTGCGTGAGTGGCATTTGTCGGTGCATGTTGTAATATGCACCTTTGGACATGTTCCAGTAATCTTGGATACGGAATCGTGTGTCCATCCACGAAAACACCCACAGGAATGCCCGTTCGGAAATACCCATTCCACCAGTTGATTCAACAGCACGTAGAATTTCTCGACGTGGCATCTCTTCTGTTTCCTTCCGTAATGTGAAGGCAACGAGAACGATGATGAAGGCGATAAAGAACCACAGAATCCAGAACATTGTTGTCATCTTAACACCTCAATCACAATACGTCAACCAATCGACGTAATCGGTAATACCTTCAACGACACCGTTGTTGAGAACGATAGGAATCAGCGGCAAACCAACTGGAGCAGGTCCTCCTGCCTTACGAACGCCAGCGTAGGTAAAGGTTGCACCATTCGCTCGGTTGCGGTTGGTGTTCATTTCCAGTGCTGTCGTATCGAATCGTGAAGAATGACAAATACAGAACAATTTGGTTCCACCATCGTCGGTTCCGCCAGGTGTCCAAGTGTCATCCGTGTAGGAGTTTGAAACAAGTTGCCAGCCTGGAATGCAACAAAGATGTGTGCATCGTCCAAACACCATGATCAAATCGTCGGATGGGTAAATTCGCTCATCCAAGGCAACCATGTCTTCGAAATGGCCGATGTATTTTCCTGATTCATCATAACCTTCCATCATTTGAAACCGAGCCTTGTTGTTGTCCATGGGCGAACCTTGCCATTTCGAATCTTCAACGTAGGTGACAACAACGGGAACGCCGTTCCAGACGCCTGCAGCTCCTGCAGTTCCAGTGTTGGAGTTGGCTGCTTCTGCAACGAAGTCATCTTTGGTCATAGATTGCAGGTGCTTTGCACCATACCATGCAGTATCTTCACGGCCCTTCGCCCAGAATTTGACTGAGAGATCACCAGCAGAACCTCCGCCAGGAGGGAGGAGAATGGCCGCAAAACCAAGAACGCCGAGTGAGGCGGTAAGAACACCCGCGGCTGTGTTGAAACCGTAGCGGAGGAATTGCCTTCGGTTGATGACCGTCTCGCCAACATTGGCAAGACCTTCCTTTGCTTCAGGAACGAATAGGTTGTAATCTTTGGCCATAATCTTCACCACTTGTACTCCTTCCAATCTTTGGCGTGTTCAGGAACGTATTTGTTCTGCGAATGTTTGACGATAATGGTGTCTGGCAGGATATATTTGAGGTAGATGACGCCCATCATAATCAGTGTTGTAAGCGTCATTGCAAGATGGAATGCGAGTTGTTGCTGATCCCAATCGTTGGCAAGTCCATAGATGAGGGAGAAAGCCCAATAGCAGGCCCAGAAAATACCCCATGCAAAGAAGAACATGGTGAGATAAGAACCCCCGGAAGGAGCGAGACTTGCGCTAACGATGGTACCGGATTCGGCGACGTTGTGGACGCCGTGGTTGATGGCTTCATCCATCTGGGCCTCGGTCAATTCCACGCCTTCAAGCGCATTACGAGCATCTTTGACGGAGATTGAGCCATCTGCGACACCCTTGAGCAGATTGTTAATTGCATCGTCGTACATCACTGATCACCTCGTCGCATGAGTTTGTAGCGCAGTCGTAATTGATTGCTGCGTCCTTCGTAGGAGGTTGAGAATCCGTAACGGAGCATCAATCCTGCAAAGACGATGCACATGATGACAGCTCCAAATCCAAGGAGGCCGAGCCAGTGTGCGCGCAACTTTGCACCCATGTGGTGCAAATCAGTTCCGTGAGATTCTGGTTCTGGTGGGGCAACGTTACCGTCACCTGCGAACACGGTTCGAGTTCCTCTTGAGAGGCTTTCTTCATCACCCTCGACGAGTGCGAAGGTGAGTTGGTTCCACATGTCTTCAACGGCATTTCCAAGCCCGCCGTCACCATTGACGCTGTTTCCTGTGATCCAAAAGACGACCGTCCCTTCGCCCTCTGCAGGAGCAGTCCACGTGATGTCCCACATTCGATCGGATTCTGCCGCCGATGCGGACGTATGTGTGAGCGATTGAAGGTCATCGGCCCAATTGTCAGCACCAATGCCTCCAAGTTCGCCGCTCGAAACGCGCATCGAGAAGCCAGCTGAATATTGTCCTCCAGCGGATGGGCCACCGATAATGTGGAGTTGGAGTTCGTAGGTTTCGCCTGGTGTCCAAGCATAGGGGACGCTGTCAAGAATGACTTGCACATTGTTCGATGGTGCTGCATTGTGGCATAGACAACCCTCTTTGGCAACATCATCGATGTCGTTTTGCTGGCCACCAATGCCCGTAGGCAGGGATGTGGCAAGGCCAGGGAGAAGCAACAGAAGCAACACTGCAACCACAATGGTGCGGCGTTTGGTGAAGGAGGTTGTCAGCATGGCTACACCCTATGGGCTTTCGACTTAGAAGGACCCCTTAAACATTGTTAGTGATTCGCAAGAATAATGCTTTGCAGTGTGCCGTTTTTGAAGAAAAATCTAACAAGGCAAGAATTCATGTGTCTCGACCCTGTCGACAGACTATGGCAGAGACGCCCTTTGACAACATTTACGACCTCTCCACATCGCAACTTGAACGCCTTGACGAGGCTGAAGATTTGATGCTCAAGAACGATCTAGGGGCAGCAGAACGTCTGCTGTTAAGCATGCTTGAAGAGGACGATGAATGCATACCGGTGTTATCGAATTTAGGCCATCTCTATGGTCGCCATCTCTCAGAATTTGAGACCGCCGTATCCTACTACGACAGAGTCTTGCATCTTGAACCAGACAATGCATGGGCAAGAGATGCACGGCGTCGTTACATGCGATTTGTTGAGAAATAAGGTAAGTTCAAGGGCGTTATCGACAAGGGCTTGTCATGGAGTCCTCCCAAATTCTCATCACAGGAATTGGCGGGCTTGGATGTATTTGGGCTGCTCGAGCCCATCAACGTGGCGCAGGTGCATCGCTGCTGATGTTGGATGCTGATGACCGATTTCCCGAGGCTGAAGGGGCCAACATCATTCGATTGGGCCACACCCTTGATGCGTTGGGTTGCGCAGCATTACCACCGCTTGCAGAACAACGAATGCGTGGTCTTGCAACCCGAACAAGACCGTTCCTTGAACAGGCTGAGTTGGTGATTATCGTTGCTGGCTTAGGAGGAGGGACTGGCACTGGAGCCTCGCATGAATTTGCACGTCAAGCGAAGTTGCATGGGGCAACCGTTCTCTCGGTTGCAGCATTGCCGTTTGAAAGTCAACCGACAAGAAAGAAAATTGCAGAAGCAGAAATTCAACGTCTTGAACATCATTCTGATGTTTGCGTCCGTTTGTCACTTGAACGACTGGCTCGACAAGCACGAGATCGTGGGAAGGATTGGAGCATGGGTTCAGAATGGGTTGAAGATCTCATCGATGGCTTGGTCAGAACGCTTCTCTCGATGGGTCTCATCAATCTCGATTTGATGGATTTACGAGCGATCGTTCAACATCAAGGCCGTTCAACAATGTTGGTTGGAACCGGCCATCACAATCAACTCGATGCGTTGTACGATGCGACGATTAAAGCACCGCTCGCACCGATGAACGTCGCAGGTGCGAAAGGATGTTTGTTGCAAATCGAAGGTGGTATGGGAATGACCATCGGCCAAGTTGATGAAATCGCAACAGCCCTTACTTCTGCCGTCGATTCGGATGCCCAGGTAATCTTAGGTGCGCGTGTTTCACCTGATTTGGAAGGTGTGATCCGCATTGTTATGCTTCTTTCCGGAATCGATGAGGACTAATCCAACAGTTCGATTTCATCATCCCAAGTTGTGCTATCGCCCAGTGATTCAGGTGTTTGATTCCAATCGACTGGATCGCCAATGCTCTCTACGTCCTCTTGCTCAGAATTTATTGCATCCGCCTTGGCCGCTTCTGTTGTCGGTTTTGCGTCCTCAGTAGGCGTATCCTGAACTTCAAGTTCTATTACCGACTGAACGATACCTCGATCGCTGTTCATTCGATGAACTCGTGCTTGAAGCATACTTCGTTGAAGATACATCACTGTTACAACAACAAGAATGTGACCAGCGATGAGAACCAACCGGACGTTTTCCATCACCGATGTAATCATTGCAACACTTCCAGCGTAGGCATATCCGAATGCTACGCCCCAAAACAATGCATTTTCTCTCGTAAACAAGGCAGACTCTGAACCCTCGCCTTTGCTGGTAAGTGCCCAGATGGCGAGGAAAACTGTGACGATCATCAAAAACAATTCTTCGATGAAGATCATGGTGTCGGTCGATGCCGAATCAATGCTACGAAAAATGCTGAGAACATGCCATGTAATGAACAACTGTGTCGTCCAGAACCATTTTCGAGCAACAACATGTGTTGTCGAATGCATCGATGCTTGTTTCCGCTGACCCCAGGTGAGGTAAATGCAGAGGCCGTAAACAGCGAAAGAAAACAGGTAGGGCCAAAGGCTGAACGAGCCTTGATTCAAGAAAAATCGTAATCCTTCTGTTACAGCAAAGGTCATGACAACCACCAAGGCCGATGTCATGACGAGTGACGGAACGGGGGAGAATCCCCCTGAATTGACTTCACCTTGCTCTGGTGCCGTTATTCCATTCATACTCGCAAGTCCAAAAAACCGTCCTTGAGCCATCGCCCAGACGACGAACAATCCTCCCAGGAGCGCTGGTAAAAATGAACCAATTTGTTGAAGAAGACCATTTTCGCCAAAAATGAGGTTGATGGCCAACATCAAGAGGAAGCCAAAAACAAACGGAAGGAGAAGAATCTTGAATCGAGTTGGCAAGGATTTGGCAAAGGTCTGGTCGGAATTTTTTGTATATTTTAGGATGGATGCAATTCGTTCATTTGTCGACAACGGTGCCAGGCAAACATAGGTCAGGCTAAATCCAATGAATCCATATGCAGCCCATGCCTGAGCATCCATTCGAGCCACGACAAAGAAAACTACGGAAGCAATGGCTAGTAGGATCAAGTGAGGAAACGTCGTAGGTGAGAGCAGACTCTTCAGGAGGGTCATTTTTGTGAGCTGTTGACTCTCCTCCATGCACATCTGTCGATGCCTAGGTTCTAAAGGCTGTCCGATGGTTGATGCCATACTTACATGAGGGGAAGGCCAATGGACATTCATGGGCGCAAAGGTATCGAAGGCCAAACGACCCAAGCGTCGATGGATTGGCATCACCGTCCCTGCTACAATCCAATCTCGAGATGATCTTCAATCAGCGTTGGGAGAAGGCGAACTATCGGCGCTCAAGATACGGTTGTATGATTTCCATCAAGCCCAATCTGATGGAGCACGTCATGCCTGTCACCAAGCTCAAATCGAGAAAGATGTTGGTTTTGCAATCATTTGTGTGCCTCTTAGTGATTATGAGGCTGCTCGAGCATTCTTTTCTTCAGAATCCAACACAATGTTTCGTACGATTTCATCCTCTGGAAAGATACGACTGGTTCGAGAGCGAATGGGGCTTTCGAAGCCACCACGAACATAGGACATACTTTTCACCCAATGCAGGCTGGAGAGGATATGGCCGGTGGAGGAACAGCACCCCCGTTGAAGGTAGGGGATGTTCTGTTACTGGTTGGTGTTTCCATTCTCATCGGGACACTGTTCATTCAAGAATGGGATCAAGCCACGAAAATAAACGCTGGAGATGCGCCCTTAGAAGGGACCTCTCGGACCTTCTCTGGGGATGAGATCACCATTACGATACAACCCGAAAATTCGACCATTGTAACCATCGAGATCCTTGAAGACGGGAAAAATGCGGAGGGGTATCCAATATCAAACGGTGTTGGGCCTGAGAATCCCTTGACGGTCAATTATGAGTCGAATGGTGGCAAGTTGGTGTGGAAAGTGACGTTTGAAACAGAGGTCAATGCAGAAGTTGACGTTGATTTGGATCGGGCATACTTCCTCAACTATCTCCCATACATCATCGGTACCCTTGTCACAACATTGGGTGTTCTCAAGAAGAACACCGATTCTGCCGTGAAGGAAGATGTACTCGATGCAATCATTGAGGATGGAGATTCTTCCAACTGATTTGATCATCATCATCAATTTCAGATGATTGACCCTGTTGATTTACGATTGTCAATGTGTGCTGATTGATGGTTGTTACAGAGCATAAATGATTTCTATAGATACAATCGCTCAAGACAGACGAGATGTCGATAATGTCTTCCTCGTCTCGTGTTTGAATTTCTTTTTTCTTTTCGAACATCGATGCAACAACAGCGTTGATGATGGTGTACAATTCTGAAGGGGTTTTGTCGATTTCGATCTCATCGAGAGAAGCTTGACCCAGTTGAAGATCTTCTCTGGTAGTGTTGATGCCGATGCCAACAACAAGACGTTGCTGATTCCCTTTGGAGAATGATTGGAAGAGAATGCCTCCCATCTTTCGCCACTTCGTGTCATGCTTGCAACGTAGAAGTAAGTCGTTCGGCCATTTTGTCAGCATGCTTTCCTGATGCTTTTTTTCAAAACAGAAGGCCGATCGTAATTCTTGTGCGAGTTTCAGTTGTTTCCGCGGAGTGATGCTTGTCAACTCGGCCACATCAAGCATCCACGATCCCTTGAAAGCACCTGGGTGGTCTTGCCAATGGTTTCCATGGCGCCCTCGTCCATCGGTTTGAATGGTGGCTACAAATGAATCTCCAACTTTATACTCACCACGCAGCATTTCTGCATTTGTGGAATCTATTTCTCGGACTTTGTGATGTTTTCCAGAAATAAATGGATACCAAGCAGCGATAACGTAAATCGACTCTTGGTCTTCAAATTCAACCGATTGAACAATTCGCGATGCGATTCCATACTGGCGGAAGTGATCCACACTCCGTTTCCAATCCACGTATTTTCGACACACGACGAGTGCTAAACCATTCATTTTGCAAAGTTTATTTTGAGCCATGTTTCGGGCAAAAACGTTGAGCAATCCGTTAGGATGGGTGTCGATGAGAGCAGCCTCCTCCATAGGACCAAGGACCTGGTCATGAACTTCCTCAGGCGGAATGTACGGCATGTTCCACAGTACCACATCATACGCCCCAGGATCCCATGCTCGCATCATCGATGATGCCTCTTCGGGGCCAATCCCTCCTTCAGAAACACGAACGTTCACGTCCATCGCCTGAGCGTTTAGTTGGGTTGCAGCAACTGCGTAGGGATTGATATCGCATGCATCCACATTCCACCCAGACATAGCTGCTGCGATTGATAGGGCTCCTGAGCCCGATCCAATTTCCAGTAAACGTTTCGAACCAAATGGTTTCAAATCCTTGAGAACTTCATGGAGAAGATCCGTATCTTCCCGTGGTGGATACACAGTTGGAGGAACAATCAATTCAAGACCATTCCATTTGCAAATTTTAGCATCCTTTCGGGAGAGAAAATCAATCTCTTTCTGAGCGTTTTCTCGGTTGAACATAAGCGACCTCGATTTTTTTCATTCGTCGGTCCTAAAAGAGCGTTTCTTACATCTCAATAAGAGAGTTTTTTCATCGGTAAAGTATAAGAAGGGAGGGTAGTTCGGATTGAAAGCCC
>CEUK01085534.1_pt1 | contig 11966 bp, 3 predicted proteins | sample 356451 | NCBI WGS metagenome assembly CEUK01 (sample SAMEA2622843, study PRJEB7988) | marine metagenome | isolation source: saline water (ENVO:00002010), including
TCAAATTTTAATATTAATGTAACACATGAAGATAATTCTTGTTTGTTTAATGAGTTGCATGTTAGTCAATTAACTTCTCAAATAGATTCTCTTCAACATTTATCTGAGTCATATGAAGGGGAGATTACAGATTTGTCAAATCAACTTTCTCTTGCGATGCAGAATCAAGATGATGGCGTTTCTCAAGCAGATGTAGATGCTCTTGAAAATCAAATTGATACTCTTCTTGCTCAGATTGCTGAAATGTCTCATAATTCATTAGATGCTCAAATGATATATTTTGAAAATCAAATAGATGTTGATAACCCTTCTCAGTATAATGTACTTTTACAGGCTTTCTCTAGTATTTATGAGGCCTATGCTGAGTGTAACCCTAATGTTTATGGGCGTATTGCTATGACATTAAATGAAGGTTGGAATACCATTGGATATAATGTTTTATATGAAACAAATGCTTCAAATGCATTATCGTTAATTTTAGATCAGATGATACTATTAAAAAGTAATAATGGTGATATCTATTGGCCTCAATATAATTTTAATGGTATTGGTGTTTTGATTCCTGGTCAAGGTTATCAAATTAGAATGGAAGAAGCAGTTGATGAATTCTATTTTGAGTAATTAATTGTAGTTACTATTACGTTTATTTTTTAATTTTTTCATTAAAAAAATCTTTATTTCAACATAAAGTATCTTTTTGATTTTGTAAAATTTAATCGTTGTGCATAAATTTTGCACTAATACATCTATTTACACTATATTTGACACTAATTTGCCCTATGGATTTTTGTTTTAAATCTTTAGAATCATGGAATTATTGTTATGAAATATAGATTATTTTTAATTACTAGTTTTTTGTCAATAGTGTTTTTTCTTTCTTCTTACAAGAATTCAAAGAGTACTGATGTTTATTATTCTAAGGGTGATGTTAAATATGCTATTGGAATGAAAGCTTTTGGTGGTGTTATCTTTTATCTAGATAAAACTAAGAAACATGGTTTAGTTGTTTCAACAGAAAATGTTGGAGGAAGTTGGATGACTTACCCTTGGGGTTGTTATGGCTCATCAATCAAAGATGCTGAAGGTATTGATGTTGGTACTGGTAGATTGAATACTAATGCAATCGTAAATGCTTGTGATGATAAAGAAACTGCTGCTCATGCTTGTAATAATTATGAGCATGAAGGTTTTTCTGATTGGTTTTTACCATCTCTAGAAGAATTGGAAATGATTGCGGAGAACTTAGCTTATGATGATGAGTTTTATGAGATTATCCAATTTGATAATGGAAATTATTTATCTTCTACTCAGTTGAAGAATAAAAAACATAAAATTAATTATGCTTGGTCAGTTAATTTGATTGAGGGTTATTCAATGTCAAGCAATAAGTCAAATAAACATAAAATTAGAGCTATTAGGGCTTTTTAATTACTATATATGAATATGATTAAGCTTTTTAATAAATTATTACTTTTCTTCATGTTAATTGGTTATCCCCAATTAGTTTATTCTCAGAGTATTCCTAATTTTAATCTTAGTATTAATAATAGTAGTGTACAAGGTTATTGTGCTCCTCAAGATATAGAAATTCCTGTTACTTGGCCATCATCTAATGATTCTACAACAGAATATATATTTATCCTACATGATGATATTGAGCCATTTGATCCGGAGATAGACCCGGCATCTTTTTCTTTGTATGAAACCTTTAGTTTTTTTCATAGTGATTCTTTACCTGAGAATATTATAATATCCTTTAATAGCTCATCATGTAATGCTAATAATTCTTCATATGCACTAACTTATTATGTTAAAGATTTAACCGGACCAGGGGATTTTTCATCCCAGTATGGCTTTGAAGTTGGTAGTACTAATGGTTTTACTGTTAATGGTAAACCTGAAGCTAGTTTTTCCTCTCAAGAAATTGATTGTGGGTTATATACTTTTACAAATACCAGTATATCTGGAGAAATCGTTATTAATAATTTGTGCGAAGATTCTCCTACTTCTGATATCGAATGGGTAATTAATGCTGATCCAAGTGAATATACTATTCTAGATGGTGGGTCATTAGGAGAAGGTTTAGATCCTGCTTCAGATGTTTTAAATGTTCAGTTTGTCCCAGGTAATTATGATATAATGCTTTTGACTGAGAATGTATCCTGTAATGATAGTACATCTATTACAATATGTATTGAAGATTATGATTTTAATCTTGATGATCTTAGTTTTTCTTTTCCTCAGCAGGTATGTGTAAACGATAGTATATTTATTGAAAACAGTATTGATTCAATTGAATTTGTTTGTAATTCTACTAATGATATATGGTATGATTGGGATTTAACTCTTATTGATGAATGTGTTATAGATAATGATTTTAATCTTCCAGAATTAAGTGGTTCTAATCCTAGTTTTAGTATAGCTAATCCTGGTATTTATGAAATTAGATTTACTTCAATAGATCCATGTATTAATCCACCAATTGATACAACACATATTTTTACAGTTGTTGGATATCCACTTATTGACGCAACTACTTTCGATTACAATCAGAACTGCGATTTATCTGCTGATCTATCTATTGACTTTGATTCTTGTTTTTCTGAGCCCCCATATGATTCAAATTGGGCTATTATATCAGGTGGAACAGGTTTTTTTGATGACAACACTGTTTTTGTTGAAAATTCAAGTGATTATACTATTGAGTATACTTTAAGTGGAGCTTGTGGTGTAGATACTTCATATTTTGATATGTCTATATCTGATACTCTTAGTTTAGAGATAGTTAATGATACTATTGTTTGTGAGGGTGATAATATTTTAATTGATCCAATAATTCTTGGAGGAGTTCCTGAATATTCCTATTTGTGGGAAGGTGAAAATGGATTTCTTCAAACAAGTCTTCAATTAAATATACCAAATATTTCTGACAATCAAGAAATTAGTCTTCAAGTTACTGATTCAAATAATCCTAATTGTATAGTAAATGACTCTATTTCTATTACAGTCATTCCTGATCCTGGATATACTCTCGTATCTCCAATTTTTAAATGTCAAGGAGATACAATAGAAATATCATTTGAAGAAGAAGTTTTACCAGGTCATATTGTATCATGGGAAAATGATGTTAACTCATCAGTATTTACTTATTTTGAAAATCAAGATTCGCTAATTAATGTTACAGTAACTGTCGAATCTGGTTGTTCTTTTGATTATTCTACACAAGTTGACGCATTATCTGATGATGAAGGATTTATCAATTTCCCAGATACCATTCCTTTTTGTGAGTTAGGATTAAATCCTCTAGTTGATTCTATAAACCATCCTACAATCAATTCTGATGGAGTATGGTTTGGTGATAGTGTTGTTGGTCCTAATATTAATGGAGATTATTTCTTTTCTTCTGAGTCATATGGTTCGTTCAATGTCTATTATAGCAAAGAAAATGTTCAAGGTTGTTTAGTAACTGATTCAGCTATAGTCATAGTATCATCTAATCCTTCTACAGAGTTTAATGTGAATAATGAAAGTATATGTGCTCCAGGAGAATCATATATTGTTTTAGAACAATCTGTTTTTATAGATAATCCTTTAGATACAGATTATACCTTGACAATAATTGCCGGTGAGGATGGAATCGAAACGGAGATCAATTTTAATCATGATTCATTAATAACAGGAATGGTAGGTAGTAATTTTAGAATTCAAGCTGATACTTTGTTTTTTAATTTAAATCAATCTTCCTGTGATTTTAATTACGATAATAATCCAGAAATTAGTTCATCATATAATGGAGCATATTACCTTCTTCTTGAAGCTAATAATGTTTGTACTGATAGTCCCGTAGATACAGATAAAAAGATATTCTCCTCATCACAGCCAATTGCAGACTTTACATATGATGATCCTGATGATTGTCATACAGATATTATATATGAATTTATTAATTCTTCTATTGGTGAAATTAATATTGTTGGTAGTTGTTTTTCACCAAATATTAATTGGCAAATATCAGGTGTTGAAGATGTGGATTGGCAAGTTCAGTCATCTAGTGAACTTGGTGATACATTAAATTCTGGAAGTGATATCCTGGAGGTTATGTTTATGAATACTGGTTCATACGATGTTACATTAATAACTTCTAATTCATGTCAATCAGATACAATTACTAAAGAAGTCTTAATTGAAGAATCTCCCTTGGCTGATATTGGTGTTGAAGTTATTAATGATAACTTATGTGCTCCAGATTCTGCATTTGTTTTTCTTTCAAATGAGACATATCTTAATCCTGATACCACTTCATACCTAATTAGTATTTATGGTGGTGAAGGTAATTTAATTGATACTCAAATTTATATTCAATCTACACTTCCTGATCAGACTCAAGGTATTCTATTAGATTCGATTAATTCAAGTTCATGTAATTTTACATACAATGACTCTTTATATAATGGTTCTTATAAAGTTGAAATAGAAGCTATTAATATTTGTGATTCATCATCTACAGTAACAACTAAATTTTATTATGCTAATCCATCTATACCACAGTTTAATATTAACTCAGAATTAGAATGTGCCAATGGATTTTATACTTTTACCGATATTACTGTTGATTCACTAACAAATTTTGATAATTGTAATAATGAACCTACACTATATTGGGAATTATCAGGAACTGAAGGTGTTGATTGGACTATAGATGGATCATTAATTCTTGGAGATTCTTCAATTCCTGGTGACAGTATTTTAGGAATTCAATTTTTAAATCCAGGTATTTACTCAATGACTTTGATTTCAAATTCATGCTCTGTTGAAAGCTTTTCTGAATCATTTTGTGTTACATTACCCCTGAATTTCATTGAAGATGATCAGTTAATATCTTTTAATGATACTGCATGTTTAAATACACCTTACACGATTCAAAACTTGATTTCTGAAAATCAAGCATGTGGATTGAATTTCAATTGGTCTATTTCATCATCTGATGTTACATGTTTTAATAATCAATCTAATGATTTTGAATTAATTAATGCAACAAGCGCTATTCCTTCTATATCATTTTTTAATCCTGGTGTTTTCGATGTTTCGTGTACTATAATATCTGATTGTTCAGACACACTTGTCATTTCAAAAAATGTAAATGTTCTAGAACCACCAGCATTATCGTCATTTGAAGTTATTTATGAAGCTGTTTGTGACTCTAATCATATATCTTTAAATCTAGTTATTGATTCTTGTGTTTCAGGTTTGTATAATACTGTATGGAATACTAATTTTAACGAAACGTTTGAATCAATAAACGATACTTCTGTTGAAATAATCTTTTCTGATTATATTAATAATGAAATTCAATATACTTTACAAAACTATTGTGGTACTTTAAATTCTGAATATGTTCATGATTTTGTTCCTACAATAAATTCTTTTGGTCCAGATATAAACCTTTGTCAATCTGATTATATTTTAGATCTTGAGAATGATTCATTAGATGGCTCATGGTTATTAAATAATGAACTACTTCCTACAGATAGTAATGGCACGTATTTCTTTACTGCTGATCAAATCGGATTTTACACATTATTATATTCTTACACTAATACTAACGATTGTGAAATAGTTGAATCTCTTAATGTTAATGTTCAAGCAATTCCTGAATTCAATGTTGATATAAGTCTAACGGAATGTACATTTGATGAAGTAGCTTTTGATATATCACTCCCTGGTTTTGATTTAGTACCTGGTATAAACTTCTTTTGGACATCTTCACCTCAACCTGAAACTTTTGTAATTCCACCTATAGACGAAAATCCTATTCAAGGATATATATCTGCTAATGAGATTGGTGAATACACTAATTATTTTTATTATCAATCTCTAGATGATGAAACTTGTTATTCTGAAGATTCTATGAACTTTATAGCTAATGGTGCAGATTTCTCAATTTTAGCTGACTCGATTCTTTGTGATGGTGATACAGTTAATTTGGGATTAGATATTGTTTCAGTTTCCCCAAATGGTCCTTATTCTATATCGTGGGAACCATCTGGTCAAACTTTTCAACCTATAATTGTTTCTCCATCTACTTCTACTACATATGTTTGTTCAATTACAGATGCGAATAATTGTGTTTCAACTGATACTCTTATTGTTGATGTTTTATGTTCTAGTGAAAGTTTAAGTGATTTTGAACCTTTTGTTGTTGAAAATGAAACACAAAATTTATTTCCGGATAACCCATTATTTGAAAATATTCTATATGAAGGATGTATTGGTGCAAAAATTACCTTTTTCAGACCTGATTGTATAGATATTGAAAATGAAATAACTATTGATTATAAGATAAGTAAAAATGATACAGTCTTAGGACCAAATTTTGAATCTGATGAAGATTTTTCTATATCACCACCAACAGATCAAGGCCAGATATTTATACCAAGTAATTCCTCTAGTGTGACTATTGATATTACTCCTATAAATGACTATAATCCTGATTTACCTGATACAATTTCATTTGGAATAAGCCAAATTGAGTATCATCAACTCTTACCAGAATGTTTTAAGGTTCCAGATTCAACTGTTTATGTAGAATTTATAATTGTTGATCAGCCTGATTTTGAACTCGATATTTCAGCTAATCCATCTTATTCAGATTGCCCTGGTCAGGAAATAGAGATTACTGCTTATCCAATTGGTGGTGTGGGTTCTGAGATGATAGAACAAGAGAGTACTTCTATTATTTCTGCTTATACTTATGAATGGGAGCATATTGGTTCTAGTCAAACTCAATTTATGAATCCTTATGATACTACAACCTATTCTGTGACTGTAACCGATGTATGTGGCTCCATGCAACAAGCATCAGTTGATGTACCTGTTACCCAATACGATCCTTTATCAGCGAATGTTGACATGGCTTATGTTTGCGAAGATACTCTTACTCAAATTTGTGTTGTTTGTGAAGGTGGAGATGGAAATTATTCCTATTCTTGGTCAAATGGATATTCAACTGAATGTATTGAGGTATTTCATCAACTAGATCCATATACAGTGACAGTAACTGATGGTTGTAATACTGAAGTTAATGCAGATGGATACGTTGATTTTGGTCAGCCAGAGCCTCCATATTTTGAATTTTTACCAATTCCTCATATTGAGAATGGTATTGAATTTTATAATTATACGCCATCTCTTCTTTATCACTCTTATTTATGGGATTTTGGTGATTCTTTTGGCTCAGATCATATTCATCCATCACATACTTTTCCTGATGAAGGTTCGTATACTGTAACACTTACTGTTAGTGATAGTTTATATCCAGATTGTAAGTTAGATTACAGTTCATTTGTCAATGTTGAATCTCCTTTCTCATTATGGGTTCCAAATTCATTTACACCTAATAATGATGGTGTTAACGATGTTTTTAAACCTATTGTTATTGGTGTTGACTATTATGAATTAATAATTTCCAATCGTTGGGGTGAAATTATATTCACTACTTCAGATATAAATGAATCATGGGATGGTTTTACTGATGGTAAAATTTCACCTATTGGAGTGTATAAGTGTGAGGTTATTTATTCAAAGTATGATGACATTATGAATTTATCTCATATTGGTAATATTAATTTGATAAGATAATGCGAAACGTTTTTGTTTTACTTTTTCTAACGTTTATTACTCTAAATGTTAAGTCTCAAGATTTAATAACTTTAGATTATTTCCCTGTATGGGAGATGCCTAATTATCAATTTAATGAATTTAATCAAACTTTAATTGGTCCAAATCAATATCAGCCATCTTCCGAAGATGAAATTTATAATATTCATTTAGAATATACTTTTTATGTTAAACGTGTATCAGGATTAGCTTCAACTCCATTTGGTTCAACTTTTAGTGGCTCAGTAATTATGCCATTATGGTTTAAAGTAGAGCATCAAAATCAAAATGCTACTGCCTCAAGATTTTTAAAACCTGATATGATCATTAGTCCTCAGACTCCTTCTATAGTTCCAGAATGTGGCGTTGTAAGTGCAACTTGGGTTTCTAATGGCAATTTAATTCAACCCTCTCTAAATACTGCAATCATTACACAAAGTGATTTTATAGTAATGAATGCCACTACTGAAGTTGGAGAAGTAATTGAATCACAAATAAGTATTGATATACAAACACCGATTAATCCTGTTGATCAATCAGAAGGTATATATTTATATAATGATTACTCTGCTAATTGGAGTAATGGATTAAACTCAGGAAATTGGTTTGCAGTTAAAGATCTAAATGGTAATATTATTTCAAGTGATGCTTTTGGTGGATATGAAATAGGAATCGATTATATTGATATTTCAATTGATTTAGTTGAAGATTCCCCTCAATTAGATTATTCAAGTTTACAACAAATTAGTGATACTGTAATATGTGATTCACAAGTTTTACAAGTTGATTTCCCCTCAGGTAATTTTGAAGATTTTAATACATTTCAGTGGAGTTTTAATGATAATTTCTTTTCATCGGATAGTATATTATTTGCTAGTGAACAAGGATTATATACATTAAGTTTATTTGGTTGTGACACTCTTACTAAAAGCTTTTACTTATCTCATCATGAAGTTGCTGATTTAAATTTATATGACCAATTTATTTGTCCTGGAGATACATTAAATATTCAATTTCCACAAGGGGATTTTTCTATGTTTGATGGTTTTGAATGGAATTTAGATGGTCAATTATTTAGCTCAGATAGTTCTATTTCAATAACAGATGAAGGTTCATATCAAATTTCATTTTATGGTTGTGGAGATTTTTTACAAGAAGAATTTGATTTATCGTATTATATTTCAAATGATGGCGATAATCTTGTACCTGATATTTCTATTTGTAGTGGTGAAATAGCTGAAGTCGAATTCCCTTCAAATATAGTAAACTCAGGTTATTCTAGTTATTATTGGATATATGATAATCAGGTAAATTTGGGATCTAATGGATTACTTGAAATATCAAATGAAGGAATTTATTCACTTTATTTATATGGTTGTGATACAATATCTGATGATTTTATTTTAACTACGACTCCCTTAAACACTTCTGAATATAGTTTTGACGATACATTAATTTGTGAAGGCGATGAGATTTTTATTCCTTTCCCAGAAGATGACTTTTCATCATACGAATCATTTATATGGACTTTTAATAATGAAAGTTTCTCATCTGATAGTGTTTTAGTTCTTCAAGATGAAGGAACATACGGTTTGTCATTTTTTGGTTGTAATGATAAAACTCAAGAGTTTGAAGTTACTTTCAAATCTGGATTTATAAACCCAATAGATGATATAATTGAATGTGTTGAAAATATAGTACAAGTTGATTTCCCTAATGGTAACCTTGAACAATATGATTCGTTTAATTGGTTTTTAAATGATTCATATTTTTCAAGTGATAGTAACATATCTATTTTTCAAGAAGGTTTATATAATATAGATGTTTATGGATGTGATACTTTAACTGAGTATTTTAATTTATCGCATTATGATCCAACATCACCAGAATTACTTTTACCTGATACAACAATTTGTGATGGAGAAGAATTAATTATATCATATCCAGAAGGTAATTATGAAAGTTATTTTACTTTTTCATGGTTTACTGAATTATTCGATATAGTTGATTCTACACAAATATTTGTATTTAATATCGATAGTTCAGTAGTTTCATCTGATACCTCCATATATTATACTGATTCAGTTCTTATTGATTTTGAATGGAATTATACTGATTCAATTATTGACATAATAAATACTTTCACTTTTGATACTACTCAAGTTTATGAAATTGATACCATATATAGTTTTGGTGATTCAATAATCAGTTACACTGATTCAATTTTTATAGATCCAGATTGGCTTATGCTTGATTCAATCTGGCTTATGCTTGATACTACAATAATTTATGACTCTACTGAAATATCATATTGGTCATATGATACATTATTTTACAATGAATTTTACTCATCTGATAGTTTGACCTCATTTGCTTCATCTGGGCATTATATTTTAGAGTTATATGGATGTGATTCCATTTCAGAAGATTTTTACTTATTGGTTGAACCAAATAATACCGATGATTTTGTATTTAATGATTCCACGATATGTGAAGGTGATACAATATTTTTAGATTTTCCATCTGGAGATTTTTCAAATTATTCTGATTTAACGTGGTATCTAAATAATCAAATTTTTAGTTTAGATAGTAATATTATAATTACTGAACCTGGAGAATATAGTCTTCATTTAAATGGTTGCCCATATTTGTATGATAATTTTAATGTTAATTTTTATGAATATCCTCTTTTAATGAGTGATTCTGAGCTTAACGTTGACTCAGTAATATATATATGCATAGAAGATAATCCTGTTTTAGTTACTCCTTTTGATGATTTCGCCCATACTTGGTATATAGATGGAGTTGCAATGGATACTAGTACATATAACGATAGAACTCTAATATTAGAAGAACTACTTGATCAAATTAATATTAATGAAGTTTACACGTATGAGGTAGACATTGATTTTGTTTGTGGAGTTATTCCAGCAAATAATACAGTTGATCTTTCTATCGTTGAATGTGAGTGTGGTTTAGATATGCCTAATGTATTTACTCCAGATGGAAATGAAATCAATGATTATTTTAAGCCATATAATAGCTATGAAGGAGAATTTGTAGATCCTGAAAACTTATGTATGTCTACTGATTTTCATATGGAAATATTTAACCAGTGGGGTAGACATATTGTATCTGTTGACTCTAATGATGAATTACCTTATTGGGATGGCAAAAATTCAAATGGAAATGAAATGAATTCTGGTGTCTATTTTTATAGAATAACCTATCAAGTAAATATCTATAATCAACCTGAAGAAAAAGAAATAACAGGTTATTTTCATTTATATAAATAACCTTATTAACAAACTGTTTCCCCATGATCCGAATATTATCAATTCTTATATTTTTATTTTTTCATATAAATATTAATGCCCAGTGTATTTCTTTACTATCTGGGTCAGCTTGTTTGAACGAAGATGGTGAAACAGTCTTAAATTTTATTCCTTCGAATGATTGTGGAAGTTCAAATTGGTCTCAGTGGTCAGTAACCTCATCTAATGGAGATTTAGAAGGTATTATGACTCAGGGTAGTCCTCCAGGACTGAATTTTTATAATGTTCTCATAAATCAAGAAGGTACTTATACTATTTCAGATGGCACTGAAAGTATTGAGTTTATAGTTTATCCCAAACCAATATATACATGCACAGTTTCTCCTGAGTATTATTTATGTGAAGATTCAGTTACTGTTCAGTTTGAAATTCTACCCGTTGATTCTTTTATGAACTTTTCATGGATTGGTTCAGCTACAGAATCAGAAAATGTTGTAAATGGCCAGTTTGGCGATGAATATGGTAATGTTTTTACAGGTACATATTTCAATCCTGGCCAATATGCTTTAAATGCTCAATTTAACCATGTAGAATCAGGATGTCTAGTTAGAACTGAAGATGATGTTACACAAGATATAAATATAACTGTTGTTGAGGGTCCTTCTATAGATAATTTAATAATATCTGACAATCTAGGAGATGATATAGACTGTATTGAACTAGGTAGTATTTATGAACTTAATTTTTCTTCTTCTTTTGACGTATCTGTAACTATAAATCCCGAAACTTATCAGATTGAAACTACCGATGATCCATCTACAATATTAGAAGAATTTCCAATTCCTATTGAATTTATATATTCTGAAATTGGTTGTACTTTTTCTACTGAGATAACACATTCACATAATGTTATTTCTTCACCTTCCTTTTCATTTAATGGCTTTGATGGTCATTTGTGTAATGATGAATTAATAACATTAACAAATACAAGTGGAAATTTAAATACAGGTGGTTCTTATCTATGGAATATAGAGG
>CEUK01089125.1_pt1 | contig 11949 bp, 7 predicted proteins | sample 356451 | NCBI WGS metagenome assembly CEUK01 (sample SAMEA2622843, study PRJEB7988) | marine metagenome | isolation source: saline water (ENVO:00002010), including
TTCTGCCGAAGAAAATTTTTACAAAAATTATAATAATTATGATCTGAAAGCTCTTGAGAAGAACTCTAAAAAGATCCCAAATGGCTTTCATAAAGGTGGCAGATATAATATTTGCTCTAAATCTATGGATAATAATTCCCAAATGAGTCGTCGATTGATAGTTGAATTGGGATGCGCAAATGGTGAAAGTCTTCAATATTTAAAAAATAAGTATGGTTTTCACTCCGCTATTGGTTGTGATCTTGCATTTAATGATGTACTTGAAATAGATAATACTAAATTGCTCTCTACTAATTTAAATGAAAAGTGGTTTTTTGCTGATTCAAGTGTAGATTGCCTAGTAGCAATGATGATTTTTGAGCACTTATTTGATCCTTGGTTCTGTTTCTCTGAGGTGAAGCGCGTATTAGCTCCTAATGGCAGGGCATTTGTTAACCTCCCTCTGGTGACTAGTATAAAAAATAGGCTGAGATTACTTAATGGTCAGCTCCCTGTGACTAGTGTCCCTTATTCAAGGTGGAGGCAAGAAGGTCATTGGGATGGATTCCATTTACATTATTTTAGTATTCGATCAATTCTTGACTTGGCGGAATCTTCTGGGTTAAAGGTGGTAAGAAAAAATGCTGTTGGTAAATTTAATAGACTAAAGGATATTTTCCCTAGTTTGTTATGTTCAGAAATTAGCTTTGAGTTATCTCATCTAAATGATCTATAAATAAAATAATTAGTAAATTTCAAACAATTAGAATCTTATTGTTAAACAATTTATAATTAAAATTATAAGCCTTTAAATAATGGTAATTTAAATATTGAAAAAATATTTATTAAACTCTTTATAATAAAATATAATATAATTTATTAAATTAATTTTTATATGTTCCCAAAAATAAACTATGATAATCTTAAAAATCTTAAGATTTTTATCTTAAATTATAATTAACTGATATTGAGAATTTTACTATTAAGAAATTTTCAAACATAAAAAATAAATTCTATGAAAATCATATTGGGTCATACAGGATATATTGGAAGTTTTTTATTAAAAGAATTAATTAAAGGAGACTTTGATATTATAGGAATTTCAAGGATGCAAAGTAGCCTAAAAAATAAATTTAGAAATAATAATTTTTCAGAAATAAGTTATGATATTTTTAAGGAAAAAATGGATGAGAAATTTAATTTCAAAACTAAAACTACAATCTATATTTGTGCTCATAATATAAAAACTGATTTTTCTAATAAAAGAAAAAGTTTAGAACTCATATACAATTCCAATAAAATATTTTATTCAAATTTTATTGAAAATATAAAGTTACTAAAACCAGAAAAATTAATATTCCTATCTTCGGGAGGATCTTTATATGATAATTCAAACAATTTAAAACCATCTACAGAAGATTCAATTTTGAATCCATTATCTGAATATGGCTTAAGTAAATTTATTCTAGAAGAACTTTTAATTAATTTATCAAGAGAGTATCAAATCCCCTTAGCTATTTGTAGGATTAGTACAATTTACGGTAATTCATACTCTAATACAAAATTTGGATTCATTAATTATTTAAAAGTGTGCTCTTTAAATAAAAATATTCCAATCATCTATGGAAAAGATACTTATAGAGACTATTTACATATAAAAGATTTAGTGGAAATTCTTATAAAAATTGGAAATAAAGATCTTTTATCTAATAAATATAATATTTCGTTTGGAGAAAGTTACTCTTGCTTTCAAATTTATAAAAAAATGAAAAACAATTTAATGCGTTATGGTCTTGAATTAAAAGATTTTTTGGATAAAGGTCCTAGAGTAGGAGAAAATAGTAAAGTATTTATTTCATCAGATAAATTGAAAAATGAAATAAAATGGATTCCAAAAATAAATATAGATTTAGGTATTGAAAAATTTATTAATAGTTAAATTAAAATCTAATAAGATTATATTTTTAATAAGGATTTCAAAAAAAATCTAATATTTGAAATATTAAATTAAATTATTTTTTAAACCTACCCTTTCGCATGAGTATCCTGACTTTTTAAGAACTTTTTCACACCAAGATTGATTTTCTAAATACCAAATAATTGTTTTCTCCAAGGCTTTTGGAAATTCAGTTTTTGCTTTCCAAGAAATATCTTTTTCAATTTTTTTAGCATCTATTGCATATCTAAAATCGTGCCCGGGTCTATCTTTTACAAATGTTATAAGTTCTTTATATGAATAATTTATTGGTCTAAAAATATCTAATTTTTCGCAAATAGATTCAACAATTTTAAGATTTGTAATCTCTTTATAACCCCCAATACAATATTGATTTCCAAGTTTACCTAATATGCTTAATTCTATTAGTGCATTAACATGATCCTCTACAAATAACCAATCTCTAATATTCTTTCCATCTCCATATATAGGTATATTTTGTCTTGATAAAGCTTTATTTATTGTTAATGGAATTAATTTTTCTGGAAATTGCCAAGGTCCAAAATTATTACTACAATTTGAAGTTATTACTGGCAATTCATATGTATGAAACCAGGCATTTACTAAATGATCAGAAGATGCCTTTGAAGCCGAATATGGGCTTGTTGGGTTATATCTAGATTTCTCATTAAATAGGCCATGGTGATCTAATGATCCATATACCTCATCCGTACTTATATTGATCAAACGAAATGAATTCTTTCTTGATTCAATAAGGTTTTTATAATGTTTATTTGAGATCTCTAATAAATTAAGAGTGCCAATAATATTATTTTTTATAAAAGGTATTGGTTTATCAATTGATCTATCAACATGGCTCTCTGCGGCTAAATGAAAAATTAAGTCAGGATTTGAGTAATTTAAAGCTTTATTTACATCTTCATAATTTTTTAAATCTACATGCAAGTGCTCATATCTTTTTTCATCTATTTCATATGTTTTTAAAGTTGAATTAATTGAAGTTAAATCACTCGAGTAGGATAATATATCTAAATTAAAAATCTTACTGTTAGAAATTTTTAATAATTCTCTAATTAAACAACTACCAATAAATCCTGCTCCTCCAGTAACTAAGACTCTTTGAAATTTCTCTTGATATATTTTTTTAATTGAATTCATATTTCTTATGATAAATCAATATGTTTATTACCATTAATTAGGTTCATTAAGTATAAGCCATAATCACTTTTTATTAAATTTTCTGCGATTATAGTAAGCTCATTATTATTTATCCACCCCTTCCTCCATGCTATCTCTTCAGGGCAACCAACTTTTAATCCTTGCCTATGTTCAAGAGTTCTTATATAACCAGATGCCTCATGCAATGACTCAAAATTACCAGTATCTAGCCAAGCCATTCCCCTTCCCATCAACTCTACACTTAATTTTTTATCTTTTAAATAACTTAAATTAAGGTCTGTAATCTCATATTCACCTCTTTTTGATTTTTTAATACTTTTAGCTCTTTTAATAACACTATTATCATAAAAATAGATCCCTGTTATAGCAAATTGTGTTTTGGGTTTTTTAGGTTTCTCAACTATATCTATTAATTTTCCTTCTTTATTAAATTCAGCTACACCATAATTTTGAGGATCACTTACTGGGTAAGCAAATAACATTGCGCCACTATTAGTTTTATTACAATTTTCTAATTTTGATATTAAATCTTGTCCATGAAATAAGTTATCTCCAAGTATTAAAACAACAGGGGATTTATTAATAAATGACTCACCAATAGTAAATGCTTGTGCTAGCCCTTCAGGCTTATCCTGAATTGCGTATTCTATTTTAATACCTAATTGATTACCATCACTTAATAATCTTTTAAAACTTGATTGATCTCTCTGATTTGAGATTATAAGTATCTCTCTAATACCAGCGAGCATAAGCGTTGACAAAGGATAAAAAATCATTGGTTTGTCATAAACTGGTAGAAGTTGTTTACAAACTCCTAAAGTTATTGGATGTAATCTAGAGCCTGTTCCACCAGCTAGTATGATACCTTTCCTATCTGTCATGGATTTTAAAATCTCATAAAAACAATTTATTTTAAAATAAATTGATTATTTTTTCTGTTTATTAATAATTAAATTTTTAAATATTTATTTATCTTTAATGGTAATTGATTAGAAAAATAATAATTTTAAATAAAATTTAAGTCTTGTTATTTTTATAAAAAAAATATATTTTCAATGCATTTAAGAGATCTTTTAAGAAGTTTTGCTTAGAAAAGACAATTCCTATTTATAAATAAAAATCTTTGATTTATGTATAGATAAATCATTATTTATTTTCTAAAAAGAATTTTATTGAAATAAAAATATTGTTCAAATAAAGAGTTAGACTTGTATCTGTAAAGATAAAATTTAAATTAATTGCACTTTATCGATTATCTTACTCAAATAACAAATGTTTTAGTTATTGGTTGTGGCGGAGCTGGTTTGAGATCTGCTATTGAGGTTAAAAAACATGGACTTGATGTATGCATTCTTGGTAAAAGGCCAAAGAATGATGCTCATACAGTTTTAGCAGCTGGAGGCATAAATGCTTCTTTTGGAAATTTAGATATTAAAGACTCTTGGCAACAACATTTTATTGATACATATCTTGAGGGTTATATGATTGGCGATCCACGTAAGATTGAAATAATGTCAAAAGAATCCACTACTTTAGTGAAAGAAATAGATGATTGGGGGGCAAACTTGGCAAAATTAAAAAATGGTAAACTTGATCAAAGATATTTTGGTGCCCATAGGTACCGAAGAACTTGTTATTCTGGAGACTTTACTGGACTATCCATATTAAAAACACTTTTAAAAAAAGCTAGTGATTATAAAATTCCTATTTATGATAATCAATACGTAACTCAACTTTTAATAAAAGATAATATTTGCTTCGGTGCAATGTCATTTAATTTATTCTCTTCAGAGAAAACTGTTCACTTAGCCGATGCTGTTATCTTATGCACAGGAGGTCATACTAGAATATGGAAAAAAAGTTCATCAAGAAAAAATGAAAACACTGGAGATGGATATTATTTAGGACTTAAAGCTGGATGTAAATTAATAGATATGGAAATGGTACAATTCCATCCATCAGGGATGGTTATACCAGAGGAAATTGAAGGTACTTTAGTGACAGAGGCTGTGAGAGGTGAGGGTGGCAAATTGATAAATAATAAAGGAGAAAGGTTTATGCAAAATTATGATTCTAAAAGGATGGAATTGTCTTCAAGAGATAAAGTTGCATTTGCTAATTATACAGAAATTATTGAAGGCAGAGGTTCAAAAAATGGCGGAGTTTTTCTTGATATAAGTCATAAAAGTAAAGAATTTATTGTTGAGAAACTCCCAAGGATATATAAACAGTTTCTTGAAACTCAAATGCTCGATATTTCAAAAACACCTATGGAGGTTTCTCCTACAGCTCACTATTCTATGGGTGGAATATTGGTTAATCCAGAGGAATTATCTACATCTGTAGAAGGTTTATTTGCCGCAGGAGAAGTCGCTGGAGGTCTTCATGGAGCAAATCGTTTAGGAGGCAATTCTTTAGCAGAAATACTTGTATTTGGAAAACGTGCTGGCAGTGCTTCTGCAAAATACTCAAGAAAAATAGAAAAACATTTAAGATCAAATAAAGTTATCTCTAAAGCTTATGAAGATATTCATCAATTCATTAAAAATGGTAAGGAACATGTGAGACCTCTTCAATACGAATTGCGAAAAATAATGTGGAATTTTTGTGGAGTTGTAAAGAATGAAGAATTACTTTTGGAAGGTTTAAAAAGAATTGAAATTATCAATACAAGATTAAGAGATGTTGATGTAAGAATAGATCAACATAATTGTGAAGATCTCGCATTGATTTTTGATCTCCAATCCTCATTAATTAGTGCAAAAGCTACTATTATTTCTGCTCTTGCTAGAAATGAGAGTAGAGGGTCGCATCAAAGAAGTGATTTCCCAAATCTAAATAAAGACTTTAATTTTAATTGTGTAGTAAATATGGATCGCAATAATAATAGCTTAAATCTATCAAAATTTCCTATTAAGGTATTAAATGAAGATCTTAAGAAAATTATTAGAAATGCTAAAAAAGAAGAAGAGAAAAAAGAAAAATTACTTGAGTAATTTATATTTAAATTTAAAAAAGGTAGATGTGATTATATTGATGTATATTTTGTTATTTCTCATAAAATATAATTACAATTATTTTCTTAAATAATATTTATTAAATTATTCGTTAAAAGTATTAAAAAATAATTAGTCAAAATATTATTATTTATAATATAAATAAATCATAAACTATAATTATTAAAAGTTTTCTATAAATGTTGCGAAAAAAAAATTCTATTACAAAAGCTATTAAGGGAAAAACTTTTTCAATTAATTCTTTAGAAAAATATGGTCTTTTTATCCTTGAAAATGGATTTTGTAAAGAAGATTTAGATTTACTATCTAAATTTAGAAATTTATATTTAGATGAGAGTAAAATTCAACAAAAAATTTTATCAAATACTGGCGGTTATGAATTAGGAAATTTAGCTATGGGTAAATGCTTTATCCATTTGGAAATTTGGAATTTGATGATGAGATCAATAGCGATAAAAGATACTTTAAATTTTTTCAATGTAAAAAAAATTGAAGATATTATGCAAGCAGGAGGAAATATAAACTTTCCACAGTCATTACCGCAACCTTTTCATACAGACTCTCCTTTGAAAAATAAATATATTATGATTTTTATTGCATTAGAAAAAATTACTTCTAATAATGGTGCACAGGAAGTTATTTTTGAAAGTAATGTTAATGGAAATAATCATATTGATATGCTTCTAGCAAGGTTAAAACATGGATCTAGTTTATTAGAAATGAATCCTGGAGATATCTTAATTAGATATAGCTCTACATGGCATAGGGGAACAAAAAATTCATCATTTCTCCCAAGAGCAATGCCTGTATATTCGATAAGTCTAGATTCAAAAAAATCCCATGATAAAGATAAAATTAATATTAATCAATTTGGAAATAAAATTACTTTTTTAGGAAATGTTCTTTCTAAAGGAGGTAAATATAATATTCTATATGTTTTTCTTGCACGAAGATTTAATAGGATTTTTCATATTTTTATATATCTTGCAAAGCTATTTAAAGATTATTAAGAAACTCAATGTGAAATTTAACTAATTTTAATAATATTTTATGGAATATATATTCACTTTTAATACTGCTAAAATAAGAGACTGATTAATTTAAGAATTTATTCTTTCTTTAAATGATTTATAGCATTCATAATCTGAATAATTTGATATAAATTTTTTATTTATTGTATTTCGCCTCTTATTATTAATTTGATAAGAAAGTGTTTCATTAATCTTTTGAGCCCATATTCTTTCATTAAATTCGCTTATTTGTGTAAAATTATTTGTAAAATTTTTAAGTTCATTTATTCCTTCGAATTTACTTAAAATAATATCCTTGTTATAAGATATACATTCTAAAAGTGTAAGATTCATACCCTCAAAAGAACTCGGCATTAACAAAAGATCTGAAATTAAAATATATTGGCTAAGGTCAGAAACCCAATTTATTTGCAAAGTATCTCTGCTTTGTTTAAATTCTAAGTCTGATATTTGCTTCTTTATATTATTTTTTAAAGGACCATCACCAATTAATAAGAAGCAGGCATCGCTATTATAAAGTGTTCTTAATTTTATCCAGCAATTTAAGGCAAATAAGGGGTTTTTTTGTCTTTTCATTTGGCAACCAAGTAATATGATTTGCCTCTTATTTTTTACCCAATTATTCAATTTAACTTTTGCGAATTTTGGAATTTCTGATTTTCTTATAATTTCAAGCGAATATTTTTTACTTATTTTATTCTTGATTTCCGGTAACGGACTTTTGATAAGAAATGAATTTTTTTTGTTAAACAAATAATACTTCCTAAATTCTGCTAAACATTCTTTTGTTGTAAGAAAAAATATTGGATTCAAAATTCTGTAAATAATTAATAATAAAATATATCTTGCTAGGCCAAATGGTTGTTTTTTGATTTTATTTTCTACTCTTGGCATATGCATTACAGATGAAATCTTAACCGATGACTTATTAATTAGTTTGTATAGTGTTGCACCTATTATTATGTCTAAAGAGTCCTCATCATATTGCTGATTAATAATAATTAAATTTGGTTTTATATTATTTATTGCTTGATAAATTTTTAATATTTGATTAATATCCAATATAGAAGATAAAAATCTTAAATTTCTTTGAGATAATTCCTTGTAATTAATTCTTATTACTTTTTTCGTATATTTCTCAATATTATTAACAAATTTATTCATATAATTTTTGTTTGAATATATACCAAATAAATTTCTATTAAATTTACTAAAAGCTCTACATAGATAAATTATGAAATCCTCGCCACCACCCCTAGGACTAGAATTAGATGAAATAAAAAGAGTCTTCATAAATTATTTCTGAGAAATTAATAAAAGCCTACTAAAAAAAATTTTTAAGAAAAAAATGTTAAATTGTTTGATTTCGAAATAAATTTTTGTATGTTATTATTTTATAATATTAATACTATTCAAAATATAAATCTTAATTTAATTTAGAACTATTTATTGTCCCAGATAATTACAATGTACTTTAAATCCTATAAATTATATAGTAATCAAGTAATCTTTTACTGGTTAAATATATTTTTTTATAAATCTTGTATTGAGTTGATTTTATTTAAACATCTTGATATTTATAAAAATATTAAAATACATAAATTACAAAATCAATATTAATTTGAAAAAAGAAACTTATAAATTTATCTTTACTCTTTTTACTGGGCAGAATAATAGTCTCAGAAAAGTTTTATTCCTAATTTTTATTTCAATTATTGGCGCATTATTAGAGATTTCCTTCCTTTCAATTATTAATATTATTCTTCAGCCAACTGACGATAAAATAATATTTTCTAACTTTATATTTATTTTAATAATTTTTTTAAGTATATTTTTTGGATTTTTTAAGATTTATATTCTAAGTTTTTGTGGAAATATAGTTAATATTATTAGTCAGAATATGTATAGAGATTCATTTATTTTTTCAATTAATAGATCCTTGTCTTTCTGGGATTCTGAGGAGTCTAGTTTTATAACAAAAAATACAATCTCAAACTATAGAATAACTAATGCAATTATTGTACCTATTACTTTCGCTATTCCTCCTTTTATTGTAAGCATATTTCTTTCTATTTACTTAATATATAAATATCCATTAGTAGTTTTAGTTGGCGTAATATCTTTATCAGCATATTATTTCATAATTGTAAAAATAGTTTCCCCAATTTTAAAAATAAGATCCAAAATTATGCAAATTCAAGATAATAGAATGAAGGCTCTTTTATCTTTTAGTTTCAGAGACAAGCTAAATTTATTTTTAAATGGTGGTTTTCAAAATATACTTAGAAAGTATCAAGATGCAAATATTAGAGTTCGTAAAGCTGAAGCTGAGACAATTGTTTTTAACAATAGTCCGAGAGCAATGCTTGAGGTTGCAATTTATTTGATTGTTGTATTGGCTTATTATCTTTTGATTTTTAATAATCAAAACTCCGATGAGACCTATATATTATCTGGCGAATTAGCGACCATATTAATATGCTTTTTAAGATTAACTAGTATTGCAAATCAAATATATACAGTTGCAGCATCTTTAGGTGCTAACAACTCTCAATTAGAGGAACTAATAAGTAGTCAAAAGATTTTTAATTCACTTGAAATTAAAACCAAAAAATCAAAAATTAAGATTCCTGAAAATTCTGAATTAATAGTTAATGGATCTAGTCATTATCTAAGTTTACCTTTTTATATTAAAGATGAAATCGTTATTTCTTCAGGTGAAATTACTACTATAGAGGGGGAGTCTGGGATAGGTAAAACTACTTTTAGTAATTTATTAATGTTATCTACATTTAATAATCGATCCTCTTCTATTTTCAAATTTAGTCTTCAAGATAATATTAAATTTGATAATAACCAAAAATATTTAGGATCATTGTTTTGTCTTAATGCTCAGAACTTATTAGTAGATGGAATTACAATATTTGAATTCCTTGAATCGGTTAATCCTTCAAAAAGAGAAGTTATTCCAAATGTTTTATCTCAATTATTTAATAATAATATGGTGATTTCTATAATCGAAAAACGAAAGAAATTAACTGAATTAAGTGGAGGTGAATTTCAAAGAATCCTTATAGCGAGAACTATTTTATCTGGTTCAAAATTTGTTTTTCTTGATGAAACTACTAGTGGTCTTGATAATAAAAATGAATTAAGAAGTATAGAATTGTTGCGAGAAAAGAATATTGGAATCCTAATAATTTCTCATAAAGGAATTGCAAAAACATTTGCTAAGAATAGATATATACTTTTAAATAAAGATAATAAAATTAATGTAGAAAAAATATAGTTTATTAAATATAAGCTGTGAATAAATCTGATTGACTTTTTAGAATAAAGAACTTTTGTAAATATATTAAATCCTTTTTACTTAGATTATTCAAACTAATCAATATTAAAACTTTAGAGAAATCTTCAATATCTTTTAAATCATCAAATATTTGTATTTTTTTCTTATTTTCTTTGATTAATTCTAAAATATTACTAGAAACTTTACTAGAAAAATCTCCTAAAGTTAAAACTACCAGATTTTCTTTAATAATATATTTTTCTATAAAAATCTCTACTATGCTGTCTAATTTATCCTCTTCAATGTTGGAAAAATCAAATAATTTCTTATAATTTAGAAAATTATCTAAATCATTTTTTTCATAAATTAACCCTGATTTTTTATCTTTATATTTTGCAAATAAAGTACCAAATATAATTCCAAAAAGTATTCCTGTTAAAATAATTCTTGGCTTATTTGGTAAGACTGGCTTATCAAACAATAGTGGATTAGATATTAATTGCCATGGGTCATTTTTTTTGGCAAGTGATAATGCATTAATATTTCTCTCTATTTCTAAATTGCTCAAAGTTTGAAGATCCAATTTGGCCTGTCTATAAAGTTCTTTGTATTTAGCGATAACTTTCTCTGACCTTTTTGAAGCATTTTGAATAGCTATTGCCTCTTTTCTTTTACCTTTTAATGAACCGATTACTGCTTCTTGTAAAAGTTTAAATGTTTCTTTTTTTAATAATTCAAGATTCTTAATTTTTGGATATTCATTATTAAAACCAGTTTCATATCTAACAAGTTCCTCATCTATTTCTGAAATTTGTTTTTTAATTTCACTACTTTGTTCATAAGAATTATCTAACTTAGAGAATATAGCTATTTTTTCATTTAAACTGGCGTTTTTATCAATATTTGCGAGCTGTGCAAGTTTTTGATCAGTTAATTCGACTTCGTTCTTAGCCCCAATAAATTTACTTTCTAAATCCAACATTAGTTCATTGCTAACAGAACTTTTTTTCTTGCTTTTCCCATCTTCCCTTTCATCCTTTATAACTTCAATAGGTAGAATACCTATATTATGCAATTTGCTAAAAGCCTGGAGTTGGCGTGAAGATTCTTTTGTTTTATCTTTATAATTATAGATTTGTGTATTTAGGTATTCTTGTGTTTTTTTAAGACTTTTTAGTCTATCTCTTCCAGAATACTCTTGATATTTTTCAGAAATTTGATTAAGAACAGGAATTATAAGTTTTTTTTGCTTATCTCTGTAATATATTGATAGCACATTACTCTTTTTCTCTACTTTTACTAAAAGATTTTTCTTCCATTCTCTAAACTTAAAACTTGATGTATCAAAGCCTAATTGATTATATTCTGATTTAACATAATCATAAATAGGCTTTAATACTGAAGGACTTTGAAGAATCAATATTTCGGTATTTAACTTTTTTTGAGATGATCGATCGCGTAATAATGATATTGGGCTGGAAGTACTTAGTAATGAGG
>CEUK01186530.1_pt1 | contig 11946 bp, 10 predicted proteins | sample 356451 | NCBI WGS metagenome assembly CEUK01 (sample SAMEA2622843, study PRJEB7988) | marine metagenome | isolation source: saline water (ENVO:00002010), including
TGGGCTCACACTTTAGAAACTTATTAGTTTCTAAAGATGCTGAAACACTTTCATTATTGGAAGTTGGAGATAAAGTCAAAGATCGTTATTTGGAACAAAGTAAAAAATGGGATCAAAAAGACTTATTATATAGCTTAGAATATTGTAATAAAGTTGATATACATTATAAATTGAGTAAAAATAAGCGATTACTAGTTGAAATTACTTTAATGCAAATTTGCAGACTAAAAGAAAACAACACTTCAGAAGAAAAAAAAACTTTAGTAGTTAAACAAAAGCAGTTAAACGAAGTAAAAACTACTTCAACAAAGGAAACTGAAGAGAAAAAAGTAGTTACTTCTAAAAAAGCACTTCCAAATATTGATGAAAAAGAAAGCGAAGAAGTGAAAATTGATTTACCAAATATTTCCAAAAAAGCCATTAAAATTGTTAACTTTAAGGATAATATTCAGAAAAAAACTATTTCCATCAATCCTAATTCTATGAAAGAAAAACAAGATGATGAAAAGAATAATAGTGTAACTAAAGAAGAAAAGCGTAATGAACAAGAGTTTTCACAAGAAGACCTTAACGAAAAATGGGAACATTACGCCAATAAAATAGAGAATGTTCGAAAACATAATTTACTATCTGTTCTAAGAGACAAAAAAGCCATACTAAAAGAAAACTTTAATGTGTGTATAACGTTAGATAATAAAGTTCAAGAACAAGTGATCAAAGATGAAAAGAGTAAAATTTTAGAATTTCTTAAAACACAACTTGAAAACGATAGCATCACCTTAACAGTTGATGTTATTCATCTTAAAGAAGAAAAAATGAAAGCTTATACTGCTGAAGATAAATTTAAAAAAATGGTCAAAAAAAATTCCAAATTATTAAGTTTAAAAAATAAATTTGACTTAGAAATAGACTATTAAATTCAAAGAAAAATCAATGAAACATAAGTTAACCATAATTCTAATTCTAGCCGCTTCAGCTTGGATAGGATATAACGTCATTAAAAATATGAATAAATTAGAGAATAGTTACGATAAGGTGCAGAACGATCCTATGAATGCTAGAATTTATACTTTAGATAATGGACTTAAAGTTTATCTTTCAGTATATAAAGACGCACCCAGAGTTCAAACTTATATCGCTATAAGAGCTGGCAGTAAAAATGACCCTGCTGATGCCACAGGACTAGCTCATTATCTAGAACATATGTTGTTTAAGGGTACAGATAAATATGGTTCTTTAGACTATTCTAAAGAAGAACCTATGCTTAAAGAAATAGAAGCTTTGTATGAAGAGTACCGTCAGATTGATATGGATGACACTGAAAATAGAGATCGTTTATGGGCTCAAATTGATTCTGTTTCTGGGGAAGCTGCCAAATATGCTATTGCTAACGAATACGATAAAATGGTTTCTAATATAGGAGCTAAAGGTACTAATGCATACACCTCTGCCGAGGCTACCGTTTATGTAAATGATATACCTTCCAATCAATTAGAGAAATGGTTAGACATAGAGTCTGAACGATTTCGTATGCCTGTTTTCCGACTATTTCATACAGAACTTGAGGCTGTTTACGAAGAAAAAAATAGAGGCTTGGATAGCGACGGTCGAAAAATGTTTGAAGCATTACTAGAGGGACTTTTCCAAAAGCACACATATGGCACTCAAACTACCATAGGTACTATTGAGCACCTTAAGAATCCTTCCCTTTCTGAGATTAGAAAATATTTCAACAAAAACTATGTGCCGAACAATATGGCCATATGTATGTCTGGAGATTTTAATCCTGATTCGGTTATCAATTGGGTCAACCAAAAGTTTGGCACTTACAAAAGAAAAGATGATCCAAAATTTACTCCTAAAATTGAAGAACCCATAACAGAACCAATCATAAAAGATGTCTTCGGCCCTGAAACAGAAAGAGTTTACTTAGGCTATCGTTTTCCAGGCGTCAAAAACAGGGATACACAAGTAATGCGAATTATTGATATGGTATTGAGTAATAGTCAAGCAGGTCTTATTGACCTTAATTTGAACCAACAACAAAAAGTACTTCAAGCCAGTTGTTTCCCATATATTCTATCTGACTACAGCACGCATATCTTGTATGGCTCACCTAAGCAAGGTCAATCTCTGGACGAATTAAAAGACTTGCTTACAGCAGAAGTAGAAAAAGTTAAAAATGGTGATTTCCCAGATTGGCTTTTACCAGCTATAATTAGCGATATTAAACTCTCTAAAATTAAAGTTTACGAAAGCAACTCGAGTAGAGCTAATGAATTTGTACAAGCGTTTATTCAACGTATCGAATGGAAAGACTACGTTAAAGAAATGGAAGTACTAGAAAGTATTACCAAAGAAGAAGTAATAAAAGTAGCTAAAAAATACTACCAAAACAATTATGTCTATGTCCGTAAAAACTTAGGTGAAGACAAAGGAGTTATTAAAGTTACTAAACCTGCCATCACTCCTGTTGAAGTCAATAGAGATTCTCAATCGGAGTTCTTGAATAAAATTTTTGAAGAAGAAGTGCCAAATATTGAGCCTGACTTCTTAGATTATGAAAGCGACATAAAACAAGCAGACATCGGCGTACCATTACTGTATATGCAAAACAAAGAAAATAGCAGATTTAAACTATTCTATATCAGCGATAGAGGTAAAAATCACAGCAAAAAACTGAGCATGGCTATTGAATATTTCAACTTCTTAGGGACTGAAGACATGAGTCCAGCTAAGAAAAAAGAAGAGTTTTATAAATTAGGTTGCGAATTGTCGGTAAGTAGCCAAAACGAACAAAGCTATATCTCTTTGATAGGTCTTGACGATAATTTTGAAGAGTCTGTAAAGCTTTTCGAAAAATTACTTGACAATGTAGTTGCTAATGAAGAAGCATTAGAAAATCTCAAAATGAATACCCTAAAAAAGAGAGCTGATGCTAAACTCAACAAACAAACTATTCTTTACAGTGGAATGAGCAATTATGCCAAGTATGGCCCAATCAATCCGTTTACTAATACGCTTTCTGACGAGGAAATAATGACAACTACTTCAAGAGAGTTAATTGATATTATCAAAAACATGACGTCTTATAAGCATCGTATTTTATATTACGGGCCAAAATCATTCGAAGAAACAGAAAAAAGCGTCGCTGAATTACACCCCATTCCTTCTGAATTGAATACAATTCAAGAAATAGAGGATTTTAAAGAATTGGACATCAACAAAACATCGGTTTATGTAATCGACTACGATATGAAACAAGCCGAAATATTAATGGTAGCTAAAGGTCAAAGATTCAATGCTGAAAAAATGCCTCTTATCAAACTTCATAACGAATATTTTGGCGGAAGTATGGGAAGTATTGTTTTCCAAACTTTACGTGAATCTAAGGCTCTAGCTTATTCGGTATACAGCACCTACAGTACACCTAGAGAAAATGATAAATCGCATTATGTAACAGCCTATATAGGAACTCAAGCCGATAAATTGGCAGAAGCTATGGTGGGTATGAACGAACTACTAACAACTATTCCTGAAGTTGAAGTTAATTTAGAAAATGCTAAAGAGGCAGTCATTCAAAAAATTCGTACTGAACGTATTACCAAAGACCGTGTTCTTTTCAACTACGAATCGGCTAAACGATTAGGCTACGATTACGACTCTAGAAAAGACATTTTTGACAATATCAATAAGTTTGAAATGTCAGACTTAACCAATTTCCATAACGAGCATATTAGCGGTAACGATTACACCATTTTAGTACTCGGAAATAAAGATGAATTAAACATCGATGCCTTGAAAGAATATGGCGATGTAAAATTCTTGTCTTTAGAAGATGTATTCGGATACTAAATAGTACATTTGCAAACATAAAAGTCGAATAAAATTATCATGAGTAAAATAAAAGTTGACAACCCAGTAGTAGAATTGGATGGCGATGAAATGACGCGCATCATTTGGAAATTTATCAAAGATAAATTAATCCTTCCTTATCTTGATTTGGATATCAAATATTATGATTTAGGAATGGAAAGTCGAGACAATACAAATGACCAAATAACTATAGATGCTGCTAATGCTATCAAGAAGTATAAAGTAGGCATCAAATGTGCTACCATTACTCCAGATGAAGCTAGAGTGGAAGAATTCGGACTTAAAAAAATGTGGCGTTCTCCTAACGGAACTATTAGAAATATAGTAGGTGGTACCGTTTTTAGAGAGCCCATCATCTGTTCTAACGTACCACGATTAGTGCCAAACTGGACTAAACCTATCTGTATTGGACGTCACGCTTTTGGTGACCAATACAAAGCTACCGATACCGTTATAAAAGGAAAAGGTAAACTAAAAATGACATTCACTTCTGAAAATGGAGAAGAAGTCAGCTGGGAAGTTTATCAGTTTGAAGGCCAAGGTGGTGTAGCTATGAGTATGTACAATACTGATGAATCTATCTATGGATTTGCACGTTCTTGCTTTAATCAAGCACTAGCTAAAGGATGGCCATTATATCTTTCTACCAAGAATACTATCCTAAAAGCTTATGACGGTCGCTTCAAAGATATCTTCGAAGAGGTATATCAAGATGAATTCAAAAGCGCTTTTGATGAGGCTGAACTAACTTATGAACATCGTCTTATTGACGATATGGTTGCAGCTGCTTTGAAGTGGAATGGTGCTTTTGTTTGGGCTTGTAAAAATTACGATGGTGATGTACAATCAGATACTGTAGCACAAGGCTTTGGTTCTTTAGGATTGATGACCTCGACACTCGTAACTCCTGAGGGCGATGTAATGGAAGCTGAAGCTGCTCACGGAACAGTAACTCGTCACTATAGACAACACCAGCAAGGTAAAAAGACTTCTACTAACCCTATTGCATCTATTTTTGCATGGACAAGAGGCTTAGCTTTTAGAGGTAAAATAGATAACAATCAAGCACTTATTAAATTCTGCCAGACTTTAGAAAATGTTTGTGTAGATACTGTCGAAAGTGGTGTAATGACAAAAGATTTGGCACTTTGTATACATGGCAAAGACTTAAATGAGAGTCATTATGTGGTCACTGAAGAATTTTTAGAAGCCTTAGACAACGGTCTAAAAGCTAAAATGGCTTAAAGTAACCATCTTTAGAAGTTATTAAATATACCACCAAAATTTATGATTTAGTTTTTTTAAGTTATAAGACCAAACCAATGATAGTGTTTTTTATTAAATAAATTAATTTTCATAACTTGTGTTAAATTTAACACGCAAAAAATTCATAGTATTATGAAATATCTTAACAAAACTTTACTAATAATATTTACTATGTTGTTCTTATTTTCTTGTGAAAAAGAAACAGAAACAGTAATTATTCCTTCTGATATAAACTCCAATCCTAGTTTTAGTCAAATCAATAAATTCTTTGAGGATAATTTAGATGAAGCTACGCAAACCATTAATGTTAATAGCTCTGTATCTAACCAAAGTATAACCTCAGACAAGGGTATTATCTACACCTTTGGTTCAAACACTTTTATAAATACCCTTGGCAGTCCAGTAAGTGGAAGTTTTAACATTGAGTTAGTTGAAGCATTAACTAAAAAAGAAATGATGCTGTTAAATCGCCCAACATTTACTCATAGTGGACAACTACTCGTTTCTGGCGGTGTTGTTTACCTGAATGCCACTCAAAATGGCCAACAACTTAGCATCAACGATAGCGAACCAGTAATGGTAAGTATTCCTACTAACAACTATATTCCTATGGATTTCTTTGATGGCAGTTTTAACAATCAAGGTGGATTCGGATGGGACGAAAGTGAAGATGATACAGTTACTATCAATACTAACGATAATGGACAGGACACTACATGGCTAGAAAATGTCTTCAGCTATGACTTTGAAATAGATTCAATTGGTTGGATAAATTGCGACTACTTTTATAACTCTACCGACCCATTAACACAAGTTGAGGTTGTTTTACCTGATACCTTTAACGGAAACAATTCTGCTGTTTTCATCTATTACAGTGACATTAATTCAGTAGCAAGTCTTAGTGATTACGATGAAGATGGTACGTTTAATTTAGGCGCTTCCTACTCTACACCAATAGGTATGGACGTTACCTTTGTCGTCATTTCAGAAAGTAATAGCACATTTTTTTACACATTTGTAACAAGTACTATTACACAAGATCACGTGGAAGTTATTAACTCTCTTACATCAGTAACTGAAGCTGAGTTAGAAGTTCTAATTAACAACCTGTAAATTGGTTAAAATATTTTAGAATTGTATTTGTCTGAATATTTAGGAGAAATATTTTTATAAAAATCTTCTATTTTTTGAAGGTCTTTGTGAATTTCTCCACTTGGATAAAACATCTCTAATATACCAGCTTCTTTTTTTGAATAATCAAGATAAGCGAGTGCTATAGGTATTTTAGCACCCAATGCAATATGATAAAAGCCAAGCTTCCATTTTTCTACTCTTGATCTACTACCTTCTGGCGCAAGTCCTAAAACTAATTTTTCAGAAGTTTTAAATAAATCGATTGCATATGCGACTAGATTATTATGTTTGGATCTATCTACAGGAATACCACCCAACAAACGAAAAATCCATCCATAGGGAAAGCGAAACAATTGACTTTTGCCAAGATATTTTGCTTCTATTTCAAGCATATATCCAAAGCATCTACCAATAATAAAATCCCAATTACTAGTGTGAGGAGAAACAATTATGACGTATTTTTTTAATTTTGGTATATCACTAACAACTTTCCACCCAATTACATACAGAATAAATTTAGAAACTATTTTTTTCATATCAATTATTCAAAAAATTCCTTTTTAAAATTTATCAAATGTAACTTTTTTGTTGTTCTTGTAAATGCGGTATATAACCATCTAAAATATTCTTTACTTAACATATCTGAAGTATAATATCCCTGATCAACAAAGACATTTTCCCATTGTCCACCTTGAGATTTATGACACGTAATAGCATAAGCAAATTTGACTTGTAATGCGTTTAAATATGGATTTTGTTTAATCTCTTTAATACGTTGAGATCGCTTTAGAATATCAGCATAATCTTTTGACACCTCGTCATACAATTTTTTATATTGCTCATAAGTCAAAGCTGGATTCTCTGATTTTAAAGTATCTAAAAATACGATGCATTCAAAATTTTCTTCATTTGGATAATCAATCAAACGAACAGATATTCTTGCAAATTTATAATCATATAATTCATTTATTTCATAAATTCTCATAACCTCGACCATATCACCATTAGCTATAAATCCTGCTTTACTTCCCTCAGGCAACCAGAAATAGTTATTTCTAACAATCATTAGAAAATCACCGGTTGAAATATCATTTTCTAGACCTCTAATAAGCGCTCTTATTTGTTGATTGTACAAATTAGCTCTTTTATTGGATCGACAAATTACGACTGTTCCTTCAACCTGGCTAATAGAATAGGCATCTTCAAGCGCTTCTTGAATTTCCATACCGATATCTAATCTAACTACCTCGCTATTACACTTGAAATTTGGTCTATCAAAATCATTAGCGGAAATCTTGTCTCGTAATTGAGTAGCATTTTCCAAAACCATAGAATTTGATTGTTGACGAACAACTTGAGTCAATTCTACAGAATAAATATCTTTTCTATAGTTCAGTCTTAATAAATTTTCGTCTAAAGCAGGACTAATTTCAAGTTGTACTGGGGGTAATTGTGCTGAATCACCAATTAAAATCAACTTGCACATTACACCAGAGTAAACATACTCAATAAGGTCATCAAGTAGTACCCTCCCTCCAAAGCCTTTATCAGAAACATCAGGGATCATTGAGGCCTCATCTACCACAAAAATAGTATTGGTATGCTTATTTTCTTTTAAAGTAACATAGTTATTACCTTTAGAATTTGTACGTATCCAATAAATTTTTTTGTGAATCGTAAAAGCATTTTTCTTGGAATATACAGATAAGACTTTAGCTGCACGACCTGTTGGCGCTAGTAAAACTACTTTTTTACCTACTGACCATAAACTATTAATAAGTGAACTTATAATAGTTGTTTTGCCTGTACCTGCATATCCTTTGAGTAAAAACAAACTATTAGATGATGAATTTTCAATGAAATCCGACAATTGTTTAATTACCTCTAATTGTTGAGTAGTTGGATCAAAAGGAAATTTTTTAATTAAATATTGAATTAATTTAAAAGTATTCATAAGTAGTATGAAGCAGACACAAAACTACCAAAATATCCTTAAAAAAATTGTAGATTTGTGAGAGATAAATTTGATTAAATCATGAACAGAAAAACTATACAATTGATACTTTGGCCTATAATAATCATATTAGCCTGGCTAGTTTACAGAAGTCCAATAAGCTTGAAAGAATTTCAAGAAGAAAGTAACTATCGTAAATCAGCAGTTATTCAAGATTTAAAAGATATTCGAACTGCTCAAATAGCTTTTAAAGACAAGAATAGAGTTTATGCAAGTGATTTTAACAGCTTATTATCATTTATTAAAAATGATTCATTAGCAGTAATTAAAGCCGTAGGTGAAACCCCTGATAGTTTGTCTGAAGAGCAAGCGCTTAGTGAAGGTATTATTAGTAGAGATACTATGTTTGTACCAGTATATCAGACTATATACAATACAAATTATTTAAAAAATAGAGATAATAGATTCCCATTTGTTCTAGATAAGCTACCAAAAGTACCTTTTTCAGATGAGACATATAATATTGAATCAGGATATATAGAAAAAGGCAAAGTTGTCGTTCAAGTATTTGAAGTATCTACAACTTTTGGCACATTTCTTAAAGGACTAGACGCTAAAAATAAAGGAATTGATTTAGATAAGTTTATAAAAGTTGGTTCTATGTCAGATGCATCAATAAATGGAAACTGGGGCGAATAAACCATATCATTCTTTTATTGATGTAATAGCCTTAAAGGCACAATCTCTTGAAAAAGATTGTCATTTATCCATTCAAATTGGATTAAATGGATTTTCTTTTTGTATTAGAAATAATAAAGAAATTTTAGCTTTAGAATCATATAATCATTCATTATCACAATTAGAAGAAAATATTAAAAAAAATAAATGGCTATCTAAAAAATATGCTTCAACTAATATCGCAATCAGGTCTAAAAAATATACTATAATTCCCAATTTAATTTATAAAAATAAGGATAGAAAAAAATATCTTGAATTAAATCACTTCAAAACAGAACAACTAGATCATTTATCTGATGAAGTCAAACCAATAGAAAGCCATATTATATATGCAATAAGTATACCTGAGCAGGACATAATAACAACATTTTTTCCTAAAAGTAAAGTCAAACATTTTAGCTCTATATATCTGCCCAATATACTAGCAAAATATAAAAATAACGATGGCAAAACTATGATTGTCAATATTGATTATTTGCAAATGCATATAACCGTTATTGAAAATTCAAAACTTTTATTTTTCAATATATTTGAATTTAAGACAGCACTTGATTGCATCTATTTTATATTATTCGTTTGCGAGCAATTAGAGATTAATACTGAATACCTACAATTAGAATTTATGGGCGATGTAAAAAAAGATTCCGAATTATATGATCTGACCTACAAGTATATAAGACATGTAAAATTTGCGAAACGAATTGTCAATTTAAGTCCAAATATTAATTCACTCTTGGAACACGAATATTATATACTTTTACACCAACACCTGTGCGAATAATTAGTGGAAAATATAAAGGTAAATTCATAATAGCACCAAAAGGATTACCTATTAGACCTACCACAAATTTCGCTAAAGAAAGTCTATTTAACATTTTAAGCAACAAAATTAATTTTAATGAAATTAAACTTTTAGATCTTTTTGCTGGCTCAGGCAACATTGGCTTCGAATTTGCCTCTAGAGGATGTACTGACATAACTTCTATTGATATTAATTTTAATTGCATTCAATTTATTAGAAAAATGAATAAAGAATTAGACTTAAAACACAAAGTTATTAGATCTGACACATTTAGATTTATTAAAACTACCAAGCATAAATATAATTTCATTTATGCTGACCCCCCCTATGATTTAGACAATATTAAGGACATTCCTAAGCTTATTTTCTCACAAAAAATATTAGAAAATAAGGGGATTTTAGTAATTGAACATGACAAAAAAACTAACTTTAGTAATTCTGATCATTTTAAAAATATTCGTCAATATGGTAGAGTAATGTTTAGTTTTTTTAACTTTAGCGCATGAGTAAAAAAATAGCAGTTTTTCCAGGTTCATTTTCACCTTTTACTAAAGGACATCAATCGATCGTAAATAGAGCATTACCATTATTCGACGAAATAGTAATTAGTATAGGAATCAATTCTTCAAAAAATGATTGCTTTTCAATTAATGAGAAAGTTCAATGGGTTAAAAATGTATTCTCAAAAGAAAAAAAAGTAAAAGTTACTATGTATGAAGGACTTACTATTGACCATTGCATCAAAGTAAATGCTAAATATATTCTTAGGGGACTTAGAAACTCTCATGATTTTAAATATGAAAAAGGAATTGCGCAAATGAATCATTCAATGCAAAATAATATAGAAACTGTATTTATTATAACAGAAGCTAAATACTCACATATAAGCTCAACATTAGTAAGGGATATTATCAAAAATGGAGGCGATGTTAGTCAATTTATTCCAGAAGAAATCAAACTTTAATTTTTTTCCGAATAAATTACTTTTTTAATACTAGAAAAAGAATTTTTCATCAATTCAGGAATATTGTCTTTACTTATCCACTCTACTTTTTCTATTCCCTCCTCTATTTGTGGCACAAATTCTCCCGAATGAGAAGAATTCATTAGATACCAGTGAGTTTCTTTTAGTATCATTTTACCATTAATAAAATATGTATGATAAGTTTGGATAAGCTTTTGCACAATAATTAAGTCCTCTATACCACACTCCTCTTTAACTTCTCTTTCGGCACATTCAACAACATCTTCATTATCTTCTAACTTTCCTTTTGGCAAATCCCATTTGCCATTTCTATATATAAATAGATAATTATGGTTTTTTTTGACTAAACCACCAGCAGCTACAATAAATTCAAACTCAGCTTTAAAGCTAAGCCAAGATGACTCAATATCATTAGATTTAATCCATAATTTTAAAGCACCTTTTTCAGGAATATTATTAATAAAATCAGCCCAATTAAACGATTCATTATAATCAAATTGAGTATATGAAGGTTTGGCATTAGAATTTGATAAAATTAAGGAATGATGATATATAAAAACTTCATACATTAGCGCTATGATTTTAGATATTGAAACAGCTAAGCAAGTTGCAAAATCATTATTGCAAATCAAAGCTATTATTCTCAATACTGAAGATCCATTTGTATGGGCTTCTGGCTGGAACTCCCCTATATACTGCGATAATAGAATTAGCCTTTCGCATTCTGAGGTAAGAACCTTTATACGTCAACATTTGGTAGAAGGAGTTATCTCAAGATATGGCAAGCCTGATGTAATTGCCGGCGTAGCCACAGGAGCTATTGCACATGGTGTTTTAGTTGCTCAAGAATTAGGAGTTCCATTTGTTTATGTAAGAGCATCAGCTAAAGAACATGGTCGTAAAAATCTTATCGAAGGCAAATGGGAAAGCGGGCAATCAGTTGTTGTTATTGAAGATTTAATAAGTAGTGGCAAAAGTAGTTTAGCTGCTGTTCAAGCACTAAGAGATAGTGGCTTAAAGGTAAATGGTATGGGAGCAATATTTAGCTATGGCTTTGAACACGCTAAAAAAAGTTTTGAAGAAGCAAATTGCGAATTATTCACACTTGGAGATTATGATATTTTAATTGACAAAGCTTTAGAGACAAAATATATCTCAAAAAATGATGTTAAAATGCTAAAAGAATGGCGA
>CEUK01003277.1_pt1 | contig 11940 bp, 9 predicted proteins | sample 356451 | NCBI WGS metagenome assembly CEUK01 (sample SAMEA2622843, study PRJEB7988) | marine metagenome | isolation source: saline water (ENVO:00002010), including
AAAAGATTATTTAGCCATTAACATAAAAGGTAAAATAAAAAAAATTCCCTTTTATGAAGTATCAAAGGTAAGTCTTGCTACAATAGAAGACTAACAATTCTCAATTCACTCCATTTTGACCCATCATAGATGGCTTTAGTAATTCTCCCAGGTTTAAACAATCTTATAGATGACATAAGCGAGGAAAAAAAATTACCTCCTCAAGTTGTCGAAGCTGCTTTACGCGAAGCACTTTTAAAAGGCTATGAAAAATATAGACGCACTTTTTATATTGGTATCAAAGAAGATCCTTTTGATGAAGAATATTTTAGTAATTTTGACGTTGGATTAGACCTTGATGAAGAGGGTTATAGAGTTCTAGCAAGCAAAATTATTGTTGAAGAAGTTGAAAGCGAAGATCATCAAATTTCTCTAACAGAAGTCCAACAGGTCGCTGATGACGCTCAAATTGGGGATACAGTGGTTTTAGACGTCACTCCAGATAAAGAAGATTTTGGAAGGATGGCAGCATCCACGACAAAACAAGTTTTAGCTCAAAAACTTAGAGATCAGCAAAGGAAAATGATACAAGAAGAATTTGCTGACCTTGAGGATCCTGTCCTAACAGCAAGAGTAATAAGATTTGAAAGACAATCTGTCATAATGGCTGTAAGTTCTGGAATAGGGAGGCCTGAAGTAGAGGCCGAATTGCCCAAAAGGGATCAATTACCAAATGATAATTACAGAGCCAATGCCACATTTAAAGTCTTTCTGAAAGAAGTAAGTGAAATTGCTAGGAAAGGACCTCAATTATTTGTCAGTAGAGCAAATGCTGGTTTAGTAGTATATTTATTTGAGAATGAAGTACCAGAGATTCAAGAGGGTTCAGTTAAAATTGTAGCAGTATCAAGAGAAGCTAATCCTCCTTCTAGAGCTGTAGGTCCAAGGACAAAAGTGGCTGTAGACAGCATCGAAAGAGAAGTTGATCCTGTTGGTGCGTGTATAGGAGCAAGAGGCGCAAGGATACAACAAGTCGTAAATGAATTGAGAGGTGAAAAAATTGATGTAATCAAGTGGTCTTCAGATCCAATCCAATATATTCTGAATTCTCTAAGTCCAGCAAAAGTAGATCTCGTTAGATTAGTTGATCCAGAGGGACAACATGCCCATGTTCTTGTTCCTCCTGACCAATTAAGTCTTGCAATTGGACGAGAAGGACAAAATGTAAGATTAGCGGCGAGACTAACAGGATGGAAAATAGATGTTAAAAATTCGCATGAATATGATCAATCAGCAGAAGACTCAGCGGTTGCAGAGCTGATATCGCAAAGAGAAGATGAAGAAAATCTTCAAAAAGAAGCTGAAAAGAGACTGGCAGCAGAACAAGCTGCTAGAGCTGAGGAAGATGCCAGATTACGTGAATTATATCCTCTTCCTGAAGATGAATATGATAGTAATGAAGAATTCGAAGAGGGAACTTTATCCTCTGAGGAAAGAACGCGGTGAAAAATATCAAACCTGTTTTACGCAGGTGTATTTCTTGTAGAATAGTCAGCGATAGGTCGAACTTATTAAAAATCACAAAAGATGAAAATTTAAGTATCTCTATCAATCAAAATAGAAATGGTCGCTCTGCTTACATATGCAAAACAGCATTTTGCACAAAAGATCCAAAACTAAAAAAACTTCTTCAAAAAGCACTTAAGGTAAAAATTGATGTTAAAGTTTTTGAGATTATTTCAACAGAAATTCAAAACTATAAATAACTTTCCCAAAAAGGAATATAATTAAATTAACAAGCTCTTAAATAAAAATTCTAGAGTAAAAATTAAAACTAAATGACCCTCAGCGATAAAATCAGAATTTATGAACTATCCAGAGATTTAAATCTGGATAATAAAGATATTTTGGATGCAGCTCAGAAGCTTTCAATATTAGTTAAGAGCCATAGCAGTTCCATCAGCGCACTTGATGCAAGTAAGATTAAAAATTACATCAATAATGGAAAAATTGGCAATAAAAATATAATTTCAGTAAATAAATCTTCATCAAACTCTTTTGCAAAAAGTAAAGACAAACCCAACAAAGACATAGAAGAAAGATCTTTAAATAACTCTCAAAATAATAACAATTATGATAATAAGACTTCCTCTAAGCCTCTCCTCACAAAACCTAATATCACAAAATTCAAATCACAAGACAGAAGCTCACCACGAAATAATTTACTAAATACTTCAAAAACAAATTTAAAAACTAATACTAGACTTCCCAATAAAAATAATATTAAAGCAGAAAATATTAAGAAAATAGATCCAGATAAGAATAAAAATCGATTAATCAATAAAAACAATCCAATTGCAAATGCACCTAAACCACCAATTCAACTTATAGAAAAACCGAAAAATGTTAATCCAAATTTAAAAGAGGGATATCAAAATAGAAATAATAATTTCAATCAATCTCAAAGCAACACTAACCGATTTGATAGAAACTCTAATAATTCTGTCAAAAAATCTCCCAAAAAACCGCCTTCATCAACACCTGAATTAGTTGGAGCACCTATAAGACGAGGTAATATTCAAGAAAGACAAAACTTTAATAATAAACAAGCTGGAAATCAAAAACAATCCCAAAATAAATCATCCGTTTCAAATAAACCTTTTACCCCTAACAGACCGACTAGTCCTAATAGGCCGAATATCCCAAACTACTCAAATAAAACAGCGGGATTTAGCCGAACAGGAAGTGCTAATAGGCCTGGATCGCCAAATAGACCAGGGTCGCCAAATAGACCAGGGTCGCCAAGCAGACCAGGATCACCAAACAAACCTGGAAATATTAACAAAAGAGGGGAATTTAATAAAGGTAATACAAAATTTAATAGACAGATTTCAGGAGTTAGAAAACCCGTTGCTCCAAACGAATTTATGCAATTACAGAAAACAAGGGCTTCCACTGATAGTAAAAATAATCAAACTGATTTTAGTAAACAAAAACCTAGCGATCCTCCTAAGCAAAAGCCAAAAGCACCTGCTAATAGACCAAACTCAGTTGCACCGACAAAAAAAGCACCACATAGATCTAGTAATGCCTCTAAAAAACCTGGAAGGACTGATTGGGATGACTCTGCAAAACTTGAAGCGTTAAGAAATAAAAGTCCTCAAAAACAAAGACAAAAAGTACACATAATTGGTGAGAATGATGATTCTCTAACTACAGAAACAAGCGGTTATGCAGGTGACTCAAAAACTTCCATACTTTCAGCGAGTCTAGCTAGACCAGCCAAGTCAAAGTCCGATAAAGATGCATCTCAAAAACCTAGCAAACAATTAAAGAAGAAAAGAAAGGAAACCACTAGACAAAGACAAAAAAGAAGAGCAATGGAGTTACGTGCATCTAGAGAAGCAAAGCAGATAAGGCCAGAAATGATTATTGTTCCGGAAGATAATTTAACGGTTCAGGAATTAGCTGATAAATTAAAACTTGAAAGTTCTGAAATTATCAAATCCTTATTTTTTAAAGGCATAACTGCTACAGTTACCCAATCTCTAGATTTAACGACCATTGAGACTGTTGCTGATGAATTTGGAGTTCCAGTTTTGCAAGATGATATTGAAGAGGCTGCTACTAAGACTGTAGATATGATCGAAAAAACAGATGAAAATAGTTTAATTACTAGACCTCCAGTAGTAACCGTTATGGGCCATGTTGATCATGGCAAAACAAGTCTTCTCGATTCAATAAGAAAGTCACGAGTCGCCTCAGGTGAAGCAGGGGGAATTACACAACATATTGGTGCATATCAAGTAGAGGTTGAACATGAATCTAAATTAAAGAAATTAACTTTTCTTGATACTCCAGGCCATGAAGCCTTTACTGCAATGAGAGCTAGAGGAACTAAAGTAACCGATGTAGCTGTACTTGTTGTCGCTGCTGATGATGGGGTTAGGCCTCAAACTCTTGAGGCTATTAGTCATGCCAGAGCTGCCAAAGTCCCTATCGTTGTCGCCATAAACAAAATTGATAAAGAAGGGGCTTCTCCAGATAAAGTTAAGCAAGAACTATCTGAGAGAGAGCTAATAGCTGAAGACTGGGGTGGAGACGTAGTTATGGTTCCAGTTAGTGCAATTAAAGGTCAAAATATTGATAAATTACTTGAAATGATTCTTCTCGTCTCAGAAGTTGAAGATCTTCAAGCCAATCCAGCCAGATTAGCAAAAGGTACAGTGATAGAAGCACATTTAGACAAGGCAAAAGGTCCAGTTGCTACTTTATTAATTCAAAATGGTACTTTAAAATCTGGAGATGTATTAGCTGCTGGTTCTGTTTTAGGAAGGATTAGAGCTATGGTAGATGAGCGTGGAGATCGAATAAAAGAAGCTGGCCCATCTTTCCCTGTAGAAGCCTTAGGATTCAGTGAAGTACCCACTGCAGGGGATGAATTTGAAGTTTACCCTGATGAAAAATCAGCTAGAAATATAATTGGAGATCGAGCATCTGATGCTAGAGCTACAAAATTAGCTCAGCAAATGGCCTCAAGAAGAGTAAGCTTATCGTCTTTATCCAATCAAGCTAATGATGGTGAGCTTAAGGAATTGAATTTAATTTTAAAAGCTGATGTACAAGGAAGTGTTGAAGCGATACTTGGCTCATTAGAGCAATTACCTAAAAATGAAGTTCAGGTGAGAGTTCTTTTGTCTGCACCTGGAGAGATCACTGAAACAGATATTGATTTAGCTGCAGCATCAGGTTCAGTAATAATTGGTTTTAATACATCATTGGCGTCAGGTGCTAAAAGAGCCGCAGACGCTAACGATGTAGACATAAGAGAATATGAAGTTATTTATAAATTATTAGAAGATATTCAATCTGCAATGGAAGGATTGTTAGAGCCAGATTTAGTTGAAGAAGGATTAGGAGAAGCTCAAGTGAGAGCGATTTTTGCTATTGGTAAGGGTTCAATTGCAGGATGCTACGTTAATACTGGAAAACTTCAGAGAAATTGCTCTGTGCGAGTACGTAGAAAAAATCAAATAATTTATGAAGGAAATTTAGATTCTTTAAAACGATCAAAAGAGGATGCAAAAGAAGTTAATACTGGCTTTGAATGTGGTGTTGGTTGTGATAAATTTTCAAATTGGAATGAAGGTGATGTTATTGAAGCATATAAATTTGTCACTAAAAAGCGTACATTAACTAAATAAATCTAAGTTTTCTTATCTCTTTCCAAAAACAATAAAAATGGGAATACAATACAGGCGATCAACTGGATAATAATATTGTTTTGTTGAATTTCATTACCTCCAATGATTTTAGAAATCATTATGAATAGTCCCAAATAAGCAGAGCCAGCACAAGCAGCCCATATCAATCTTCTAAGACCCTTAAAAGGGGCCTTAGTTTCTCGAAGTAATTTTTTTTTCAATTCAGGATCAATCTTTGACATCAATGATTTAAGAAATACACTTAAGTTTATATTAAAAAATTTCAATTAATATTGCCGATGTAGCTCAGAGGTAGAGCAACTGTTTCGTAAACAGTAGGTCGTTGGTTCGAATCCAATCATCGGCATATTTAAAAATTGATAATAAATGGACTCAAGGTTTTCAAAGCGATTATTCAAAATATTTTTATTTTTTCCGATTTTAATTTACTTAGGGAAAAGAAGTTATTTGGCATATGATGAAGGTTTTTATGCTCTACAAGCTAGATGGATAATTGAAAATAATAATTGGATCATTCCATCATGGTGGGATTATTCAGCTTTAGATAGAACTATAGGAATCCAATATTTAATAGCAAAATCTCAACAAATATTTGGTATTTCATCCTTTAGTGCACATCTCCCAACAACACTAGCCTCTGGATTGATGTTGTTGATTACATATAAATTACATCAAGAGCTTTTAGGAAAAAAAAATGCAATCTACTCTCCAATAATACTCGCCAGCACATATTTATGGTTTAATTTCGCACACTTAGCAACTCAAGATATGATTTTCGCTTTTCTTGTAAATCTTGGAATTTATGGATTAATTAAAGCAAACGATAAGAATAATACCAATTCGAAAGCAAATTTATATTTACTCATGTCTGGATCAAGTGTTGGATTAGCATTTATGATGAAAACTTTTTTTATAGCTGTTCCAATCATTTCATTATCTCCATATTTATTCAGGCAAAAAAAAATCTTCAAAAAAAATGCTTTTTTATTTGGAATTATTATTGGTTTTATCCCATTTATAGTATGGTTATTTTTAATTAATCCACATATAGATAAAAATATAATATTGCACTTATTAAATAAATTTAATAATTTATCTAGTACTAATACTTTTACGAATCCAATTTATTACTATTTATGGAATATTTCATTAAATTTTCTTCCTTGGAGTTTTATAAGTATTTTGGGACTAATTTATCAGTTTAAGAGTCAGGCAAAGCGTAATTATTATCTATTCTATTTCCCAATAATTTTTATTATTATAATTAGTCTTTTTTCTACTAAAACTCCTTATTATGCTCTTCCTATTTCATCTATATTCGCTATAAATGCTTTTTTAGGAATAAAAACTTTATTAAATTCGAATAAATATAGAGACTCATTTATTGTATTTGTGAGCAAATTTATTCCATTAATAATTTTTCTTAGCACAGTACTCTATTTTTATAAATTTAAAAATTTAATAAACTTAAACTTGAAAGAAGAACTTTTTTTAATATCAGGACTTTCTATTTTTGCATTAATATATCTTTCAATTAGTAATGTAAGAAAATCAAAATATGTATTTATTGCATTATTAATGGGGCCATATTTACTCACTTCTCATATCGTCCAATCCGGATTAATAACAGATAGATCCAGAAACATAAGAGAGAGTATGGAATATATTATTGAAAAAGAGAATCTTCATGATCAATCAATTAGAGTAGATGTAAATAGCATAAATAATAACCAAGCAAATTCTAAAATAATCAGAATATCATTATTAACACCAAAACTTGGGAAGGCTATAAATACACTAGAAGAACTTAGTGAATTAGAATATGCTTGGACAACTTCTGCAAATAATTTAAAATTCAATGATGAGAAAGTTGAAATAATCTATAGTGATGAAAATCTTAAACCTTGGAATTTAGTAAGAAAAAAATATAATATATTAAAACATTAATAATTTTGCAGTAAATGAAATCTATTAATACTTGGGATTTAACAAATAGTGAATTACATAATGTTTTCAAAAATAATGATGAATTTATAAAACTTAGAGTTAGAGGTAATACATGGGAACCAATTACGAGATGGCTAACGTTAGATTCTAGAGTATTTAGAGAAACCACAAATAGAGCCAGAATCACATTATGTGATATAGAGTCATTAGCTGAAATTTATAACTACAGGCCCATTAGATGGAAAGCAAAAAAATTGACTCCTTTAAAAGCAAATTTAATTCCAATAAAGTTTAAAAATATATTTAGAAAATTTCCATTACTTAAAGTTCTGGCTTATGAAATAGAAATTACTCTTTACAAATATACTGAAGTCATCTCTAACAATTTAATTTCAATTGTTATTCCAGCAAGAAATGAGGAGGGTAATAAAGAACTTTTGATTACAGCTTTAAATAAATTGAAACAAGTATCTAATGATTTAGAAATAATATTTGTTGAAGGCAACAGTAAGGATAATACCTTCAATATGCTTGAAAAATTAAAAGAGATTTTTTCAGATTCATTTGATATTAAACTTATAAAACAAACCTCAAAAGGGAAAAAAAATGCAGTGGTAGAGGGTTTTAATATGTCAAATGGAAACACCTTAGCAATAATTGATAGTGATATGACTGTGGATATAGACGATAGTATTGATGCTATAAAACAAGCGACAAAAAACGAAAATATACTTATTAATTGTTCAAGAACGATTTTTCCAATGGAAAAAGATGCTATGCGATGGGCTAACTATATTGGAAATAGATGTTTTGCAATACTATTATCAACTATCATAAATACACCAATATCAGATTCATTATGTGGAACAAAAGTATTTTCGAGAAAATTTTTTAATCTTATGAAAAAGAATGGAAGTTGGGATTCTAAGTTAGACCCATTTGGCGACTTTACAATAATATTTGAAGCCGCAAATAATAGTATGAAAATTTTAAATTACCCAGTAAGATATTATGCTAGAAAATCAGGAGCTCCCAACATCTCAAGATGGATTGATGGACTAAAACTATTAAGAGTTTGTTGGGTATATATGATCTCAGAAATTTAACTTTGCAAAGTTTTCTATTTAATATTCAGTAATAATTCATCATTGAATTAGTAATTATAAAGAAGAATTATTTTTAAATTACCGAAATTATTATAAATAGGAGCGATATAATTATTTAAATAAATTTACTAATTATAAGTGTTATTCTTATAGGGTATTCGCACATGAACAACAAAAATTGTTAGAACTAAGTAACACTCTAATAAAAATTAAAAATTTTCTTAAATGATTCCTGAATAATCTATAATCCAGATTTCATTTAAGTATTAAAGTATTCCAAAAATTTGAAGACAAATTGAACAAATCATGAACCAAACCTACATTATTCTTATTATTTCAATAATTAGCTTTTTTGTTATTTTATGGATCGCTAAAAATAGAAAATTCGAGACTACCAGTTCTGTTTCAGATGCTTATGATACTTGGACGAGCGATAGAATTCTTGAAAAATTATGGGGAGAACATATTCATTTAGGTTACTATCATAATTCAAAAAAACTTGGTGATTTTAGGGAAGCAAAAGCCACTTTTGTCCATGAATTAGTTAAGTGGAGTGGTCTTGATAAATTACCAAAAGGGTCCAGAGTTCTGGATGTTGGTTGTGGCATTGGTGGAAGTTCAAGAATACTTGCTGAACATTACGGTTTTAATGTTGTGGGGATAACTATTAGTTCTGAGCAAGTTAAAAGAGCAAGAGAATTAACGAAAGATAACCTTAATTGCACTTTTCAACAAATGGATGCTATGAACTTAAAATTCAAAGATGGTGAATTCGATGGAATATGGAGCGTTGAAGCTGGACCTCACATGCCAGACAAGCAAAAATATGCAGATGAAATGCTTCGCGTTCTTAGACCTGGAGGATACCTTGCTGTTGCAGACTGGAATTCTAGAGATCTCACTAAAAAAGCACCTAATCTTATCGAAAGAATGGTACTAAAACAGTTACTTGAACAGTGGGCTCACCCTAGTTTTAGTAGCATAAATAGTTTTCAGAATAATCTTTCTGTTAGCTCTTTTGTAGGAAGTCAGGTTGAGACTGACGACTGGACAAAGGAAACCTTACCTTCTTGGTGGGAATCAATTTTTGAGGGTATCAGACGCCCCAGAGTATTCTTTTCGTTGGGATTTTCCTCATTATTTAAGTCATTCAGAGAAATTCCTACTATACTCTTGATGAATTGGGCTTTTGGGAATGGACTAATGCAATTCGGAGTTTTCAAATGTAGAGGCTAATTTTGCAAAATCCAATAAGTAAATATTTGCAGATTATAAAAAATTTTTGACTATCTTTCAATTTAAATTTATTAACCTTCCCTAGCGTCTATTTCGCATACTAAAGTTATAGTAGTTAATTTATCAACAGGTAAATAATTTTGATTAAAAGAAAAATAAAAATTATTGGTTCAGGACCAACTGGTTCACTTTTAGCTTTATTTTTAGCTGATAAAAATTATAATGTCACTTTAATTGATCCACTAACTGATTACGAATTATGTTTAAAAGATAAAGGTTATGCAATTACACAATCTTCTAAAAAAATATTTGAAAAGATAGACTTATGGAAAATAATAAAAATTTACGCGCGAGGATTTAACTCTTTATCAATTATTGATGACTCATTATCTAGAGATGTAATCATAAGAACTAATGATTTAAAGGCATTCAATAAAAAAGAAAAAGATATTGGATGGGTAATAGAGCATAAATATCTTATGCAAACATTAATAAATGCGACTAATGAATGCAAAACAATAAGGAGGGTAAATATTGACACTTCTGAAGATAAAAATTATGACTTTATTTTTGCAGCTGATGGTAGAGATTCTTCTGCTAGAAAAGATTGGAAAATTTGTTATCTAAGGAGATTTTATAATCAAAGAGCTATTTCTTTCAGAGCTCGACTTATAGGGGCCCCAGAAAAAAGAGCATATGAAATATTTAGACATGAAGGACCATTAGCTTTATTACCCTTAGAAAATAATATCTATCAGGTAATATGGTTTGCATCACCATCCGAAACGAAAGAGAGAATTCAACTGTCAAATCCAAAATTATTAGAGAAACTCTCGAATGTATTACCTGAAAAAATAACACCTGAAATAATAATTAGTGAAATATCCAATTATTCAATACTCCAAGCTTTTGCATTCCCACAATTTAGTAATTTTCAAAATACATTAGTCGGAGAGGCGGCACACTCTTTTCATCCCGTTGGAGGACAAGGATTAAATTCATGCCTTAGAGATGTTTATGAATTAAGCGAAATGTTAAATACTTATGATAGTGCTCACTTTTTATATCGAAAATTTTTTGCATTGAGATATTTTCTAAATCGATCTATTGATATACTGTCGATTCTAATATTTACAGATTTTTTAATAAAACTTTTTTCTAATAAATTTATTATTTTTTATCCTTTGAGATTCTTTATTTTTTATGTCTTAAAAAATTTCAAGATTGTAAGAGTTAATGTTTTCTCATTAATGACAGATTCCATTAAGAAAATTTAATAATCAATTTCAAATAAGTAAAATACTTAAAATAAATTTTATTAATTTTTATCGAAATAGAAAGATCTAGAGTTTTGAAAGAGATTCAGTATTATTAGAAAACTAATTCCAATCAAACCACCAATCGGATTAATATTTCCTTCTTGCCCAGGCCCAAAAATTATTTCAGGAACATGCGAATGAATATTTAGAATCGATTGATCAATTAAAAACCAAAAACCCACCAAAGAACCATGGAAAGAAATTGGCAATAATATGGATTGGAGTTCAAGACTTCTCCATTGATTCAAATATAAACCTAATAAAAATAATCCTAATATTAATTGAAAATTATTAGTTAAACTTATATCCCATCTGATATGTAAAATTGCAAAAAGAATAGATTGCAATATATTAGATTTACCAAAATTAAAGTATAAGTTTAGTTCTTCAAAGAGCCAAACTCTAAAAACAAGTTCTTCTGCAAAACCAACTAGAAAAGCTACAAAAAATGAATCAAATATTAACCTAATATTTACTTTATTTTCTAAGTCTGCAAACCCTCCAAAAACCAATAAAGCTGAAATAATCAAGATTATCAAGAAACTTTTGCAAATTTCACCTGCTAATAATAATAAAAGTTTTTTATTATTTAATTTAATATTTCCTATTGCATTAGAGAATTTCTTATTCCATTTAAATTTACACCAATAAGGCAATACTATAAGAAACATTAAAAAAGTAAGAATCGTTCCGTAGAGAGATTTTCCTATTTCTAACGATGGAAAAAAATATACTAAAAGATTCGAGCCTGCCCAACCGATAAAATACAATACTGGGAAAAATAATAATGAATTCAGCAAATAATTTTTACTCAAGAAATTTGATTATGAATTTTATTATTAACATTAATCTTCTTTCTCAATAGAACTAGTTAAACCTTTGGATTTTAAAGATTCAGAATAGAATTCTGCAGGTTCAAGATCACAAACAATCACAAGTCCCAATCCTGTATTATGAGCCTCAAGCATAATTGCAATTGCATCTTGTTCGCTCAATTGTGGAACAACCTCTCGTAGAGTATTAGTTACATATTCCATAGAATTTACTGGATCGTTATGGAGAAGCACTTTATATTTAGGCGATTTATTCTTTAATTCTGAAGGTTTTTTTTCAAGAAGCGCAGTATTA
>CEUK01185051.1_pt1 | contig 11935 bp, 11 predicted proteins | sample 356451 | NCBI WGS metagenome assembly CEUK01 (sample SAMEA2622843, study PRJEB7988) | marine metagenome | isolation source: saline water (ENVO:00002010), including
ATTGGTGAATATTAAACTTAGCAATCGTCAAAAAGATGTTTATGACTATATAAAGGCATACGTTAAGAAACATGAGTACTCCCCTCACGTTATCGAAATTAAAAAACATTTTGGTTATTCGGCGCATTCCACCGTCATACAGCATTTAAAAGCATTAGAAAAAAAAGGTTACATTAAAGTAGCTTACAAACAGAAGCGTGGTATTCATTTATTAGACGGCGATAAGCCCCTTAGAAATACTGTGTTACCACTAAGAGGAGTTATTCCTGCTGGAAACATGGTGGAATGTTTCGAGGACTATGAAGAAATCAGACTAGAGCATCAAGTTGTAAGAGATGTAGACAAAACTTACGCCCTTCAAATTAGAGGTGATTCGATGATTGATGAGCATATTCTTGATGGTGACCTAGTACTAATTGAGGAGCGTGATCACGCTCTGAATGGTCAAATTGTAGTAGCCAGTTACGAGGGTCAAATGACACTTAAAAAATATTATCACGAAGGTCGCCAAATTAGATTGCAGCCTGCCAACTCAACTATGGATCCAATTATTATAAAAGGTGAGGTAAATATTTTGGGTGTAATGGTGGGTTTAGTCCGTCGTTTAGTTTAAGTCTGGAAGAAAACGATTAAGGACTTATATCCCCTATTCAATCTATTGAATCTTGATTAAATATGTTATTCGACGAATTGTATTATTGAGTGTTTAGTTAACGAGAATTAATCCTCGCGATTTATCTTGAAATAATAACAATGTTGACCGTAATTTTTACTAAAAGGTAGGTATAGGAGTAGATACAGTAGGATGAGCAACTGTAATGGAGTAGTTAATGGTAGTGCAAGTATTGGATCAGGAGCAATCCAGAGATAGTAATAGATTGAACACAGACTGAAGAAGTGAAATTCTCGACGGTCCCTACTGAAAACCAAATATAAAGGTAAACTCATTAACAGATACCATGGGTTGTTTACAGGGCTAAAGAGAAAAAATAGCAAACTAACTCTAATGAAGGGTGATTGCTTAATCGGTTTAAGAAAAATCCACAATATTCCTGTTAATAGAAATGATAAGAATATCAACCGAGCCAGAAGATCTGGCTGTGAAATCCAATCGAATGATTGCATAAAGATTCTAAACCAAGTGTAGAGTCCATTGTTGAACTCCCACGTCGAGGCAAAATTTACCAGGCTATTCTCGCTGGCGAATCGATTCGGATAAGAGTACGCAGAAATACCTTCTAAAATGGTGTAAATTACAAAGAATCCAAATGTCACGTTACGTTTCATGAAGGGTACAAATACTAAAGCGAACCCCTTCAAGTGAACTGCCATAGCAAGTCCAACAGCACTTAATTTATACTTTTTATTGATCATTGCGCCGATTGCCACAAAGATTGCCAGTCCTATCCAAATATCATAGTGTTTATTTAAGTAAACTTCGATGATTGGCAAGGGGTGCAGCCACCATGCAAAAAGGGCCGGTCGTAGAATTTTACATGAGTAAGTCAGAACGAGAAGTACTAAAAGCTCACTAAAGAGAAAAAGATATCCAAGTTGCGCTGGGTTTTCAGCAAGTCTGAATGCTTGAATGACTAATGGAGGGTAAATTGCTGTCATCCAACCAAATCCTGTTTTCAGAATATAATTGTAGAGCTCTAAACGTTTGTGCCGAACTTCGTTAAAATTGTCGGTTAATATAAGATTTTTTAACCTCCATGGGGAAATAAGATATGGATTTAAGGATTTATCAATTAATCGAGCCTCAACTAGATAACGGTAGTAATCATCCTCATGGAAGCTATCAGAATGGATAGCCCAAAGGCGAAGACCTAAAAAAAAGACACTCAAGGTTATTAGAATTTTAGGACTGGGTTTTTGAGCATAAAGAAATGGTAACGAAGCCATGCTGAAACAGAGCGTTGCAACAAACCCGAGTTGGTAAAAAAAACTGTGCGAATTACCGTTTTCATTTAGAAAAATCAAACCTACCAAATTACAGAAAAAATAAGAAATCCAATAAAAGTTTTTCATGATTGGGGTATTGAGGATAGAACAAGATTTCGTTTTCTCATAAAGGTTTCTGAGTAAAAAGTACAAACGATGGATAGCCCGAGGTATTAAGATCTGTGATCCACGAGGCAAAGTTATCTTGCCCAATAATATTTATATTTGAAGTACGTTCAAAAATTGAAAATATATTGACAGTACAGTTTAGATTCTTACACTTGCGCGTTACTCCAAATTAACCGGCGGGGACGAAATGAAAAATATATGGACAAAACTTCTATTTGTGACACTTACAGTAAACGCTTCTGCCATTGACTTTCAACAGGGTTACGAAAAGCTTTACTCAAGCGTGGAATTAAATAAGGTATCGATAGATATCACTCGCTATCTTGAGCCCGAGGAGACATACGAGGATGATAAGGGCAATACTTTTCTACGCTACAGTAAGCATGTGGAGGGTATCAAATTGTACGGTGAGGATAAGCTCGTAATCATTCCTCAAAAAGATATGTCAGGCCAAGGTATCAACGCATCGCAATCCTTGGGAGAAAACGACCTTGATTTCATGAGAGCGTTGGAGGGAAAAGATTTAGATTACAATTTAGAGCAATCAGAGGCTTTTACCATTGCTGTAAAAGACCTAAGGCAGAATAAAGCGCTCCTCCACGAAACTCTGCCAAGTCATCTAGCAAAAAGTGCTGAAATAGTGTTGTTTCGCACTGATGATTCATTTCGCTTGGTATGGCATTTGGTTTTACCAGGAATATACGATGGATTGAAAACTTCTTTCGAGTATTTCATCGATGCTCGTAACGGTGAAATCGTAGATTCTATACGAGTTTTGTATGATCTGACGGGTCAGGGGTACGACCTCACTGAAGGACAACTCCATGAATTTCCTGTCGAAGAACAGAACGGTAAAAAGATTCTCAAAGATAGTTTTCGCAAACTAAATGTTTACAATGGTAAACAAGGAACTTTTTCCGTAGACGCTGACGGTCTATGGGAAGATGAAGGAGAAACTCGTAAACAAAATCAAAAAGCTGAGGTAGAACTTTACCTGAATATGGCTCGCACCGTGGATTACTTTAAGAATAACCATGGATTTATATGGAAAAATGGTCAATCCACTGTAAATGCGACAGCTCACGTTCGTGAAAATTTTAATAATGCATACTACAGTTCCTGGTCTGGCGGTTTCTTTTTCGGTGATGGCTCAGGAACTGAGCAAGGATTTGATTATCTGACCAAGGGGTTGGATGTTGCAGCTCACGAATTTACTCATGGCGTCATAGACTCTTTATGTCCATTAACTTATAGCGGCGAGTCCGGAGCTTTGAATGAGCATATCGCCGATTTCTTTGGCGCTATGGTGGATGCTGATGAGTGGCAGATAGGAGACAATATAGCTGTAGGTAGCAATCCAGCCTTAAGAAATATGAAGGATCCTGTTCGTGGCCGCGGTGACTTAATAACTGAAGGAATGACCTATAATGAGTGGACTCAGATGCACAAGGATAATAATATCCGTTGGAAAATATACCCAGATAGAGTTAGTAAAAAAATTATAGCAAATGGTTCCGGACAGGATAATGGAGGTGTTCATATCAACTCTTCGATTTTTAATAAGTTTGCTTACCTTGCCACTACTGGTGATGAGATTGAGGGCGAGGGTCTGGGCTACGAGCTGATGGCAAATTTATATATGCGCCTTCTAAGGGATAAATATCTTTCTCGTCGAGCATCTTTTCAACAATTTCGTAACAAATTCATGGCAGCAGCGGAAATTCATCTAGATAGTGATGCGAACAGAGAGGCTTATCTTCAAACTCTCGTAAATGCTTTTGCGAAGATCGATCTGTAATTCAAATATTTGAAGGACTCAATAAGGTTTTTCTAAGACCACCAAAATTTGGTGGTCTTTTTTTATTAATCTCTAAGAACCTGAACAAAAATTATATTACAAGTCTAAAAAGTCTCAATCTTGAAAATACAAGGAACAACAAACCTGATGTGTTCCGTGCTACTATCTGCTTGCGAAGACTGAGAAGACTCTCTTTTTGCAGGGGACCTGCTTAGGGGCTCAGGAAGACTGAGCGAGAAGAATTTAGAGCCACGGATGGCATAAAATAAGGAGAAATCTTATGAAAGGGTTTTTAACGCTTTCAATATTTTGCCTTGTATCTGTGGGAACTGTCTCAGCTTGGGATTCCTATTACAAGGCCCCACGTCATTTTCAGACCGGAAATTGGGTTTATTATCAGCCGGCCTTGACCGCTCGGTCGGCTCCTTTCAATTTTTATGAAAAGCCAAAGATCAAGACATCGCGATCTTGCTGTGACAACCAAAAGCGCCGTAGAGTTCGTAATTACAGCCGTCGGGTAGTTTATCGGCCCTATGATCGAAATTGTTGTAGAGATTATCGACGCCCCAGTCGTTCTAATTGTTGCTGGCATTAAAATCCACCTGGTTTCGGAGGAAATACTATGTATAAATTAATTCTTTTTATAACGTTATTACTTTTGTTGATTTTTCAGGCTGATGCTAATAGTCATCGTCATCTAAAATACACAAGTTGTTGTTCTGATCGTGGAGAACACAGATATGACAAGACATATCATCGCACGAGAACACCGAGCTTTAAGACCTGTCGCACGCACAATAATATAGTGAAGGAAATTAATGGTGGTACAGCTCGATATGTTGTGAATGGTACGTATAGGGTTTGTTCAGATCCTCAAAGACGCAGAGCTATCTCAGAAAATTATGGCTGGCATTGGACAAATACGAGACCTTATTATAAAAAAATTCCCATCTACCTTGAAGACCGACCTTCCCGCAGTCGATATGGCTATACAGAGGATGAGTATACGCACTCTCGTAGGCGTGCTCAGCGTTCGTATTATTACTGGTAGAAGGAGGAAACCATGAAAGCCTGGATGGCTGGCCTGGCTATGCTAGGTCTAACGGCAATGGATGCTGTTGCGAATGATTGTCGAAATTATCGTAATTGTGGACAGTATTCTCGAGAGCCGTATAAGGTTACATATGCCTACCCCAATGAGTGGTGGGGTTATGAGAAACGACTCGAAGGAGATAAAGTTGTCATTAAAACCCGTGAACTTGAGGATGGAGAGCAGTATCGTCAGCCGTTACCACCGGTAGACCAGTCAATTCAATTTAATATTGAAGATGACTTTGCTTTGGAGAATAGGGTACACACTTACACCACTACGGTGGAGGATGAACACGGTCGTGAACACATTTTGCGACTTCAATGGGCTTCATGGTTTGAAACCAAGTCGCGTCGTTCATTAATATTTAAGCGTAGACACTTTTATCAATACGTGAAAGTGACTCTTAATGATAAGCTGTTATTCCACATAAAGGATCGTGTAGATAAAGGTGTCTACGATTATGAGGATTTTTTTAGAGTTGGTCAGCGTAAATATCGTATTCTTGCAACTATGCAAACTCATTCAGAGAGATACTTCTTCGGAGCTTCTTTGGTGAATACTTATTAGGGTATATTTCTCTGGAGATTCGTGAAAAAGTCTCGAGAGAGATTTCCCGCTAGGGTAGGAACCTTTTGATTCGTAATGGAAGCAGTTGCTCTTTATATTTGCCTTTCATAGTTGAGACTTTCCATTCGGTACTGGAAAGCTCTGTCAGACTCTCTTTGGGAATGAGTATTTCCAGATTGATCGACTCACCTTTCCCTGGAAGTGTATTATAGAGTTCATCGCCAAAAACTTCTGTAAGTAAGTAACCTTTTGCTACCACTGGCTCCTCAGATTCTGGCAAATCGAACCTAGCAAGAACTGTTATACCCATATCTGTAGGATGCATCTCTACTAGACCTAAAAATTCGCAATCAACTAACTGAATTGATACGCCTGGTTTGTAGCGCTTGTAGTAAAGTAAAAATAAACCGAGATCAACGTAGTAATTACTTTTTTTTGGCGGAAACTTCATCCCTACTACCTGAACTGATTTGATCCAATCGATTATTTCGTGTAAGTTTCGACCTTCGGGGGCTGCGCTAATAGTGGAATGGTTGTTATCGTTGGCGCTCATTGTAATCTATCAATCTGGCTAGTAATTTTTTCAATAATATCATCTCCACAAAGACCTTCAGCCTCGCCTTCGAAATTAAGGATTATTCGGTGTCGAAATGTTGGAAAAATCATGGTCAAGAGATCCTCCTTACTGACATTTAATCTACCACCAAAATACGCTCTAGCTTTGGAGGCTAAGATAAGAGATTGTAAACCTCTGGGTCCAACTCCGTGACCTACATATTTACGAGCGATTTGGCTTGATTGAGGGGAATTTGGTTGTGTTGCTAAAATTAATTTACAGGCTAGTTCATTGAGATGGGATGCAATGGGTATGTCTCTTATATTTGATTGTATTTCCATAATTGTGGGTACATCCACTACAGGAAAAACTTCAGCTTTTACATTTGTTGTAGTTGTATCAACAATTTTCATTAGCACATCTAGCGGTGGCAGAGGAAGGTCAATCTTAAAGAGAAAACGATCGAGTTGAGCTTCGGGTAATTTGTATGTACCGTCCATTTCCAGTGGATTTTGAGTACCCATTACAAAAAAAGGTTTTTCCAAAGGATGGGACTTCCCTGCAACAGTTATAAAACCTTCTCCCATCGCCTCAAGAAGTGCCGATTGAGTTTTTGCAGTCGCACGATTGATTTCATCTGCAAGAATTAGATTGGCGAACAATGGTCCTTTGCGGAAACGAAAAACACGCTCTCCTGTATCAAGTTGATGAATAACTGTAGTACCAATAATATCGGCTGGCATTAAATCAGGGGTAAATTGAATTCTGTTGTAATTTATGTTGAGTATCTTGGCAAATGTTTTGACTAGCAATGTTTTACCAAGACCAGGAACACCTTCTAGTAGGATATGCCCTCCACAGAAGAAAGCGATTATTACTTGATCAAGCATTTGCTCATTGCCCATGATGACTTTGCTTATTTCTTTTTTTAAGCTTTCGTGAACTAGTTTAGGGTCTATCATTGAGTCTCATTTCAAAGAAGTATGCGGGCGTACTAAGATTTGTGAAGCCGAAAAATCAGTATATAGCAGGTCGTCAAATGTGTCTGATGTATAAGAACTGGCTAGGAAGCTCAGGGACTTTGCATCTATGCTAAGACTGATAGTGGTTTTTGCTATTTTTTCTCTCGAGATTTTTCTTATTCCATACAATCGAGTTTGATCCTGGACCTCGAAGGCATAAAGTAGATCTAGTGGTGCAATCCCATTGGTTTCAAAAGGTATGAAGGTTATCTGACTAGCAGTTTCTGATTGTAAAGCTTGATGAAAATCGAATTGATTATTGTGTAATTGTTCATAATACTCTAAAACACCATTACTCTTGGCGATTAGTAAGTCCGGCAAGCCATCTCCTGACATGTCTTGTATTATGCTAGCGTTGATTTGATTATTTGGATCTCCAATTATCTGGTTTAAATATAAAAAGTTACCACCAGAATTAATGTAAATTAAAACTGAAGTACTATTCGCGCTTTCGCTGACGGCTCCTGTAAAGATTAAATCGCTTCGCATATCCTGATTAATATCTACCGCATGAACTTTTGAAAACTTAAAAATAGTTTCAATTGTTAATGCGCAAGTGGAGAAGACAGTAGCATTTGCCTCTACACACTTCATGTTACCCAAGGTATCCCAGAATAAAAGATCATTCGTACTTGTAAGAGATCCTACGAATTGACCACTTACTAGGCTTCCGGAAAGTGCTGTGGTGGCAGTGCTCATAGCAATTGCATTCACACTTTGCTTGTAGTCATTGCTCCCTTTCGCAAGAGAGTACCGTAGTGGAGTAATCGGGCTAGTGGTTAGAAATACCAAATCCAGAATAGATTGATCACTCAAATTAATTGTTAGCGCTTTTGTGTAATTTGGAGTATCGAAGCTTTTTACATTGACTAAACTCGGTATACTTGAGTTGTGAAATTTTTCTAACAGAGTAGCTTTTGATTGGGTTTGAGATAAGCTTAGATAGTAATTATCGGCTAATTGAACGAGTTGATCAGGTGCCGTAATAGATTGAAGAAGTGTGGCACTCTCCAGTGCAAATTCCGACGTGGTTATTGGTGATATTAGACTACGAAATCCTTCAAAACTTGTCGTCGTGATTAATGTAGAAGTTATACTTTGATAAATTATGGATGATGTCGACATTCCTGCGAAGTTTGTTGCCACAGACTGAAAGGCTTTCATAAATTGACCTGGTGAAAGGAATGAATCTACACCAGAATTTCCAATTAGACCGTCCCAATCTCCGTCTAAGATATCGAGGTGAAAAAAGTTTACAGCGTCCATGCTGTCTAACAGGCCATCAGTAGACTCTTGTGTACTCAACTGAGAAAAGGTTGCCAAATGTTTAGCCATTAAAAAGCTGTCGAACGGAACTGTTCCAGGTGAACTAGTTTTAATAGAGGAGAGAACGGGTTGTTTAAACTCTACCGATCCGAGATCTCTGAAGCCAAATAGTCTGTTGATAAATGCCTCGCTCTCCATAAATGATTGAATATTAAATTGATTAATGGAGTCGGTTGCTAAGAGGACTTTAAGAGTGGTGAATGGTGTAAGATAGATATTGGGTAAATCGTCAGATTGCTTTGACACGATAGCGCTTAATGGATACTGCGCTTTTTCTGTCGAAACTATATTACCGGTTAATTCGTCATCGTATATCCCCCCGATAGCTTCATATAGTAGGTAGCCTCGGTATTCCTTATCAATTTGGAGGGAAAAGCTACCCTCAGTACCAGTACGACTGCTATCGACTCGGTCCCTACGAATGAGAGGAGATCCTCTGAGTTCATAAACTTCAATTTTTGAGTTCTGCACTGGGCCCTTCACAACGAAACCAAGCTGCTCAACTTTATCTTTCTTTTTACTTCCACAGCCACAAAATATTAGAATTAGACAAATCAAAAAACAATAACGTACGTGCGGCCTCATAAAGGCGTATTATATAATATCCAGATTAAAAATTGACTATAAAAGCTGGGGTCAATTAGTTTTACTCTGTTAACAATCTTGGCACAACAGGCGATGGTTTTTTAACGATGAGACTTTCTCTTTATTTTCAGGCATTTCTATTATCATTATCTATTCTCTTCTTGAGTGGTTGTTTTTCAGATAGTAAACGGCACCCTTTGATGCCTCAAATTTTAAAGGCAGAGGATCATTTCCTTCGAATGGAGACATCGACTGCACTGGATATTTTGAAGCCTATGGAGAAGACTGACCTGGAAAGCCTTCCCGATAAATATTTTGACTTGAGGGTCAAGACTCATCTGAGGGCACTTCAATTTAAAGATGCATTGGACATTGTAATCACCTGGGAAAAACAGCGAAAAACTAAATTAATCGATAAGCGGCGTCATGTCTTGTTAAGTTTCCTACGTAACCGAGCGACTAGGCCTAATCATCAGATACAATTTGAGGCGGTAACGGCACTTGGTGATTTAGGAGATAAAAAAATGATGGGAGCCCTACAGGATATTTTTCCGAAGTCCAGCAATGTCGTTAAGCTGGCAATTGCCTTCACAATGGCCAAATTTGGAGACTGGGATAGAGCGGTTTCTTACCTAATTCAGCGTTCAAAATTTGCTACATCGAGAGAGCGTTTCCTTGCAAGTTTGAAATTAATTGAGCTAGATGATCTTAGATTAAAAGATCAATACTTGAAATTACTCAATGACTCTGAGGATGGAATTCGTGTTCTAGGTATGAATATTATAGCTAAAAACAAAATCTTTGAAGGTGTTGATAGAATCAAATACCTGAATAATAACTCTGCGAATTTATCCATGAGGTTACTTACGGCCCAGGCGTTAATGAGACTTGGTGTCAGAGATGCCGAAGTTGAACTGGAGAAAGCATTGAATAACCCAGCCCTTAAGGACAGCGTCGAGCTCTTATTAGCTCAAGCTGGAAGAGTTGATATGATTGAGAAACTTAAATCAAAAATTTCAACTTTAAGTGATGAGTCTAAATCAGCCTTTTACCAGGTTTTAGTTGAATCTGGCCAAGAAAACTTTGTTATCGAACAATCTAGAAATAGTCTAAAGAGCTTTATGGGTGAAGTTTTCGACCAAAAAATAAGTTTGGAGTCCTTAGGTGACTTTGGAACAGTTGATGATTTTAAGGTTCTCCGTCCATTTCTGGGTTCACCATTTGAACAAGTACAGATTTCTGCGGTCAGATCGATGATCAAACTGCTAGACAGGCACAGATCGGAATTTATCTAATTTCTCTATTATTTACTGATTAAGCTTTCAGATCTAAGACTGTTCCAAGCATTTCATTTTCTGCTGAAACGATTTTAGAATTAGCTTTAAAGTGATTTTCGGAATTAATCATTTTGATATTGCTGTCACTGATGGAAGAACCTTCAGTAGCTACCGAATGGGCTACTTTACTAAGTTTCATTTGAGCTCTATTGAGCCCTGCTAAAGCATCTGATTGGATTATCACTAAGTCAGTATAGCAGAGCTAGGCATTGATCATAGTTTAGACGAACGCTTATTTGGCATTTATTAAAAATAAATTTACTAGCTCAGGATGTTTGCTTAGGATTAAATTGAACCTAAGAGCTGCAGGATCTTCTTGGGTGCCACCGTCAGTTACGCTGTGCAAGGGATTTCCACCTGCATACATCGTACCCAATGGGTCTCCGTACTGATTGAAGCCTCGTTCAGCAAGCCAACGATCAATCTTAAATTTTTGTTCGTTTGATACATTAAAGCGCTGTATTACTGTCTGTTGGGCGTCACTTCCACCTATCATTGGTTGCTCTAGCTGCTTCAAGAATGATCCTGTATTGGAATATAGGTAATATCTATCCTTAGCTCTGCCTTGACCAGTAATTCCACCTGTGGTGGTCACGGTTATTTGAATCTGTCCATTGGGAAGTTTGGTTTTTTGTTTAACCTCCACACGAATATGGTTTGAACCTACCTGATAGGGATCATGATTTAGTTCGGCTCTGTATCTCTGAATAGCATCATACGTAGCAATTTGATTGGATTGATTGTTTAGCTCCACTTGGTTTGGGCGATAGTATCCATTGCCATAATTTCCCATCCGAGGATGAAATCCATGACCGGGATATCGATGCCCAAAATAGGGATTGAAACCGTTACCTGGGCGGTATTGGTTAAACTGTGATCCCGGATATAAGAAGCGATTTGGATGTAAATATTGACTCCCGGGTCTTTGATAACCAGCACTCCGAAATCCAGTTTCCCAAGGATTTGTGTACGGATTTCTTCTTGGTTGAGCGAACGGGTTTGGGACTTCATTAATGTAAGGATTTCTGTGGTTCAGGACCGGTACTGGAGCGCCTTCCATAACGAAATTATTGGCTCCGTAGCCACGTTGCCAAGATTGATTTAGAAATGGCGTGAATGCATTCGGATTAGGCACTGGACCTCTGTAAAAATACGTATCCCTATTTAAAAAACGATTATTCATACCGCTGAGTGGAGATTGGGCCTGCCCATTACCCTGTACTAATCCTTGTCTTTCGTCGGCCACTCTGTTTATTTCTTGTTGTAATTCTAAAATTTCCGCTTGAATCTTTTGCCGGTCTTCTTCACTATCCACTGTAGCTAACAATTGAAGCTTTTCTTGGATTTGACTATGTAACTGCACACCGGGCGCGGACAAAAGTGAGGTGGAAAAAAGACTAAATAGGACTAATTTTACAAAATTTGAACCACTCATTTTCAACTCCGAGGTTTCTAGACGACGACTCGCGCATAGGAATCATGCACCAGATCATTAAAGCACTCATTTGAAAGTACGATAAATTCCTATGTAGGTTTCATTAAATAACAAATTCACCTCCTATTAAAGGTGTTTTGACG
>CEUK01186621.1_pt1 | contig 11917 bp, 13 predicted proteins | sample 356451 | NCBI WGS metagenome assembly CEUK01 (sample SAMEA2622843, study PRJEB7988) | marine metagenome | isolation source: saline water (ENVO:00002010), including
GGCATGGCTTTGTGTAGGCGAAGGTGGCAAGCTTTGCGTGTGCTCTACAGCGAACCAAGACAATCCTCTAATGCCATCTCAAGGTTGTGGATACACTCCAATTATGGGTATTGATGTTTGGGAGCATGCATACTACTTAAACTACCAAAACCGTCGTCCTGATTATATCGCAGCCTTCTTTAACGTTGTTGATTGGGATTCAATTGCAGAACGTTACGCTGAAGCAAATAAGTAACAAGTTATGAGTCGTTTTGTTCTAATTGTTGCCGGAGGCATCGGCACTCGCATGCAGATCAAAACAGCTAAGCAATTTTTATTGGTAAAGGGTCTGCCTCTTATGTGGTGGACCCTTCGCAGTTTTAAAGATGCAGCTCCTGACGCACACTTAAGTATTGTTTTAAACCCAAACCTTTTTGACGTGTTCAAAGAACTTGAACAGAAATATGGAGATTCTGGGGCAAATGCAATAATTCCCGGTGGAGTTGAGAGATTCCATTCAGTACTTCATGGACTAACAACACTCCCAGATGAGGGCGTTGTGGCAATTCACGATGCAGTTAGGCCGTTTCCTCCTGTCCAAATGATTCAGAAGTGCTTTAATGATGCAGCATTACACGGTTCAGCCATACCGGTTACTCCACTTAAAAATAGTATTAGACGTATCGATAAAAATGGAAAGTCAACTGCAGAAAATAGAGCTGATTTTCTAACTGTTCAGACGCCCCAGTGTTTTGATTTGGCATTAATTAAACCAGCCTTTACGGTTGAGTACGACCCTTCATTTACAGATGATGCGAGTGTTTTAGAAGCAGCTGGGCATTCTATTCACCTTTGCGAAGGTGATCCTATGAATATGAAGATTACTACTAATGAGGACTTAATTATTGCTCGCGCCCTAAGTAACTAGCTTTATTAGTACTCCAAACAGAGTACACGCTAAGTCTTTTAGTAATCATATATATTACAATTGCAAATATTGCTGTTAAAAGCGCTTGACTCAATCCCCATGGTTCAGAGTTGGGATCTAACCCTATTTCTAACCATTCATCTCCGAAATAGTAAGCGGCAATTACAGCTGATGCATTATTTATGAAGTGCCCCAGGATTGCAGTCCAAATATTTCCGCTTGCAACAACTAGATATCCAAAACCAGCCCCGAGGAGCATCCTGGGTATAAATCCAAAAAATTGAAAGTGAATAGCACTAAATAAAAATGCACTCCCCCAAATACCTATATGTACACTTCCGCTCCACTTCGCAAAAAGTGGTTGCAGTGCTCCTCTAAATAAATATTCTTCAGCGATAGCAGGGATAATTGCAATAGCAATTAGGCTAGAAGTAAATCGTCCAAACGTATCTATATCAAGCATTGCTTTGGTTAAAATCATCGCTTGTGCTTCCAATCTAGCAGCGTATGTATGGAAATCTGTACCTTGAAGTAGCCATTCGTTTAGCCTATAAGTAAGATCTAAAAATGGAGCAAAAGCTAAAGTCATTACCATTGCGCCTAGAGCAAATTTCCAAAAGTGAGGTGATCCACCTTTTGTTTTCAATCCTACACCAACTCCTCCGCCTGAAAGAAGGTAGTATGTGAATCCTGCACCCATGAATGCGAATATTTGGTTAAGACTATTCATCAACAGATTTCCGCAAACACCAGCGTCAGAAGTAGCTGTAGAAAGTATCCTTTGGTATTCTTCAATGTTTGTTGGAGTGTCACAAACGCAAGCATTAATTAAAGTTGAGGCGAATACACTAACAGACATTCCCATTAGAGTGACACAAATAATGAAGATAAATTGTAATAAAGGATGCAGATTGCGGAAGGCTTCTTGTAAGAACTTCATCTAGTAGATTAATTTTGCAGCAAGTTCGGAATATTTTGGCAACGATAGGTGATATAGATTTGGGTGAATTCCCATTATTGCTCGCTCCTATGGAGGATGTGAGTGATCCTCCATTTAGAGCTGTATGTAAAAAGTATGGTGCTGATGTGATGTATACCGAGTTTATTAGCTCTGAGGGTCTAATTCGAGACGCTGTAAAGAGCAAAATGAAACTCGATATTTTTGAATACGAACGCCCAATTGGAATTCAAATTTTTGGAAGCAACATTGGTCCAATGCGAGAAGCAGCTACACTTGCTGAAGCTGCTGGCCCTGATATTATTGATATAAATTATGGCTGCCCAGTTAAAAAAGTAGCTCTCAAGGGAGCCGGAGCGGGCATTTTGCAGGATATCCCTAAAATGGTCAAAATGACTAAGGAGATTGTCGACACTTGCTCACTCCCCGTGACAGTTAAGACAAGGCTTGGCTGGGATGACGATTCAAAGTATATAGTTGAAGTTGCTGAAAGGCTTCAAGATGTAGGAATCAAAGCAATCAGTATTCATGGAAGAACTAGAGCTCAAATGTATAAGGGATCTGCAGATTGGACTTTAATATCAGAAGTGAAGAATAACCCTAGGATAAGTATTCCTGTATTTGGAAACGGTGATATTGACACTCCAGAAAAGGCATTAGAGTACAAAAACAAATACGGTGTTGATGGGATAATGATAGGAAGAGCTTCAATAGGTAGCCCATGGGTATTTAATGAGATCAAACACTTTATGGCTACAGGCGAGCATCTTCCTCCACCAAATATGTGTGAAAGAATTGAGGCTGTAAACATGCACTTTGAAAGATCACTTGATTGGAAAGGCGAGAGGCTTGGAATTGTAGAAATGCGTAGACATTACGCAAACTATTTTAAGGGGATTCCAGATTTTAAAAAGCACAGATTAGATCTTGTGACTTTTGAAACTTCTGATGAAATAAGAGATAAGCTAATGTTTATCGCAGAAAAGTTCTCAGACCACGACTTTTCTAACTAGGTAGCGCACCATAGCAGCTGATCCCATACCCCCAATTCCTATAACTACAGCAAGCACACCTGCTACATCAGGCAGTTTTAGCAATACTGGATATGTAGGAACTACAGATCCCTCAAGAGTTATCAATCCCCATTGACTCTGAGCAAAAACTAATGCTATTCCTAAAGCTGTTCCAATTCCGCCTCCAATAATATTTATTGCAAGTCCTTGTAGTGAAAATGTCATTTCAAGATCTACATCTTGTAGACCCATAGCTTTAAATATTTCTAAGTCTTCCTTTTTATCGATAAGCATCATTGTTAGTGATGCAAGAATATTGAAAGCTGCTACTATTAGGATAAAGCTCAAGATCACAAAGGTTGCCCATTTCTCAGCCCTGTTGGTTTGGGTTATGAATTTATGCTTTTCAGCCCTAGTCCTAAGTCGAATATTTTCTGACAACTCTTCAAGTCCACGTAAATCTTCGATTGTTGACCCTGGCTTTAAAGAAATTTCAAAGCGACTTATCTTATCATTTCGACCAAAAAGTTCAGCCGCAAATTCTAATGGAGTAATTACAAACCTAGTGTCTAAATCAGCATTTATTGAAAATGTACCACATGCTGTTTGGGGCAATTTCTTAAAAGCAGCCTCCTTATGTCGACTTAGTTTTTTACCTCTTATTGGTGCTCCAAATACTATAATTTCTTGCATTAAAGAATCTGCCGGAAGCATTAACATGGACTTAATTCCGAAGCCCAAAACACAACAATCTATACCCCATCGACCACCAACAATAGATTCTTCAATAGGGCAAACACTAGCATAATTACTATCAACCCCTAAAACAGTGCATATTTCTGAATAACCATTTGCACTAATAATAGCTTCACTTTCAATAACAGCAGAATAATGTGCAATATGTGAATTTTCTTTTATTTTACTTACAAAATCAGCTGGTATAACCTCGCCTGATAGCGGGACAATAGCTAGGTCTGCATCTAGTGTTCCAAATAAGTCAGAAACCAATTTCTCTAAACCATTAAATGCTGAAAGAACTATAATCATTGCAGCGGTTACTAGCGCAATAACAAACATAGAAATACCACTAATAATGTGGACTAGTTTTTTTGACCTAGCCTTAAAAACATATCGCAATGCGAGTTTTACAGGTAGTCTCACATTTTAATTTTTCAGAGCCTCTTCTACAGCTTCATAATAGTCCAAACTATCATCAACATAGAAATGTAACTCAGGGATACGTCTAACTTGTTTTCCGATAACACCCGCTAAAGTTTTCCTTACCCAAGTTGCCTCCTTCTTAACTTTTCTAAGTGCGACTTCTAAGTCTTTCACCGCCATAAAACTGAGAAAGACTTTTGCTACACCTAAATCTGGAGACATCCTTACAAGGGTCACGGTAATGAAGTAACCATCAAATCTCATAGAAGATTGTTGCTGGAAGATTATGCTCAATTCCTGTTTTATGAGGCTTGCTACCTTTTCTTGACGAATGCTTGACATGGAACTAATATAAGAATTGATTGTATGGATAGCGCTTTTCGTGAAGTTCTTTAACCCTTAAGTACAACTTGTCTCTTAGTTTAAGTAAATGGTCTTTCTCAAGTGCACTCATGAAGTAGACATGCATTCCCTCCTTTGAAAACCTTTCCTCAAGTCTTTTCAGAACATCTTTATCTTCTATTTTATCGATCTTATTGAAAAGTAGAAGTGTAGGTTTATCATCAGAGCCAATTTCATTCAAGGTTCTTTCTACAACACTAAGTTGATCTTCAAACTGAGGATGACTAACATCTATTACATGAATCAAAAAATCACTTTCTCTTGTCTCATCTAGTGTTGACTTAAAGCTCTCAATAAGTTGGGTAGGTAGTTTTCGTATAAATCCAACAGTGTCACTTAAAAGGAATGGCAGATTTCCGACTACCACTTTTCTTACTGTTGTATCTAGTGTGGCAAAAAGTTTATTCTCAGCAAATACCTCTTTCTTTGAAAGAGCAGTCATTAAAGTACTCTTTCCGGCATTTGTATACCCAACTAGCGCAACCCTAATCAATCTTCCTCTATTGCTTCTTTGAGTCGCCATCTGCTTATCAATGGAGGCAAGGTCTTTCTTTAATAGAGCAATTCTATCTCTAATTATTCTTCTATCAGTCTCAATTTCTTTCTCACCAGGCCCCTTCATGCCAATACCACCTTTTTGTTTCTGAAGGTGAGTCCACATATTTGTCAGTCTTGGAAGTAGGTATTGATATTGGGCTAATTCAACTTGAGTCTTTGCATGAGCTGTTCTTGCTCTTTGGGCAAAAATGTCAAGAATCAAATTGGGCCTATCGAGAATCTTTACATTCTCTATTTCCTTTTCAATATTTCTAATTTGAGACCCACTTAATTCGTCGTCAAAAATTATCATATCTATTTCCTCAGCCTCAACGTATTCTTTTATCTCTAAAAGCTTACCTGATCCAACAAAAGTCTTTACATCAGGCTTTGATAATGCTTGAATAAATACCTTTTTAGTTACAGCATCTGCCGTAGTAGCTAGAAATGCAAGCTCATCTAAATACTCCTCAAGCTGTTCTCTTTTTTGATTCTTAGTTGCAACACCTACAAGGATACAAGTCTCCTTTTCTATTGCAGTTTCTATGAGTTTTTTCCTTCTCTTTCTCATAGCTTCTACTTAAATCGTTCAATGTATAAGGCCAAACCTTTAATGGTCTTTGCATCAAGAACATCCTTTTGAGGAGGCATTGAAGTTTTGCCATATTTAATTATGGCAATCCTTTCTTCTAAAGTCATTTGAGATTCTGTAAGATTAGGAGCAGTCTTAATTACTGACACACCTTCCTTACCATGGCATATGGCGCATTTAAAACCATAAACGCGTGACACTTCCGCCATAAACATATTATCCGATACTGTGTCATTTTTTTGTTTCGATTTATTCCTGCAAGAAGAAAAAATAAGAATGCCACATAAAACAATAATAATGAATCGCATTAATAAAAGAGAGCTATTTAGCTCTACGCGCTTTGATAAAACTTATTATAAATGAATACATTGACAGTGATGAAGTCAGAATCATAATAATAACTCTCATTAGTCCCATCCCTCCTGTTTCAATGCTTTTTGGAAGCCTCATTCCCATGAGTGCAATAAGTATTATGAATGTTAATAATACAGCTATGTGAGAAATAATTTTATTTTCAGTTTTTACCCCATTATTACACAAAAGTAGAATGCCTCCAAATCCAACAGGGATGAATGCAGTATATGATTGTGTATCGAGATACCCCCAAAGTCCAAATATTATTAGGACTAATGAATTAATTAGATTTGTTTTTTCAGCTTTCATTTAGTTTTGTTTATACAACTCCTTGATCAATCATAGCGTCCGCAACTTTAACGAACCCAGCAATATTTGCTCCTTTTACGTAATCCACCTGACCACTGTCATCTATACCGTATTTGAGACATTGTTCGTGGATGTTCTTCATAATTTTGCGAAGCTTTTCGTCAACTTCCTCTCTAGTCCAAGAAAGCCTCATGCTGTTCTGTGTCATTTCTAAACCTGAAGTCGCAACACCTCCTGCATTAGATGCTTTTCCTGGTGAGAATAGAGCTCTAGCACTGTGGAATTCTTCTACAGCTTCAGGTGTGCATGGCATATTAGCACCTTCAGCAATACATTGACATCCATTTGAAATTAATGCCTTAGCCTCTTTGCCGTTCAATTCGTTTTGTGTTGCACATGGAAGAGCAACATCACATTTAGTTGTCCATGGACGGCTACCTTCAGTAAATGAAGCACTAGGGTATTGAATAGCATATTCGCTAATTCTACCTCTTCGGTTATTCTTTAAATCCATAATCCAAGCGAGCTTCTCTGAGTCAATGCCCTCCGGGTCATGTATAAATCCTTTAGAATCAGACATCGTAAGAACCTTAGCACCTAATTGAATGCATTTTTCAGCAGCGAATTGGGCTACGTTTCCGGATCCTGATATTACGACGTGCTTATCCTTGAAAGTTTCGCCCTTTGTGGCAAGCATTTCTTGAGCGAAGTATACGGTTCCATATCCAGTTGCTTCAGGTCTAATAAGTGAACCGCCCCAACTAGCACCTTTACCCGTTAGTACTCCAGTGAATTCATTGCGAAGTCTTTTGTATTGGCCAAACATGAAGCCAATCTCGCGGCCTCCAACACCAATATCACCGGCAGGCACATCGGTATTTGCACCAATGTGTCTGCTTAGCTCAGTCATAAAACTTTGGCAAAAACGCATCACCTCATTATCACTCTTTCCTTTTGGATCAAAATCTGCTCCCCCTTTACCTCCACCAAGTGGTAGAGTAGTCAAAGAGTTTTTGAAAACCTGCTCGAAACCAAGAAATTTTAAAATGCTTAGGTTCACGCTTGGGTGGAATCTAAGCCCTCCTTTATATGGCCCTATAGCTGAGTTAAATTCAACTCTAAAGCCACGATTTACCTGAATTTTTCCTTCATCATCAGCCCAAGGTACTCTGAAGATAATCGTCCTCTCTGGCTCGATCATTCTTTCAAGTACACAAGCATCTGCGTATTTGGGATTTTTCTCGATAAACGGTATTACTGTTTCAGCCACCTCTTGGACAGCTTGAAGGAATTCGGGTTCGTTTGCATTGCGCTTGGCTGCTAAAGCCATAAAAGCATCAATTCTTTCCTGCATAGTATGAAGTTAAACGTTTATTTTGACGTTTGGGTATAGGCAAATATAAATTAAAGAGACGCGGTTCTTCCACCATCTACTGGCAAATTAATACCACTGATGTAGTCAGCCGCAGGAGTACATAAGAATGCAATGGCTGACCCGATTTCTTCAGGCTTGCCAAATCGTCCCGCAGGCACTGCTCCAATCATAGCATTTCTCACTTCGTCCATACTCTTTCCTGTCTTAGATGCTTTTGCTTCTAAGATTCCCTGAAGTCTAGATGTACTAGTAGCTCCAGGTAATACGTTGTTTACTCTAATTCCATTTTTCCCCTCCTCATTAGCTAGTGTTTTAGACCAATTTGCAACAGCACCTCTAATTGTGTTTGATACACCTAAATTGTTCAATGGTGCTTTTACTGAAGTGCTAATCACATTTATAATTCTTCCATGACCTCTTTCTCTCATTCCTGGTAGTAGAGCCTGAACTAATTTGTGATTGCACAGAAGATGTTGTTCAAATGTTGCAACAAATGCAGATGCATCAGCATCAGAAATAGGGCCACCTGCAGGTCCTCCTGTGTTGTTGATCAAAATGTCAAAGTCATTTGATTTTGCCAAACCTACTGCGACTTGACCGACATTGTCAGAATTGCTAAAATCAGCAACTGCATAATCGTGAGCTCCAGAACTAACTTTTGGCAGAGTTACAAGTGCAGTTTTCAACGATTTATCGTTTCTAGCAAGCAGTGTTACTCTAGCTCCTAGCCCTGCTAGCTCTTGAGCCGCAGCTAGACCAATGCCTTGTGATGCTCCGCACACAAGAGCGTTGCGTCCTTCTAAGGATAGATTCATGCTGTAAAGTTACGGATTACATACCTTTGATACATGAAGAGGATAGAACACTTGGGTATAGCAGTAAAAGATTTAGCTGCTGCTGAGAAGATTTTTACTGATGTCCTTGGTGTTGAGCCTTATAAGAGAGAGGAAGTGGCTGATGAAAATGTAATCACTTCATTTTTCCAAACAGGAGAATCTAAAGTTGAGCTACTACAATCAACTTCAGGTGATGGTCCTATTGCTAGGTATATTGAAAAAAGAGGAGAAGGCCTTCACCACGTTGCTTTTCATGTAGACGATATAGAGTCAGAAATTTCAAGGCTAGAGCAGATGGGCTACAGATGTATAAGCGGCCCAAAAGGGGGGGCCGATGGTAAGTGCATTGCCTTTCTTCATCCATCTGATACTTCAAAAGTTCTTATTGAACTCTGCGCTGACTAAGACCCTTTAGTAGATATCTTTTCTACGCTTTTTCTTTTTCTTATTGTTGTTTTTGGCTTTTCTGTGATTTCTCATGTCTTCGCCAAATAGCTCCCTTGCCTTTTCAGTGTGGTTAGGGTTTGCACAGTTTTTCCCTCCTTTACGCTTGAAGTGTATATCGTAGTTTATGACTACTCTATATGGCCTGTAATCAGTCATCATCCAAGGAATGGTGGCCGATCCATTTCTGTTGTTGGCTGATTCATTTTTAATAAACTGCAGAAGATCTGTAGTGAAGTTCAATCTTAGGAATCTACCTTTCCACATCATTACTCCAACTCCAATATTTGCTTCTAGACTTATTGTTTGTATTTGAGGTTCGCCCTGATACATATAACCTGCTGAATCAAGCATGGTTTGGGACCAAAAGTCCCTCTTATAAGAAACTCCTAGCCCGCTTTCAATAAATAAATCAGGCGAAATTGTAAAGGTGTGAAATGCAGTGAGAGCTACTCCAATATTTATCGCACTTCTAGAAGTGTTAAGAGTTGTGTCTTCTACGTAAAAAGCTGAATATGTATTTAAATATGATCCTGAAAACTGCTCTGTTATCTGTCGATTACCTCCAATTAAACTTAAACCGACTCGATCAATCAAAATAGGATCCTCAAATACGTACAATCCACCTACTCCGGCAAGCCAACCAATTTTATTGGTTGGTGTCCAAGTTCCATTTATTGTTGATGGACTTCCATCAAGGGGTCCAATATTTACATCCCATGGCTGATTTCCAAACATCAATCCATTACCGCCTCCATACAAAGTTATTGCCCAGGTGTTGTAGGTTTTAAGTGTTGATTCGAAAGAAGGGTGTTGAGTGTAAAAAGCCGGGGACATAAATAGAGTTACTATTAATAGTAGGCTTATTTTTCTTAGTCTAAACATCAACAGACAGTAGAGGTTTGGGTCGGGCGAGGGTGTTTGGGTCCGCCTGATATTTCTCCAACATATTAATTGCAAGTTCTATGATTTTTTCGCTCTCCCAAGTAGTTTCAATATCAGATTGCGACATTATAACGTTCATAACTGCTTGTTGCATTTCGCCACGTTTCAGAGCTTCATCATAGGGGGTGTGGCTAAATGTTACCAATGAATACAGAGGCTTCCATTTGTCTGGATGAGCCTCTGCAATGCGAGCTTCAATCTTTTTCTGTAACTGATAAGTCTTATCTCCAGTTTTATCCCTCATCACAATGTAGTTGTGTAAGGCCAAATCTAAAATAGCGTCTGCAGCTGGTTTTCTTACTTGTGAATATTCGTCAAGTAAGCTTTCCCATTGCTCTTCAGATGCACCCTCTGGTAGTTCATCTATTAGTTCTGATAGGATAGAACAATCCTCTAATCCGCTATTCATGCCCTGTCCGTAAAACGGGACAATTGCATGAGCAGAATCGCCTAGAAGGGCAACTCGGCCACCGACATTCCAAGGGCAACACTTAACAGTGCACATTGAACTAACTGGATTTGCATTCCAATCCTCAATGAGGTTTGGTAACATATCAATTGTGTCTGGAAAGTGTTTTTGGTAAAACTTTACTACGTCTTCGTCTGATTGGATGTTTTTAAACGATTCAGCTCCTTCGAAAGGAGCAAATAGAGTGCATGTAAAGCTTCCGCCCGGATTGGGCAGAGCCATGAACATAAATTGCCCACGAGGCCAAATGTGAAGAGCGTTTTCAGCTATTCTGTAATCTCCGGAATCGCTAGGAAACATTATAATTTCCTTGTACCCATGAGGAATGTATTGCTGTGTATAGTTGAATCTGTCGTTTCGGATCATGGTACTTCTAACTGAGCTGTAAACGCCGTCTGTGCCAAATAATCTATCGTGAACAACTGACCTCCCGTCTTTAAAATTAACATTAACAAGGCCGTCATTATTCAACGAGTAGCCTGAGCATGGGTGATCAAATTTTACTTCAACTAGAGGGTGTTTTTCAGCCTCTTCTACTAGAATCATATTTAGTCTACCTCGAGAAACAGAGTAAATGAATTGTTCATCATTTCCGTATTGCTGAAAAAACTGATTGCCTGCGTAATCGTGCATCATTCGTCCTTTAACAGGCAGTGCAATTTTTCTAACCACGCTCTCAACCCCAGCCTTTTTAATAGCTTTCCATCCTCTATCACTAAGAGCTAGATTTATTGATCTTCCTGCATCGACTCCCGCTTTTCTGGGGTCAGGTCTACGGTCATAAAGTGTAACCTTGTAGCCTCTTTGCGCAAGCATAAGGGACCAAATCCCGCCGATTAAACCAGCCCCAACAACTGCGTGATGTTCAGCATGAATTGACATCAAACTAGATCAAATGCGTTAGCTAAATCTTCGATTAAATCGTCTGCATCTTCAACTCCTAGACTCAATCTAATTAGGCCATCTGTAACACCTACTTTTTCTCTTACTTCTTTAGGAATTGATGCGTGAGTCATAGTTGCGGGATGTCCAATTAGTGATTCTACACCACCAAGTGATTCGGCAAGTGTAAAGATTTTAACTCCCTCAACGAATTTATTCGCGATCTTTTTATCATCACCCTTGATAGTAAATGAAATCATACCGCCGAACCCTGACATCTGTCTTTTAGCTGCTGCATGTCCTGTGTGAGATTCAAGTCCTGGCCAATAAACCTTTTCAACCTTGGGATGATCCTTTAGAAAATCAACAACTGCTCTTCCATTTTCGCAATGTCTTTGCATTCTCAGGTGAAGCGTCTTTATTCCTCTTAGAACTAAAAAGCTATCCATAGGACCAGCAATGGCACCACATGAATTTTGAAGTGTGCGTAGCTTTTCATCTAATTCATCGTCGTTTAGCATAAGACAACCCATCACCACGTCAGAGTGCCCGCCCAAATATTTTGTGGCTGAATGCATTACTACATCTGCTCCTTCAGCAAGTGGTTGTTGAAGCATTGGAGTTGCAAATGTGTTGTCTACACATATAAGGACATCATTCCCTGAAACCGCTTCTGCAACTGCTTTTATATCTGTGATTTTCATCATGGGATTAGTTGGGGTTTCAATCCAAA
>CEUK01186606.1_pt1 | contig 11909 bp, 9 predicted proteins | sample 356451 | NCBI WGS metagenome assembly CEUK01 (sample SAMEA2622843, study PRJEB7988) | marine metagenome | isolation source: saline water (ENVO:00002010), including
TCCATCATTTAGTGTTACTTTTCATAGCTTTTCACAAATCTCACGACGAGTATATGATTCCTATACTGATGAATTAATAGAATTCACCCACTCACATGCAGCTGAAAAAGCGGTTATTTCTCCGATTTCAACAGACTTAGATAATCTTGACCACAGAGATTTTGACCCACTAGAATTCATTCCATTTTCAAAGGCCAAATTCCTTGCATGTATTTTCATTCTATCAATTCTTTGAGATGCTCTTTGAATTTGAAAGAATCCATTTGACTTCCACTCTAAAATTAGTCCATTGACGAGATCGTAAAATTCTTTATGACCAGAACCATCAATAGAGCTAGCAGTTATTACTTCCACAGTATGGTCGCCTTTGGGTTTAGGTAAAAGGTGTAGCGAAGATCTGTAAGCAGAGGCAGTGTCTTTACACATTGAGACATTATCTCCATCTGACTTGTGTACCACAACTAGGTCAGCCATTTCTACAATACCCCGTTTAATCCCTTGTACTTCATCACCAGCTCCACCAATTAATAATAGACCAAATACATCGACCATATCTCTAACTGAAGTTTCGCTTTGACCTACACCAACAGTTTCTACAATTATTCTATCGTAACCAGCTGCTTCACAAATTAAAATAGCCTCCATTGTAGCTCTTGCAACTCCTCCAAGAGCATCAGAAGCAGGAGAGGGGCGTACAAATGCATTATCGTTAACACTAAGCTTCTCCATTCTAGTTTTATCTCCTAAAATACTACCTCCTGTTCTTTGGCTACTTGGGTCAACAGCAAGTACAGCAACTTTGAAACCCTCTTTAATTAAGTCAAGTCCAAACCTTTCAATAAATGTACTTTTCCCAACACCTGGAATACCTGTTATTCCAATTCTGATGCTACTGACGTTTTTAGCCTTCTCTCTTACTTGTTTTAGAAGCAGATGCGCCTGCGGTCTGTCATCAATATTATTGCTTTCAATTAGAGTAATTGCTCTTGCAATAGCCTCAACCTTTCCACCCACAACTTCATTAGCAAGTTTTTCGATATTCCCTAATGTTGATTTATTAGAACGAATCCGATCCTGAGCTGCTTTAATTGCATTTGACTTCGATTGATTTTGGAAAAGCATGCTGTGAAGTTAACATTGTTTCATTTTATGCAGCATCTCTAAACCTGTAACTTGCATCTATGTTTAGTCAAAAATTTTTTTTTACATCGGTTTTGTTGGTGTTTTTGACTATGTTTTCATTTGATTCTAAAGCTCAAAACCCTTGCGACTCCACTATGGTAATTAGTGGTTGGATATTCCAAGGCAAAAATCAAGTTGTACCTGCATCAATGGCAGTGAATAGAAACTCAGGTGGCGGAGCTTTTGTAGAGAGGGATGGAAGTTTTCTAGTAAGAGCATGTGAGGGTGATACGCTTGTTTTTGGTGCTATTGGTTATTATACAGTTGAGAGGGTGGTGATTAAAAGTATGCGCAATGAGTCACTTAATATCACTTTAAGAAAGCTTGAGGTAGAGCTTGCGACTGCTGAAATATTTGCTCCAAGAACACTAAATCAAATAATCAAAGAAATAGAGGCTCTCGGTTATAATGAGAAGGATTATAGAATTAGTGATATTGATGCTTTTCAAAGCCCAATCACTTTTCTATACGAACAATTTTCAAGAGAGGAGAGGTCTAAAAGAGAAGTAGCTGAACTTGAAAACACAGATAAACGTAGAGAATTACTCCAGGAATTGTTTAGCAAATACGTTGATTACGAAATCATACAACTCGACCCAAACGAATTCAAATCATTTGCTGAATTTTGTGATCCGGGAGATGAGTTGTTAAAAGAATGGAGTCAATACGATTTCATCATTTATGTAAAAAGGCAGTTTGCTATTTACAGAATGATGCCAAGAAAGCTTGACGATTCAGATTATCAGTACAACACTGACTAACTCAAGTATGCCGAGTGTAGGAAGTATATGAAGGCTTTGAATAAGAAGCCACAAACACATATTACTACACTCGCTACATGAAAGATTCTAAATTTAAGTTTTATGCTGTCATATCTCACAACTAGATCAACAAATAATGTCCCAATTGCTATAAATTCCACTATAGTTAAAGGCACCCTGATAGAATCTAGTCCAGCGTCAAACCAACTTATAAAATCTGTAGCAAAAAAAGGAATAAATTCGGCCCAAATAAAAACTACATTTAATCCTAGCATCAGCCAAAGATTTAATGCAATCATATTCGAATTATTTGATTTCAATTTTGACACAATGCAAAAGTAGGAAGTAGTAGTTAGGTTCTTAACTATGAATGTTGAACAAACTGAATAATTTAGAATACTAATGTGGGTTTTACAGCGTTATTTTAGCAAAATGAAAAGAATCTTCTCAATAGCAGCAATTCTTTTGGCTTTGATTTCAATTACTTTTTCTGCCTGCGCATCAAAAAATAAAACTTGTGATGCATATCAGCAGATTGAGATAGAGAAGTAGGCTTAAAACTGGAAGTAGATAAAGGGCTGTGGTGATGCAGATCCTACCTTCCAAAGAATCAGGGTAAGAACCCCTGTGATACCCCATATACTTAATGAGTGAAGAGATGTAAATCTCTCAATGATTTTAGAGCTTATTCGCTCAGGGCAAAGGTGTGTGATATATCCTATAGCCATAACTGCAAGAACCCATTTGTGACCCTTAAGTACTTCAATTATTGCAATATCATTGAAGTGTTGTATCAGTTGATAGACCAAATCATTTGCAGTAAACCACTCCAATAAAATATTGTGATTTCCAGGTACACTATCCCATCCGATTCCAGAACCAGACCTAAACCATATTCTAGTAAAAGTGATAAAATTGAAAGTCAATATAACGCCTATTGCTTTTGCCCACCAATGCTCTAACTTGCTCCATGGCAAATAATGCCTAAAGAATTTAAAAGCCATCAACCCAAGACCGTTTAACGCACCCCACAAAAGGAAATTCCAAGACGCTCCATGCCATAATCCCCCTATTACCATTGTGGAAAAAAGATTCATGTATGTTGCTGCTTTTACACCCCATTCAGGGAACATTACAGAGAGTCCTCGAGCTAATAGGAGTATGCCTGACCCTATTAAAAAGACACCCATGTTGTGCATAGAAAGAGATGCAAAAAGAACAAGAGTAAAGGAGAAAATAGAAGTAAACAAAGAAGAATTTCTATTACCACCCATTGGTATATATAAATAGTCTCTAAGCCAAGTAGATAAACTGATATGCCACCTTTGCCAGAATTCTCCAACATTTCTTGCTTTATATGGAGATCTGAAATTCACAGGTAATCTAAAACCCATTAGCAATGCTACCCCAATTGCAATGTCGCTATACCCACTAAAGTCCGCGAATACTTGTAAGCTGTATCCATAAAGACCCAATAAGACTTCAAATCCACTATGACTTGTAGGGTTAGCAAATACTCTATCAACCAGATTTGTTGCAACATAATCTGCAAAGACAATTTTCTTCGTTAAACCTGCAAGTATCCACCATATTGCTAGTTTAAATTCTTTCCTACTTAGATCATAAGGTTTATGAAGTTGAGGTATGAATTCAACAGCTCTAACAATAGGTCCAGCAACAAGTTGAGGGAAAAATGTCACATAACAACCAAAGTCCAAAATAGACTTAACAGGTTTGATTTTCCCTTTGTATAAATCAATTGTGTAGCTAAGGGTTTGGAATGTGTAGAAAGAGATTCCTACAGGAAGCAGTATCTCATGAACCCTAATTGAAGTGCCTAGATTTTCATTCAACCAATGCGCTCCAGGAATAACAGCTTCCCACGTTGTGCCAAACAAACTTGAACTAGCATCTGCAAAGAAGTATGCATACTTAAAAAAGCCAAGCAAGCCTAAATTAATAACTACACTAAGTATAAGTAATGCATTACGTTTGGCCCCTTCTCTCTTATCTATCAGGAGTCCAATACACCAGTCAGATATTGTTGAGAATAACAATAAACCTACAAACCAAGCACTTGTGTTCCAATAAAAGAACATGCTTGCAGCAAAAAGAAAAGTATTGCGCAGTGCTGTTTTCTTTTTCATAAAGCTTAGCCCCACCATCACTGATAGTAGGAAAAGCCAAAACGCTGGTCTTGTATACATTAACGTCTCCATTGTGTCCAGCTTTTGTATTCAGCCCTTATTGAGTGATCTAATTGTTTGCCAATCAATCTTGCACCCTTAGGAGTAAAATGAATTAAATCTGGTGAAGCAAGCTTTGGGTCAGATTCTGACCATTTCAACATTGAGCCTCTTCCTCCCATTACACTATGTGTATCCCAAAACAAGCAATCCTCAGATTCAGCTGCCAATTTGAGATTTTCAATTACAGAATAGAGCATTGGGAAAGTTGTATCATCAGAACTATCTCCCATATCAGATGGGCCTACAACGAGTATTGCAGTGTTAGGCTTAATGCCTTTTAAATATGCAAGTTGTTTTGCAAATCTCCTTCCATATCTTTGAGCTGCAATTGTATCCCTGATGTAAGGAACTACATTTCCTCCAAACTGCAATATCATTAGCCCCACATCTCTATTTTCTATGGTTCGTTTAAAGTGTTTAGTATCTAGCTTGGTGAATATCATTCCTGCACTTCCTCTCATAGGGATATTATGTAGCTGTACTCCGTAAGAACTACCCAATTCAATTCCCGTCACTTCAATTTTATACCCTTCAAATCCTATTGTTAATTCAGTTTCTCCATCTTCAAGATAAGCAACGATTTCATTGTGCATAGATGTTGAAGCTGGTCTAATACTAAACGCTCTGTATGCATTTGTTACACCACTAAGTGTAATGTTTCCACCTAGTGGAGCAGCTCCTATACTGAACTTAATTCTAGGCCAAACCTTATTCAGCTTAAACCCACTTGGATGCGGTTTAAGTGTGATTTGGGCATCACCATCTACCATGCAAAAAGCTGCCATAGGACCATAAGCACTGTGCTCTAGAGTACTGTCAAGTTGACCAAACCGCGTATACCTAGTCCAATTTTCATCGCTCTCTTGTCTAATTGAAAGTGCAGGTATTGGTTGGTATGCTGGAAGTAAACCTGGCCCTGAGCCACCCCATGATTTTTGCCAACTTGATCTAAGTAAACCTGAAATTCTATCTCCCTCTATTTGTGAGTCTCCCCAATGGAAAATTTCTACAGGTTCAGTGTCAGTTTCTGAAATGGATTCAAGTTTTTTAAAGAATGTATATAACTTGTCAAAAGCTAATTCAGTACCTATAAGCCTTAAACTATCGGGTAGAGTAGAGGCAGAGTGTGCTGCATAATCTGGAATCCATCTTGAGAAATCAATTTCGAGTGAATCTAGTTGGAGTGATTGAGTAGTGTCACTTTCTACTTGATCTACATCTGATTTTAAGACAATCTCCTCGTCCTCTTCATCCAACAATTCAGACCATGTAGGAATAGGATCTACTCCCTCTTTCTTTTCTTCTAAAAAATATTCTTCAGCATATGGAGCTAAAAACATTAGCAGAATAAGAGGGGCAAGAAATAGTATGGTTTGGTGAGGTTGGTGATTCATTGCCTATGGCTAAGGTATCACTAGAACGCTACCGCTGTTTATATGAGTGCTTGATCCTAGTTTGTTCGCTAGCTGAATTGACTCAACACTTACACCGTAAATAACTGAAAGTCTGTAAAGTGTTTGGCCTTCAAGTACTGTGTGAGTTTTTTTCAGAGTCTTACAATTTTCAGGCAGTGCCAAATTTTCAATAAGCCGTATTGAAATTCTATAGTTGTATAAAAAGTTTTCGAACCCCTTTTCGACTCCCCAAATTCCCTTAAGATGATTGATGTAATCAGATGATTTGCCTGAAAATTCTGCCATTTTAGCAAAAATACTTTCCGACTTTTTGCAATCAACACTTTCTCCATTTGATAATGCTATGGGTAGATATAATGCTGTTTCTAGCAAATCATACTTAATTAGGTATGATTTCCAATCTTCCTTACACAGGCATAAACTATGATTGTATTTCAGTATTTTAGAATAATCATTTGCTCTAAAACTTTCCATAAAGAGAAACACTTTTTTATCCTCCTCTGTTACAGTTTCAAGAATTAACTCCCATTTATCTGGCAACCTCATATCGGCTCTCAATTCAAATTTATTATCTGAATCTTGTCCATAGATATTTATCGCAGATAACCCCCACAGAAATAGGCCAAATATGATTCTATTTAATCCCAAGCCTGATCAATTAAATGTCTAATATGTGCTCTATGAGCCCTTGTTAGTTTGTCAGGCGATTTACCATCTCTCTGCAGCTTGTCAATTCTGTTTATTTGTTGCAGAATTACGCTTTTTGAAATTACGTCATAAGTTTTTTGGTTATATGCATTGATTAGGCTTTCAACGTAATACACTTGTATTTGCTGTCTATATGTGTTGACTTTTTTATTTAAATCAGCAGAATAAATGGCATTTGTTAAGTCATTCATGTACGTAGCAACGTCATACTCATTTCCGTATTTAGAAGCATCTGTAAGCCTTTTAAGGACGTTTGGATGAAGTAAATGTGAAAGTGCACCTCGTTGCATATTTAGAATTGTAGAATGGATTTTAGGATCCTCATTACCTCCGTAATGTGACCATCCTCTCCTTTGCGATTGAAGATAAGCAAATGATTGAGCTTGAGCATCAAATGCATGAGGGTCGAAAGCGTATTTAGTTAATGCAGAAACAGCTGCTTTCTGATCCAATTTACTTACCGGAGTATATGGCAATTCATTCCCTATGTTATTTGGCCCTGCCCTGTTATATCTCACTCCTCCTATTTGACGAGTCATCACATTTAGCTGTATTGAATATTCGCTTACTAATGTGTAGAATGCTCTTCTTAATTCATGATAAGATGTGCCCTCGCTAGCATATTTATCTACAAGCCCTAGTAATAGATCATTGACAAGCTCACATCTCTCAGATGCATATGCTACAGGGTCATCACTTAAGTCATATATGTTTACATCTGGGTTAATTCCCCTTCCTGAAGACCTCATGTCATCTGCGTCATTTCCAAACTTGAGTAAATCAGATGTTGATTTTGAAAGAATGTCTTCAAGTCTCTCATCCTCAGCTTCAGAATCTTCTAGTCCTTCACTGTATGCGTATTCTATTACCCAATAATCATATGGTCCAGGATTGTCATCATAATACAGAGTTTGATCTTCTTTATTTCTTGCAAAATTGATAGCAGGATATTCCATTACAGTATTACACATGCCATTTTCAGCTACAACAGAAGGGTTTTTTAATTCTTCAGGTGTGAGCATTGTGCTAGCGTGCATGTTGTGACTTAAACCAAGAGTATGGCCTACTTCATGTAAACAAAGTCTATGAAGTGTTTGGCGTACAAATTCCTGATGCTCTTCTTCAGAAAAATCCATAATCTTCATTGCTGACAGTGTGAATAGAGTGTTATGAGATGTTGCCTCCCCAACATCGCATCTATTTAGCATTTCTGCAGTTCTCTCTCTAGTTGTTAATTCTGTTTCTTCACCATCCTTGAAAACGCCTGATTTCCATAGTCTACCGGCCATCCCTCCATATTCAAGCATAATGTCAGCACCGAGGATTTCTCCTGTTCTAGGATTTACAAAACTTGGTCCGTATCCACTGAAGGGAGCAGTTGGAGAAGAAGTCCATCTAAGCACATTATACCTAATGTCACCAGCATCCCAATCCGCAGAATCTGGTTGCATTTTTACAACCACTGCATTCTTAAACCCAATTCTTTCAAATGCTAAATTCCACTTTTCTACACCAGTTTTTATATAGTCCCTAAACTCATATGGAGTTGTATTTTCAATCCACCAAGTAATTGGCTTAACAGGCTCAGATAATTCGGCTTCAGGATCTTTCTTCTCAAGCCTCCATCTGTGAATTACGTCTTTCCATGGAGTAGAGCTAGTACTTGTCATATCATTGATTTCTGTCATGAAAAACCCAATCCTTGCATCATCTTTTCTAGGAGTAAAACCATCTTTAGGCATTTGAAGAATACAATGTCTGTATTCAACTGTTACATAACGCGCATCAGTAATTGCTGCGACGTATACTGAAGGGCTGGAAGATTCGTAAACATAATCGACAACTACCTCTAAATTTTCAGGGTAGTTGTTAATGTGAGTAATACTAGTCTTTTCATTACTTAGTTTGCCTAATGCGGACTTTGATCCTGGACGAGTTTGCGGTTTAATCCTATTGATTTTCTCATTCTTAAACAAACCATCTGACGAAACTAAGAATAAGCTGTTATCATCATTAGAAGCAACAATTTTTAATGAAGCAAGGACTGGGAAATTTATGTTTGCCTTTTCAGTTTTTGCTAATGGACTTTTAGGGTCATAGTAGAACGATGTGTTCTCACCAATCACTTCAACTCTTTCATAGTTTTTCCTGAAACTAATGACTTTTGATCCACGATAAGACCCTCTGTGATTCCCAGTTTGTAATACTCCATCTTCTACTTGAGAGAAATATATATACTCATTCTCAAAAGCAGATTTTGGAATAGCCATCCAAGTTTCACCGCTAACTGTATCGCGATACATTGTAAACAGACCATCTATAGATTTAGCTTTTTTTGTAACCTCATTGATAGATTTACCATTCTCTTTTTTGGGTCCGTTTTCTGCTAACTCAGTTTTCTTTTTCTTTTTTTTGAAAAATTGAGAATGTGCGGTATTCGGCAGGTAGATTATTGTACTCAATAAAATTGAGCAACACATCAATAAATTTCTTGAAGTCATGGATTTTATAATGATAAGCCACTAATATAAGGTTATTTAAACCCTCTAACTTTCTTAATTTGCTCATAGGCTTCTTGGATCTGCAAGAATCTCTCTTTAGCCTTCATTTGCGGACCTTTACCTAAATTTCCAATTTTATCAGGGTGAAATTTAACTGCAAGTCTTCTATACGCCTTTTTCACTTCTGAATCGGTTGCAGTTTTATCAATTTCCAAAACTTTAAATGGATTTGAAACTTTGTGATAAGCCTGTTCAATACTTAGTCTATCCTTTTCGCTAATTCCCAAATACTTTGCAATAATCCTTATGATATCTACCTCTTGGGGATGAACTTCTCCATCTGCATTTGCTATTCCATATAAGTATTTTAATAGAAGCATCCTTTTAGGATGATCCATGTGGAATTTAATCTGAGAAGCAACCTGTCTATAATCAATGTTTTCCTTAAGTACAGATCTAAGAAGTAGTGTTAATTGCTCTGCTTCTTTGGGGCCAAAATTAATTTTAAGAAAATCCTTTACATAATTGAGTTCTGATTTTAAAATCTTTCCATCAGCTTTCATTACTGCTGCACTTAGTACAACAAGAGCCATTGAAAAGTCACCTCTTTGAGTGCGCTTTTCGAAAACATTTGGCTCACCATCAGCACTAGTGAACCCCTGAAACATTTTTCCTACTTGATAACCCAAAAGAGCACCAATAGGGCCTCCAAGTGCCCAACCCAATGCTCCACCCACCCATTTACCGTAATCTGCCATATCTAAAAAACTTCCTCTTGCTTCTCCACTTCCAAAGCTTCCACTTCCGAAACCTCTAAAACTGGAATTTCTATTGTTAAATGAACGACCTCCAAAACTCCTGCGACCACTACTGAAGCTATTGTAACGATGTTACTCCGCTAAAAGCTAGAAATGCTAGAAGTCCTATGACCATTAATTGTATAATTTTTCCTTTATTCATGAATGCAAGTTCTTAAATCCTTTTGAAATAAATGCTGAAAGCTCTTCACCATCCAAAATTCCCTGAGAGAGTCTAGCCAAATCAGCTGCTTCTTTTGCAATTGCGTTTCTTTTCTCCTCGTTCTTCTCTCCAAGGATATGAGTAGTAAGGGGGTGATTTGAGTTAATTGTTACCTCGTACTTATCTGGTAGATCACCAAACATTTGAAATCCACCTCCACCTACAGCTTGTTGTTCCTTCATCCTACGCATCCATTCACTTATTGTGATTGTAATAGGAGCAGAACTAGGAGACATTGCAGCGAATTTTATTTCATATCCTTCACCCGGGAAGGCGCTTTGGATAATAGGGGTTAATGTCTCTTGCTGCTTTTCATCAAGTAAACTTGTTTCAGTCTCATCTTTTTCAATAAGCTTTTCAATTATATCTGAATCAACTCTTTTAAACTGAACTCCACTATGAGTTTGCTCTAGTTTACTTACGACGTGAGCTGAAAGTGGCCCCTCCATAATTAATACCTTATATCCTTTTTCAGACGCAGCGCTTACAAATGAATGTTGGATAGTAGCATCTGAAGTATAAGGCAGAATCACCTTGTCGTTTTTATCGGTTTGGACTTCTTTTACTGCTTCAATTAACTCTTCGTGAGTAAAGAAGTTGCCATCTGTGTCTTTATACAAGTAGAACTTCTGAGACCTTTCAGCAAACTTTTCGTCCGTCAGAATTCCATAGTCTACAAAGACCTTTAAATCCTCCCAAAGTGTTGCAAAACTTGCTCTATCCTTTTTAAACATAGAAGCTAGTTTATCAGCTACTTTTTTCGATATGTAACCAGAAATCTTCTTAACATTAGCATCTTCTTGTAAGTAAGAACGACTGACATTTAAAGGGATGTCAGGTGAATCAATTACTCCGTGAAGCATTGTCAAGAAATCAGGGACAATGTTCTCAACGTTATCTGTAATAAATACCTGATTTGAGTATAGGTGAATCCTATTCCTCTGAAGATCCATCTTCTTTTTTAGAGGAGGGAAGAAAAGTATTCCAGTAAGATTAAATGGGTAATCAACATTAAGGTGAATGTTGAATAAAGCATCTTCCATATTCATTGGATACAGCTCCCTGTAGAAATTTGTGTAATCCTCATCCTTCAAGTCTGCAGGTTGTAGCATCCAAGTAGGAGTGGTGTTATTTATAATGTTTGGAACGTCAACACTGACCTGTTTTACATTTCCTTCATCATCCTTTTCTCCACTTGGATCATCCTGCATTTCCTTCTTTGTGCCAAACAAAATATCTACTGGCATAAACTTGCAGTACTTGTTTAAAATACCCCCTAGTCTTTGCTCTTCTAGAAATTCTAGGCTGTCTTCTGCAACATGAAGCACTATGTCCGTTCCTGGAGTTTTCTTTTTAATATTCTCAATTGTGTATTCAGGTGATCCGTCACAACTCCACTTAACAGCTTTTGATTTGGGTTTTTGGCTTTTAGTAATAATATCTACTCTGTCACTTACCATGAAAGAAGAATAGAAGCCCAAGCCAAAGTGGCCAATTATAGCCTGCTTAGCATCATCGTCTTTGTATTTATCAAGGAATTCAGTTGCGCCTGAAAATGCAATTTGATTAATGTACTTATCAACTTCATCATCAGTCATCCCTATACCGTTATCACTGATAGTAATAGTTTTAGCATCCTTGTCAATCTTCACCTCAACAACGGCATCCCCTGTTACCTTTTTCAAATCACCAGCACTGAGTAAAGTTTTGCATTTTTGAGTTGCGTCTACTGCATTTGAAACGAGTTCCCTTAGAAATATCTCATGGTCAGAGTATAAAAACTTTTTGATAATTGGGAATATGTTCTCTGTAGTAACATTAATATTCCCTTTAGTAGCTGCTTTCGTCATCTAATTATTATTTTTTTGACTTATCAATGGCAACACTCATGCCAATACTTAAGGTCACTGTAGAATATGACAGCATGACATTTTTACTAAGTCATGACTGCAATTCAGTCAGTTAATCACCTCAATTTGTCGCTATTTGACAACAATCTTAACTCTTTCTCCTTTATCCGTTCTAAGATGATAAATCCCGGAATTAAGACCTAAAATATCAATTCTATCAATA
>CEUK01354143.1_pt1 | contig 11903 bp, 7 predicted proteins | sample 356451 | NCBI WGS metagenome assembly CEUK01 (sample SAMEA2622843, study PRJEB7988) | marine metagenome | isolation source: saline water (ENVO:00002010), including
AGGGTTTTCAACTAGAGTAGTATATAAATAATCTAAAGAATCCTTAGAATTGATTCTTTCATCTACTAAAAGTTCAGATTTAGCAAAAGCATATTGAACTTCAGGAAAATCAATAACAAGCGCTTCTCCAGATTCTGTTACTACAGGTTGAAGAAAAACTTCTTCTAAAAATCTTTTAGAATTTTCTAATCCAACTGTACTTATTTGATTACTTGCCACTAAAAAACTATCTTTTTCAACTTCAATTTGATACACCATATCTTTAAGAATATACCTTTTAGCCTTAGATATTTCTTCAAAAATATATTTTCCTTCAGCATCTGTTGTCTGAACAAACTCTGAAACAATTCCTCCAGCAACAGATGTATCAATTCCAGTCAACTTAATGGTTACACCAGGAACAGGGTCCCCAGTTTCTTTGTTACTTACAAACACACTTAAAGCAAATTGAATTTCAGGTAAATTAAAGTTATATAAATCATCTTTTCCTTTACCACCTAAATCATGTCTTGAAGAAGATAAAAAACCTCTTTTATTTGTTCCAGTTTCAAATAAAATCCCAAAATCATGCTCAGGTGAGTTTAGAGGGAATTTTAAATTTTCAACATTATCCCATTCTTTATCAGTAATTTTTTCGGCTCTAAAAATATCAAGGCCGCCTAATCCAATATAGCCGTCAGATGAAAAATATAAAGATCCATCATCAGAAAGATAAGGAAACATTTCATTACTGGAAGTATTTATTTTAGCCCCTAAGTTAACAGGCTCTAACCAGGAATCTTCACGTTTATCGTATTCACTATACCATAAATCTTTTCCACCAAAGCCTCCAGGAAAATCTGCAGAAAAAATCATAAAATTAGCGGATGAATTTATTGCGGGATGCCCACAAGAAAGCGTATCAGCTCCTTCAGGTTTTAATTGAATTTTTTCAGCTTTTGACCAATTGGTTCCTTTAAGATCTGAATAAAAAATTTCACAACCTAAGTCAACTTTCTTTTCTCTAGGGCAGCGTGTAAAGAAAATTTTATCTCCTTTTTTTGACAATACAGCAGACCCTTCATTATCTGGAGTATTAATTGCACCTGGTAAAAGTTGTGGTTCTCCCCACTTTCCATTATTGTCTCTAGTTGTAGTCCACAAATCCATAAAACTTTCCCCAGTTCTTGCATCAACACCATCGCCAGTAGAACCCTCTCTTGCTGAAGCGAAAATCAATACATTGTGTTTTTTATCCCCCCAAGTTGGAGAATAATCATAATGATCAGAATTTATTAGCACCTCATCTTGAACAATATGCTTTGTGGGAGAATTTGTCCACTCTACAGCTTTAGAACAAGAAGCTAACAAATCTTTTGCATGTTCATTTTGAGGAGAAACCTCAATATAACTTTTTAAATTAACTTCAGCTTCAGAATATTCGCCTTGTTCCATTAAAACTTCTGCTAAACGTAAAAGGACTAATGGTTCTTTTTGCTGATATTTTAATAAAACACATCTATTATAGTATGTTTGTGCTTGATCTGGCTCAACAGCTAACCTGTAACATTCTGCAATTTGATAATTAATTCTTGCTTTTTCTTCAGGATTTTTCTCCTTTGTTTCTCCCTTTTTATATAAATCAATTGCTGAATAGTATGCTTCATTTGCAAACTTTGCATCTGCCTCAATTGTAAAGTTCTTTTGCGCAAGTAAATTACCATATTGAAAGAATAAACCAACAATAAATACGTATTTGAATATTTTCATAAATTTTTATTTAATATCTCCCCCATCTTAATAAGTTATAAATATAATGAGGAACGCGAAAATAATCAAATATTTTTGCTGATTACCATTACTTTATTTAAATAAAAGTGATTAATTACTTATAATTAAGTTTTTTTAACAGACAATATAAATTTTTAGTCCATTTTAAATGTTAAAAAAATATTTAATAAGATATTAATTTTGTTAAAAAAAATCATGTGTTTAAAGCATTAAAAAAAAATATAAAATTACTTTTGTCAATTAAACAAAAAAATTAAAAATGGGCAAATCTAAATTAGAATACATTTGGCTTGATGGGTATAAACCAACTGCAAATCTTAGAAGTAAAACTAAAGTAGTTGATGATTTTAGTGGAAAATTAGAAGATTGTCCATTATGGTCTTTTGATGGGAGTTCTACTAAACAAGCGGAAGGTGGATCTTCTGACTGTCTTTTAAAACCAGTAGCTATTTTCCCTGACCCTGATAGATTAGATGGTTATTTAGTTATGAATGAAGTTCTAAATTCTGACGGAACTCCACATGAATCAAATGCAAGAGCAAAAATTGACGATGACGATAATGATTTTTGGTTTGGTTTTGAACAAGAGTACTTTATTATGGATGTAGATACACAGCTGCCTTTAGGTTTTCCAATTGGCGGATATCCTGGACCTCAAGGGCTTTACTACTGCTCAGTTGGGGGAAGAAATACTTGGGGAAGAGATTTGGTTGAAGAACATGCTGACCAATGTATTGAAGCTGGAATTAATTTTGAAGGAATTAATCAAGAGGTTGCTGCTGGTCAATGGGAATTTCAACTTTTTGCGAAAGGTGCCAAAAAAGCTGGAGATGAAATTTGGGTAGCCAGATATCTATTAAACAGAATAACTGAAAAATATGGTTACTATATTGAACTTCATCCCAAACCTATTAAAGGTGATTGGAACGGAAGTGGTATGCATGCAAATTTTTCTAATACTACTTTAAGAACTTGTGGATCAAAAGAAACTTATGAAAAAATATGTGAAGCATTTAGACCAGTTAGAGAAAAACACATTGATGTTTATGGCGAATTTAATGATCAAAGACTTACTGGTCTCCATGAAACAGCATCAATAAATGACTTTAGTTATGGCGTTTCAGACAGAGGAGCTTCCATAAGAATCCCAATAATGACTGTTGAGAATGGATGGAAAGGATGGCTTGAAGACAGAAGGCCCGCTTCAAATGGTGACCCTTATAAAATTGCTGGAAGAATTATTGAAACTGTAAAAAGTGTAAAGGTATAAGGTCTAATAATTTTATTACTAATTCATTTTAAAAAGCCAATTAGTTAAACTAGTTGGCTTTTATGTAAAAGAAAAGATAATGTAAGAAAGGTATCCTAACAATAAAATAAGACCTTGAATTCTGCTTACTTTTGACCCTAACAATATAAGCCCCATAAATAAAGTAAATCCTAGCATTACAGGAAAATCAAATCCTAAAACTGAATTATCGACAGTTATTGATTTAATTGATGAAGTAATTCCTATTACTGCAAGAACATTAAAAACATTTGACCCAATTAAATTACCAATAGAAATGCTATTATAACCCTTAATTGCTGCAATAATTGAAGTTGCTAACTCGGGAAGTGAAGTTCCTAACGCTACAACAGTTACACCAATTATCAATTCAGAAACACCCCATTCCTTAGCTATAATTACTGCGTTTTTAACCAACATTTCAGAACCATAATAAAGTCCAATTGAACCCAATAAAAAATATAGTAATGTTAAGGGCAATGAAATAACACTCTCTTTATCAATTGAATCTGTTTCTAGTTTAGAAAACTTAATGGATAACAAAATAAATATCAGCAATAAAAAAACTAAAATAAGACCTTCGTAATATGAAAGATTAAAGTCAATGGAAACCCAAATAAACAACAGTGCTGATAAAAACATAAAAACCCAACTAAAAATGTAGTTTTTTCGCTGAAAAACCATTGGGCTAATTATTGCAGTAATTCCTAAAACCAATCCAATATTAGCTATGTTTGATCCTATTACATTCCCAATAACAACACCAGAATTACCATCAATTGCTGCTTGCAAGCTTACCAGAAGTTCCGGCAATGATGTTCCAAAAGAAACTACAGTAACTCCTATTAAAAGAGGAGAAACATTCATTTTTTTTGTTATGGAAATAGCAGCACGAACTAGAAAATCGCCTCCTAAAACAAGAGTAATTAAACCTACTATTAAAAACAAATAGGATGTCATTCTAATTTGTTTTTATTTGAATCTATACTTTTTTTTGAGTCATCGATTGAAACAGAACTTTTAATGTCATCTTGAATTTGCTGGGATGCATCTTTAACTTGACGAATTCCTCTACCCATTGTACGAGCAAGCTTGGGAATACTCTTTGAACCAAAGAACAATAAAACAATTAAAAAAACAAATGTGAGTTCACCTATACTTATCCCTTCAAGTAATAATAGGCAAATTTTCATTTATTTTTTAGCTTTTATTATGCAGTTATTTTTTTCTTGCTTAAATCAACAACAGCTGGTGTAGCAATAAAAAGTGATGAATAAGTTCCTACAACAACACCTATCATTAATGCAAAAGAAAATCCTTTAATTGATTCTCCCCCAAATATAAAAATAGTCAACAAAACTAAGAAAGTACTTAATGAAGTATTTATTGTTCTTGATAAAGTACTATTTAATGCATTGTCTATAACTGACTCCGTAGAAGATTTTTTATGTAATATTGAATATTCTCTTATTCTATCAAAAACAACCACTGTATCATTAATAGAATACCCCACAACTGTTAAAATAGCAGCGATAAAAGCTTGATCAATCTCCATTGAAAATGGAACAAAGTTGTATAAGATTGAAAACAAACCTAAAACAACCAAAACATCATGGAACATTGCAACTAAAGCTCCTAGACCAAATTGCCATTTTTTAAATCTAAATGCAATATAAATAAAGATGATAAACAACGAGAATATAATTGCCCACAAGGAACTTTGTTTTAACTCATCAGAGATTTGTGGATTTACACTTCTAGAAGATTTTATTTCATACCACTCACCATTAGAAAAATCCTTATTTTGATAACCCATGTCATTAAATGACTTATGCAAAGTACTATCAACCTTTTCGTTTTTATTGTCAGCAGACGAGTTCACTAAATATTTGGTGGTAATTTCAAGATTATATTCATTATCCACAGTTTTTAATTCAGGTGAAACTAACGATCCGTCTTCATTAATAGATTTTGAAGCAATTAATTTTCTAACTTCTTCTCTATCTATCTTTTGTGAAAATTCAACTCTGTAAGTTCTTCCTCCTGTAAATTCAACACCCCAATCAACTCCTTTAGAAAACAGTGAAGCAAGACCACCAAGTACAATCAAAGAAGAAATCACATAAAAAAGTTTTCTTTTCTTAAAGAAAGTAATTGATGTGCCTTTAAATAAGTTTTTAGTAAACTTTCTTGAAAATGCAACCTCTTTTTTATTATCCAGCATGTAAGAAAAAATTAATCTAGTAATAAATAAAGCACTAAATAATGACGTGAAAACACCGATAATTAATGTTGTAGCAAATCCTTGAATAGGCCCAGAACCAAAATAAGCTAAAACAACAGCTGTTAAAAGAGAAGTTACATTAGCATCAATAATCGCTGAATAGGCATGTTTGTATCCATCAGCAATAGCTAACTTAACCCCTTTTCCTTTTGACAGCTCTTCCTTTACTCTTTCATAAATAAGCACATTCGCATCTACAGACATACCTATAGTTAATACCAAACCTGCAATTCCTGGTAAGGTTAGTGCTGCTCCAAGGGAAGCTAAAGTTCCTAGGATGAAAAATATATTGGCAAGTAACGCGACATTTGCAACCCAACCAGCTCTGTTATAATAAAAAATCATATAAAAAAGAACCAATGCAAAAGCAAAAACAAAAGACCATAATCCAGAATTTATATTTTCTTCACCAAGAGATGGACCTACAATAGACTCTTCAATTATATTAGCAGGAACAGGAAGCGAACCCGCTTTTAATATATTAGCTAAATCTTGCGCTTCCTCAAGTGTGAAATTTCCTGAAATTTCTGTATTTCCACCAGAAATAGCCCCTGTAGAAACTCCAGGAGCTGAATAAACAATGTCATCAAGAACAATAGCTATATTGGTTCTATTATCATATGCCTTGCCTGTCATTGTTTTCCATTTTGTTGAAGCATATTCTTTAAAATTTAACAGCACTACTGGATCACCTTTCTGGTTATAACTTTGACTTGCTCTTCTAACACCTTCTCCGTCTATCTCAGGTTTTTTATCATCTGGAACTTCAATTGCCATTAAAGCATATGATGGAGGAAGTGTTTTTCCATCCCACTTATTAGGATTATTTTCATCGCTTTTTTTGTTCCACAAAAATTTAACTCTATTGAAAGATGAAAATATTGCCTTTGCTTCATTAGATTTTAAATAATTATTAATAGTACTTGTGTCAGATTCTAGAGCGTATCCAATAACAGGAGGCGCTCCTACAAACCACATGCTTTTACTTAAAATCTTATCAGATGAAAGAGCCAATGAATCTTTAATTAATTTATCAGCTTTCTTTGCTGCAATTAATGAATCGTTTTTTAATTTATTATTTTGATAAGCTAAAGAATCTTCCTTTGTTAGTTTTGCTAAAGAATCAAGGCTTAACTCAACAAATTCAGAAATGTTATTTGTATCTTCTAATTCGATTTTATCACCAAATACTTTATTCAGTTTTAAAAATTCATCCCTAAAATCATCATGATTAGTATGCCAAAATTCAAGACTAGCAGTAGACTGAAGTAACTTTCTAATTCTATTTTTATCTTTTGCACCAGGCAATTCAATTTGTAATCTACCAGAAACAGGTTGCTTTTGAATATTAGGCTGGCTAACTCCAAATTTATTGACCCTAGATTCAATAATTCTTTGTGTTTTGTCAATAGCGTCCTTGCTTAAATCTCTTAATTTCTGAATAATTTCATTGTTATCTAATTCAATTGGAAAGTCTTCTTTGTTTGCAACATTAAAATATTTCATTTTTTGATTAGGGAACATTACTTTAAAATGCTCATGAAAAAGGCCAATAAAATCATTTCCTTCTGCATCACCATAAGCTGTATTTGACTTATAGTTATTTAATGCTGCAAAATAAGGCTCTTTAAAAGATGGTTTTCTAGATTTGCCAGATAGGTTTTTAACCAAGTCATAAATAGAAACTTCTAAAGTAACACTCATACCACCCTGAAGGTCAAGCCCAAGATTTAATTCTTGATTTTTGCATTTTTGATAACTTAAACCAGTTATCGGATAAATTGCTGAATTTGCTTTCTTTAAAAGAATTTCTTGCTCATAATGAGCAATAATTTTTTGCTTTTCCTTTTCAGATATAGCCTCACCAATTATTAATTTTTCTTCATTGATATCATTCTTAAAAACAATTTCTTCATTGGGATTAGCTAACAATACAGAATCGTATTTTTTTATTGCAGCATCAGTTACATTGCTCTCAAATGAGCCTGTTACCCAAGAAAAAGACAACTGATATAAACAAGCTAAAAACAACAAAACTGTGAAAACCCAAATTGCACTTCTATTACGCATAATATTTTTTTATTCTAATTCAACATGAAAATAAGGGCGCAAATATAGAATTTCAATTGGTTATAAACAACATTATTTCAACAAGTTACCTTTATGAAAAAAATAGGGGCTAATTTAGCAATCAAATATTAACTTAATAAATTGATTTAAATCCTAATAAACAATATGTTATTTTTATCTAAAAAAAAGTATGTGAAGCAACTAAGCTTTAAGATTACGTTTTAATTAATAAGAATGAATAGTTTTTTTAAAATACTTACTATAATAATTGTTGGGTTTGGTCTTAGCAATATATATAGTCCATTTTTTTCTCAAAACTTAATCTTTAGTCAGTCTAATGACTTAATTGTTTCTAAAATGGGTGACACATTGAATAGCGCGTGGGCTGGAGGAATTAATTCTGCTCAAATATCAACCATGGATTTAAATTTTGATCAACTTGAAGATATTGTGATTTTTGATAAATCTGGAAATAAAATACTAACCTTCATTAATTCTGTTGATCATTATTATTATGATTCACAATACGAAAAATTTTTTCCTAAAATTGAGAATTGGATGCTTCTAAGAGATTATAATGGAGATGGCAAGAAAGATATTTTTCATTCTGTTTCTGGTGGAATTGGAGTTTGGAAAAATACTAGTTCAAATAATATCATTTCTTTTTCTCAAGAAATTAGCCCTTACATCCATTCTTTACAATATAATTTTAAAAGCAATTTATATGTAAGTAAAAATGATATTCCTGATATAAACGACATTGATATGGATGGCGATTTAGATGTAGTTACATTTAGTATTTTAGGTGGGAATTTGGAATATCACCAAAACCTATCTGTTGATTCTGGATATGGGTCAGATTCGCTTATTTTTGAGCTTAAAAATGCTTGTTGGGGCCATTTTTATGAAGGTGGCCTTACAAACACTTGTTACTTATTTGACACTTGTCTAACCAATGTTAATAACCCAGAATTTCCAATAGCTAATATAAATAGACAAGACTCAACTTTTTTAAGGCACGCAGGCTCAACTGTTCTTTCTTTAGATTTAAATAATGATAATGTGAGAGATATTTTATTAGGTGATGTGTCTTTTGCAAATATAGTTGCCCTATACAATGACAATAAAGGAGTTAATATGAATACATCTTTTATAAGTCAAGATACTTTATTTCCTAATAATTCTATTCCGGTAGATTTATATATTTATCCAGGAACATTTTATGAAGACGTTACTTTTGATGGAGTTAAAGATTTATTAGCCTCTCCAGCTACTGACAATGATACTGAAGATAAAGAAAGCGTATGGGTATATGAAAACACAGGTACAAATAGCTCACCTGTCTTTAATTTACAGTCAAAAAACATGTTCCAAAGTGAAATGTTAGATTTTGGAAAGTCATCTTCTCCCATTTTAGTTGACCTTAACAATGATGGTCTTAAGGATTTAATGTTTGGTTACTTGGGAGAATTTGATATTAACTCTTTAAATCACTACACCTGTGCGATATCAGTATATATGAATACGGGAACTGCTGAAATTCCAAAATTTGAATGGTTAACCGATGATTATCAAAATTTATCTTCTCTAATAAACAATATAGATCTTTTCCCAGCTATGGGTGATTTAGATAATGACGGTGATTTAGATGCCATTGTAGGAGATTATTCTGGATATTTACACTATCTCGAAAACACTTCTTCTAATTCTTCAGTTGTTAATTTAATTATGAATCAACCGCAGATGCAAGATGATCAAGGAATCCCTATCGATATAGGATATTGTGCAAAACCTGTATTATTTGATTTGGATCAAGACAATGATTTAGACTTAGTTATTGGAGAAGCTACTGGAGTTCTTAACTATTATGAGAATATTGGCGGGGCTAATTCTCCTTTATTTAGTTTTGTTACAGACAATTTTGGAGGCATTGATGTTACTGATTGGTGGACAAATATTGGATCTAGTTCACCTTCTTTTGAATTCATAAATAATGAATTAACATTATTTGTCGGTTCTGAAAGAGGGGCCTTATACATGTATGATAGCATTAGCAATAACCTAAATGGGAGTTTTAATCTTATTGATAGCAATGTTAGTAATTTAATTATTGGCCCACATCTATCGCCAGCTTTAGGCTACTTAAATAACGATTCGATTATTGACATGATTGCAGGTAATAGAAGAGGAGGAGTAACATTATTTTATGGGAGCATAGATTCAACAGTAAATGACATTCAGCACTTAAACCAAAATAAAATTGTTTTTTCTCCCAACCCTACAACTGGAATACTTTCTTGTTCGTATAAAAACCCATATACTTATAAAGTAATTAATCAACATGGGAAAATTGTTAAAAAAGGAATTTCATCCAAAGAAATTAATATAAGTAATCTTTCTGATGGGATTTACTATATTTCTGTTATTAATGAAAAAATAAATAACACTGTAAAAATTGTCAAAATACACCAAAAATAGTCCAACAGTAATTATTGATGGGGATTGTGTCTTTTGCAATTACTGGGGAAACTATATTATTTTAAACGATTCTTCAAAAAGTATTTTTGTAACCTCATCTTCTTCAAAAATCGGAATAGAATTCCTTGAAAAAACTGATATAAATCCAGAAAAAACCATTTTGTTTTTATTAAATAATAAATATTATAGCTATTCTGATGCTGTAATTAAAATTGCATTAAAATTAGGCGGTTGGCATAATGTATTTTTACTAGGATATTTGATACCAAAAAAAATCAGAAATTTCTTATATGAATATATAGCAAAAAGACGAAAAAAAATCATGACAAATGCGTGCCATATACAAGACTTGAAAAACAGAGATAGATTTATTTCATAACAAAAAAAGCCCCATTTAAAGAGGCTTTTTTTATTATATAGACGAATAAAGCGTTATATGCTCTTTAAAGCATCATTCATATTTCTTACTGCATCAGCACTTTTTTCAAAAAGCTCTTTTTCAGCATTATTAAGATTAACATCCACAATGTTTTCCCAACCATTTTTTCCAACAACTACAGGAACACCAATACAAATATCATCTTGTCCATATTCTCCCTCAAGAAAAACAGAACAAGGAATTATTCGCTTTTGATCATTTAAAATACTATCTACCAAAAAAGCAACTGCAGCACCAGGTGCATACCAAGCAGAAGTTCCCAACATTCCAGTCAATGTTTTTCCGCCAACCATAGTATCAGCAGCAACTTTATTCAAAGATTCACTATCCAATAGGTTTGAAACAGGAATACCATTATACGATGCTAATCTAGTAAGGGGAATCATTGTTGTATCTCCATGACCACCAATTACCATTCCATGAATATCATTTGCGGGTTTTCCTAAAGCTAATGATAAATAAGTTCTAAACCTTGCACTATCAAGAGCTCCACCCATACCAATAATTCTATTTTTAGGCAATCCACTTTCTTTAAGAGTAAGATAAGTCATTGTATCCATAGGATTAGAAACAATAACAATAACAGCTTCAGGAGAATGTGCTAAAACATTTTCAGTTACTGTTTTAACAATACCAGCATTAACCCCTATCAACTCTTCTCTTGTCATTCCAGGCTTTCTTGGAATACCACTCGTAATAACGACAACATCACTTCCAGATGTTTTAGAGTAATCATTGGTACTACCAACAATTTTAGTATTAAACCCAAGAAGTGAAGAAGTTTGAGTCATATCTAATGCCTTACCTTCAGCAAAATTTTCTCTAATATCTAATAAAACTACTTCGCTAGCTATTCTTTTATATGCAATGGCGTCAGCACAAGTTGAACCAACATTACCAGCACCTATTATTGTTACTTTCATGATTTTAATTTGATTTTTTTGCGAAAATATGAAAATAGAATCCTTAAAATAATTTTATGTGTTTTTTTTATTTAAATAAATGCAAAGAATATATTTATCATTGTTATTATCAAAGAACATAATTAACTTAAGGCAACCATTAATTTAAAAACCGTTAATATAACGACAACTTAAATGAAATTAAGCGCTAACGATATTCAAAATCTTGTTGAAAGATGTAAAAAAAATAATCGATTAGCACAAAAAGAATTATATGAATTTTACTATAGTAAAATGATGGGGGTTGCTTTAAGATACATAAATGATAGAGATGCAGCTAGTGATGTTGTTCAAGATGGATTTATTAAAGCATTTAGTAAAATAAGTAACTATACTAGTACTGGATCATTTGAAGGCTGGCTTAGAAGAATTGTCTCCAATACAGCTATTGATCAAATAAGAAAGAAGAAAAAAGAAAGTTTTCTACAAAATGAAGAAAAGATAGAAGCTGAAGATGAAATTAAAGAAGAGAGCATTTACGAAAACATTAGTATGTCTGAGATAGTAAATGCTGTTGGAAAGTTAAGCGATGGATATCGATCTGTTTTCAATTTATATGTAATGGAAGGTTATACACATCAAGAAATTGGAGAAATTCTTGGAATCAGTACA
>CEUK01016033.1_pt1 | contig 11888 bp, 9 predicted proteins | sample 356451 | NCBI WGS metagenome assembly CEUK01 (sample SAMEA2622843, study PRJEB7988) | marine metagenome | isolation source: saline water (ENVO:00002010), including
TTTCCTTCCTTGATCTTCTTTACAAAATCTGTTCCAGAAAGCATTTTGAATTTACCTATCTACGTGTTTATTTAGTATAAATGAAAAAGAGTCTTTCGTGACCCTGAGTCACATGCTCAGTTTCAAGACACTTGATGGTGTAATTAAAACGTGATGCAATATTATTTATCTTTTCTTTTGACCATGCATACCATTCAATGTCACCATAGTCTGCCCAATCATGTGGGATGCCAGGATTAACTCGAAATATTGCTTCTTTATCAAAAATTTTATCTATAATACTCATCTGATTATCTATTACACTCTCATCACCAAAGTTTATAGATCCTAATGCAAGAACTATGTCATACCTCATTCTTGTGCAAATTTTTTCTAATGGTAATTGTATGTCTGCTGCTTTATTGTAGGGGTCAAGACCTATAAGTTTGTGAATTTTATTTTTGAATCTATTGTATCCACACCCAATATCTAATACACTCCTTGGTTTTTGATTGTTGACATAATCAACTAATTGGTATCCAGAATATTTTAGGTTCTTAAAATTTTGATCTTTCCAAACACCACTAAAGTAAGATTCCATTAGGCAAAATCAATAACATCCTGACAATTGTAGAACCCTATTGACGTGTCATAAGTGGGTGCTTTTGTAAGTTCGGGATCTAAACAATAGTTACGTATGTACGCATTGTATTCTAAGTAACCATTTGCATCCCACTCAAATCCAACTTTATTCAAGAAATGTTTAGTGGGACATACAACAAAAGTGGGTTTGACTGCTCTTCTAAAAAATGTTCTCATTGATAGATTATGTCTCCTATTGAATTCTTTGAAACTATCTACATTGAGTTGATGTTGTTTACCTATTTTTTCATGAGGATCTTCGACAACTTGCCATGCTGTATACTTAGGATAATTTTTTGAGAATGTCATGGATTCTAACCATCTCTTGTCACACAATTCTTTTTCTCTTAAGACAAAAATCATTTTATTGTTTGGAAATGTCTCATCCAACCACTCTAAATTGTGTGATTCACAAAAGAAATGACACTTCACCATATAATGTTGTTCGCCATTTATTTCTGTATATGGTTTCAATGCCTCTTCAATAAAACTATCTTTGGTGTAATGTTTTTTCAGATCTTGAAATCCTTCACCAAACTCACAACCAGGACCGCTAAAATGTCCTTTATGCTCAACATAGTATCTCGTTCTTACTTTTTCCCACCTCTCATCGTTAAAATCTGATGTGTTGAAATTAAATTTCTTACAATTCCTCAACAAAGAATCTATTTTTGCCCACCCAGAACCAGGTATACCAATAAAAAAAACTAATTGTTCAGGATTGAATTTTGAATAAGTCATTACAATTATAAAATACAAATGGTGCATCAAACATGGGCACCTCAGATCTAAAGAATTGATGAGTCATAACCAACTTCATGTATTCTTCTTTTCCCTCCTCGTCCCAAATATAACCTAAGTTGTTGATAAAAGTTTTATTTGGTTGAATTATATAGCAATCATTATCACGCACAAATTCTCTAATCATTCTATCATGTCTCTCTATGAGCATTCTTAATTTTTCATAGTTTAGAGGATGGTGCTCCTGTGTTTTTACCTTCATCCACGCCTTATATTTTGGATAATTACCAGTAAATGTCATGGCAATATTCCATCCCTCCCAACATAATTTAGTGTCTCTTAGTACTAAGATTATCTTATTGTTTGGAAAATTCTTTTTCAACCAGTTCAGGTTCTTTGTTTCTGCAAAAAAATGTGATCTTATGAGATAATTTTGATCATTAATATTAGTGAATGGTCTAAGACACTCAGCTATAAAAGATTCTTTAGTATAATTTTTTTCCAAATCATCAAATCCATCACCAAATTCCATCTGTGGATCCCAGAAAGCACCCTTATGATGGACACATCCTGTGTCTCCATCTTTACCAATCTCCTCTCTATCTTCTCTTCTGTCAGATTTGTTGAGATTCAATTTTGCACAACAACCTAATAGTAAAGAGAGTTTTGCCCACCCACTGCCTGGCACCGCTATATAAAATATCAATTGATTATCATTAATCATGAAAATTTATCTCGCAGGTCCAATTGAGATTTGCTCAGAAGATGAGATACTTGTTTGGAGAAATTATGTAGAAAATAAATTGAAAGGTTCATTTGAAATAATAACACCCAAATATCATTTAGGAAGTGATAGTGAAATATTTGAAAACACTAAAACAAATGTGGAGGAATGTGATATAGTATTTGCTCATCTTCCAAAAGCGATCAATGAAAGACGAGCATCTTATGGTACTATATTTGAGGTTGCGTATGGGTTCGCAATCAATAAAAGAGTGATAGTAATATCAGATGACGAGTTTGTTCATAAACATCCCGTCATGAATCAAATATCTGAAATGTTTTATTCTTTAGATGCTGCTTTACTATCAATCTCACCACCATCAACTTCTGGTGGTTGTAGAGATTGAAGTTGTTTAGTAAGTGTTATTATCTTCGCCTCAAAAGCAATGTTTTGGGCAGTTAGGTTGTTTATTCGATTCTGATATACTTGAAGAATGGCATTTACATCTTCATTCATGATGAAATATTATATAACTGATTTATATATGTTAGAACGAACCACCGTCTATGGTTATATTTTCTAATGATCTTGTTGTGCCAGAACAAGATATAACTTGTGTTTGACCTGCACAATCATTTACAAATAATGAACCAATTTCTAATCCTGAGAATGCACTTGCTGTGAGAACACCTGATGATTCTGATACTTCTGATCCTAATACAATTCTACCTGCTGAGTCATCCCAATAGACAGCAGCTTTCTTAGCAGAACCACTGTAGTAATTTAGAACAAGACCAACGTCTTTGTTTGTGTCACTGCTAAGTGCACCACCATCTACTACTTGGAGTTCAAGAAGAACGTCTTCAATTGTTGTATTTGTTGTATTGACCTGTGTCGTGGTGCCATTCACTGTCAAGTTACCACCAACAGTAAGATTAGTCGTGACACTCGCAGCACCTGTGACTGTCATGGTAGAACCATCAAAGGTGAGGTTACCACTGTCCTCTAGTTCACCAGACGTGCCTGCGAGCACAACTCTACCAGATGTAAGGTCGGCTATTGCTGCTGATGTAGCAGAAACTGTGCCACCAGATTGATTACCTGATATGTTACCAGTCACATTACCTGTGACAGCACCTGTCAAAGCACCCACAAATGTGGTCGCTGTCAACGCTCCACTGGCAGAGTTAAATGTAAGATTTGTTCCTGTTTTTGGTGCTAAATTACCAGTTGCAGCAGTTGCAAATACAACATTACATGCTGTGTCAGTTGACTCATCAGCAAGTGTGATTGTTGTTGCTACTGTGGCAGTGTCTGCATTTCCTGTCACATCACCTGTAATGTCACCAACAAATGATGTTGCTGTGAGTGCTCCTGATGAAGAATTGAATGAGAGATTAGATCCTGTCTTAGGTGCAATAGTACCTGTGGCAGACACAGCGAAGATGGGGAAACATGTGGTGTCGCTTGATTCATCTGCAACCACTACTGAAGCTGCACCACCTGCGTTTTGAGGAGCAGTGTCGAATGAAAATTCACCACTCGCATTACACTTGAGGAAACCGTTATTGACTGCTGATGCAGGCATTGTGTAAACTTGGTTGTCTCCTAGTGCAACAGGTGCCTTGATAGTGATGGCACTTGCACCATTATTCTGTGCCTCAACTAACTTGACACCTGACGCATTACTAGCATCACCCTTGTCCCAAAATCTTCCTGACCCAATGAATTGGTTATTAGATGTTGTAGAGTCTATACCAACATATAAGTCGTTTTTATCTACGGTAAAACCTGGCTCACCTGCCTGTAAACCTGGCAAACTCGCTAGGTTACCTCTCTTAAACTGTAATACTGGAGCTGCCATCTGTGTTTAAATACCTATCTTATATTTAGACTTATGACCATGTACCAGCGTCGAGATCAATTTTATCATCTAATTGAACATCAAGGGTATCGACGAGGTTGTTTATAACAGTAGTGCTGAATCCAATAGGTCCTGATATAGGTCCGACAGCAGAATCAACAAGGGCATCAGGAGATATAAACTTGAAGTTATCTTCAGTTGCATCATAAGTCAGGATAAAGTTAGTACCTATCCCTGCACTTATTGCAGTTGAGTTTATGTCACTGATGTCTCTTAGATTTGCCACTTCTTCCCCTTCAGCAGAAAATACGTTTCTTGATTCAACTTGTTTTACGACAAAGAACTCAGTATCTTGTTGGATATCAAATTGTTCTTTTGTTCTTGAAAATCTGACGGATGGTTGTGCACCTATGTCTTCATCAGCATGTGATGAACTTTGATTGATAAGTCCAGACATGTCATAAAGATGATGTGGGGTTTACTAAAACTTGTCCAGTGAATATTTTAGTTTTTACACCAGAAAAATTATTTGTTATTAGAACGTCATACTCGTATCTACCAGAGGTTATGATACCAGTTTGAGCACTTGTCATAGACAACGTAAGTTGACCGTCAGTTGGCGTGGAACCATGAGTTGCTGCGAATCCTATCGAACCTGCTGCTCCAGCATGTTTTCTCATCTTCGCAGTAAAACTAAACCCAGTAAGGTTTAGTGGAGAGTTATCATTTCTCTTCACATCAAATGTGGAGGAAAAATTTGCTCCCTGTTCAATTTGAATATTTACTGATGGAACTGCCATAAACCTATTTATTCTGTTCGTAAATTAATTGTTTCAACAATTCAATCTCATCTTTCAACCTGTCAATCTCATCTCTTTGAGATAGACGTGCATTCTTATCATTCATGTAACGTTCGTACGCTGCATGATCAGTGTTTACTATCGCTGTTGTCCTCACATCCCTCTTCAGATTTGGATGGTTTTCCACCTTCATCCTTTTTGATTGGGTATGTTTCATCGAAAGTCCCCTCTAGTATTTCTGCTGCTAGTGACCATGCGTTTATCATACTTACATTATGCCACAGCTATTGCTTGGAAGTCAAGTAACTCAGCAGGTGTTGCTTGGTTTGTTGATGCGATTACTATTTTCACTTGGAAACCAGTGAACAATGGTAGATCATCTTGAGTGAATTCATATTCTAAGAATTGATCCTCAAGACTTGCTACAACATTTGTATCAGCTCTTCCATTATTATTGTTTGGGTTGATAACAAAACCTGCTGCGTCAAGGTTATCAAAACCTGGCATCAACTCAAACACCTTATCAATCTCATCACCATCTGCTCTTTGTAATCTATACAAACACCTAATGTCTGCTGATGCAGGTCTCATCGCTGCAACTTTTACCTTGAGTGATGATGCAGGTGTGTCAAGTTTGATAACCTTTGTTTGATAGATGTTCTCATGTGGATCATCCACTTTATTTACTCTACCACTTGAAGCGTAGTCACCTACAGGTGAATTAATTCTTGAACTCCTTGTGGTAATGTTACTTTTGAATGCATCTATCACAGGTGACAAATCTTCATTGTTGGTATTCATTGACACTTGCAACATAAATGATTTATTGCCTGGTAATTGAGATAGTTGTGCCTCTTCATTAGCAACAGATGCAACCATTCTAGTCTCAGTAAACACAGTTTCATTTACAAGTGATAAATTTGTGAATCCTGTGTCTACGAATGAATTTTCACCACCACTAACACTGGTTGCAGTAATTGTTCTAACACTTGCATTGATATCAGTACCAGGTGGTAGACTATGCGATACTGACGGTGTTATAGCATCAAACATTATATTTTTTGTAGCTCTTCCTTTTACTCCTCCACCAAATTTATCTTTAGAGAAGAATTTAGAACCATCAATTTTTACATGGTATGAATCAAGGGTTACTCTGTCTTCAATCCCAGATGTAACATTTATAAGTGAGTGTGTTTTATTGATTTTTCTGAGTGATATACCAGATAATTCATATTTTTGTATTGGTGTTCCTACAGCATAAGTTCTTGGAAATGAGTTGTCTATTCCACGAGTTATGGTACCACTTAGTTGATTTACACCCACAGACGTGTACTCTATAATTTCATTACCTATCATGGCATAACCAGGATTACTTGCTGTAACCTGTTCTCCTTCAAAGAAACTAAATCCAATACTACTTGCAACAGATACCACACTTGTTTCACTAGCACCATAAGATACGGTTGTTTTAGTTGCAACTGAATCACCTGTTATATCAGATATAGTCACTGTATTATTCACTGCATGATTACAATGATTGGGATGACTGACTTTGAAGTGTGATCCATCATATTGATCGGTATTTGTTGTCACAGTAGCAGGTATGATGTCGGGTAAAGTTGTTCCGTTAGATATAATAGTATTCGTGGTATTGAATGTTCCTGTGCCATTTGTCAACACCAGAGCGTTCGCTGCTGTAGTCACACCAACTGTTATCTTAAGATCTTGACCTAAACCTTTTACTCCAATAGCAGCTGTGAGTATATCACCTACTTGATATCCACTTCCAGTGTTACTTCCTTTGACTGTTACACCAGTGATTTGACCTGACGAGACAGTGACAACTCCTACTGCACCTGTTCCTCTACCTGTCAAAGCAACCAAGTTGACTGTACCGTACACACCATCTTCATAACCAGTTCCAGAGTTTGTAATAGATAAGGTATTTCCAGCTTGTGAGAGATGTGATAATTTTTCAGCAACAATACCACTGGCATCTGAATTAGATGTTTGTGTAATTACTGATCCAATGTCAGTGCCTGTTGCAATTGATGATGTAAGACCGACAACAACTCTCCTTGAAAATGTTTCTATTGGATTATCTGGTAGTTTGTTTCTTTTATCAAATATGTTTAGTGCTGGATTATAGAAGTTGACTGCACCAGGATTTGTAGTAAATTTTGCTCTCCTAAGAGTATATTTCATATCCTCTAATTGAGAAGGTGTCCATGTGCCAGCAGTTTGACCTTTGAAAAGTGATCCAAGAGTAGGTTGTTTTGTTACTATAATCTTACCTAACTCTGATTGACCTGCTGTTGAAATTTCTTCCTCTCCTATCTGACATATCCATTGGTTGTAGTCTGATGTCGCTGTGATTACTACAAAGGCATATTCGCCCTGTGGTAGATAAACAGGAGATCTAAATTCAAATGTAGTTGGTATAGAAGCGTCTGCAGAAATATTTACTTCACTAGGATTTTTTACTACGACACTATGTTTTCTTACATTTCTTGATGGATATCCATTGACTACATCAACTACACGTAATTCAAGAGGTATGGTTTCTGATTTTGTTGCAAAAAATAAATCAACAGATGTTATAAAGATACCATCATTTTGATCAACTTGAAATGTCTGTGCTAGAGGGTCATCATCATCTTCCTGTTGTTGTAGTATATTTGTGACATTGGTTATATTTGTGATATTTTGTGTAATATTTGTTATAAAATTTATGACGGGTATAACTGGTTCTGGTTCTATTCTTACAAGAGTATTATCAGTGACTAATGTACCTTCTGAAAAATGATCTGCACTAGCACGACTGAAATTTATACCTGGCGTTTGAGGATCAGTTGGTCTTAGACTTGAGACCAATGTAGTGTTTGTACCGTTTATAAATTGACCATCTTCAATATGAAGACAACCTATTAGAGCACCTTTATCATCACTGATCAATCTAAGTTGATCAACTACAGCACCTGCACCACTTGATTCACCTACCAATATCATATCTTCTTGTGCAAATCCAAAGAAGTTTGAATCAGATATCTGTGATAGAGATTTAGTATCAATATTCAATACTGTAGTGGTCTCAGAGTATGATGAAGACAATCCAACATTTGCCTCGTATGGATTGTTATCAAATACGACTGTAGGACTATTGAAAGGACCGTCTTTATGATTAGGTGTTGCAAGTCTAAATCTAAGCACTACACGTTGAGTACCACCATTAGTATCAGGAATTAATCCTATGACAGATTCACCTATCTGAAACGCACCAGTTACAGGTGTCACCTCTAGAAGTTTAGGTATAACATTATTACGATTCTCTATCATGTCCACGCCTGCGAACGAAATATAATGATTTGTGCCTGGTTTTAAACGTGTGCCAACAAACTCAATATTCTGCTCTCTCATGTTTGGTATATCTCTTTCAGTGACGATGAGATCTGTACCGTCAGAAAGAGATAGGAAGTCACCTAATTGTTGTGCTTCGTTTACAATAAAAACATCAGAGTCTGGATTGAGTGTAAGATTACCTGCCCAACTTCTTATCATGTATGGGTTTACATTCTCTACCCTTGTCGCAAATGGTTGTGTTCTTTCTACAACTTCTTCATAATTGAGTGTGATTAGGTCTCCAGTTTTCTTTACATTTGGATTTCCAAAATCTGTTACATACCTTGGGTCAACAGATAAATCTGGTGCACCGTTCGTACCCACAACACTATTAGAACCAACAAGCAAATCAATAGAATCTGAATATTTGCGTGAGACGAGTTTTCCTTCATTAATATCGTATTTTAGGAATGGAACTGATTTATCGGCTACATCAAATGTGTTGAAAGGATCTACAACAAAACCATTCTTAAATCTATCTAAACCTGTAGTCGGGTCAGTAATAACTAAACTCTCAGTTTTAGATTCGAGTAATGATAGTGTGGTTGAATCTTCTAATTTTTCAATCCTAGTTTCAAGAGCACCAATATCTTTCATAGTGTATCTTTGATTTGCACGGAATATAATTTTTACTTCACGTTTTGCATCAAAGACATAAGGTGGATACTCTATCCTAGCTAGTTCAAAAGCATTTGGTATAGATTCTGGTTGTACGGGTTTGACAGCAGGTTCACCCTGTTTTATAATAAAGTTCCCGTTTCTTTGGAGATACAACCTATCTATTCTAGGAAGATAGTGATTGTAATCAAACGTTATGTTTTCATCTGAAACAAGAACTCTTGCAGCTTGACCAGCACCTGAAAAATCTCTTGAATCAAATTCAAATGGTGATCTACTACCACTGTACGGAGCTACTCTAGGTCTAAAATCAACAACATCAGTGTTTCTTATCCCATCAAATATGGGCACGGTGTCATATTCACTGGCATCGTAACTACTCGCTGTAATCACATCTCCAGAATCTTCTGAATTTATAACATAATGATCAAAATATATTTTTAATCTACCCTGTGGTTCTGGAAATCCTTGTTTGCGTACAAGTCTACCGAAATCATAGAATTCTGATCTTTGTCCACTATCGAGTCTATAATTTGCCCTTATATTATTGTCACCAGGATTTACATTTGACAGTATTGCTCTGACTCCACTTTCCTGAAACTTAACTTCTTCACCTTCTACAAATGGTTTATTATTCTTAAATATAATATCAACTTTTGTGGTAGAACTTCTACCAAGAACCATTGCAGCACCACCAGAACTGACACCTATACCAATCTCACCTAAAATAACATCACTATTATTAGCGTTAGGTCCGTTGTAAGATCCAAGTGTAAGTTGAGGAATCGTGGGGTCTGCGTTTCCTGATGACTCAAATACAGCAGCCACAGAAACCACGTCTGGAACATCTAAAGATATTTCTCTATCTTGTACACGTTTACCAAAAGCAGAGGCAAATGTAAGACCATCTTGCAAACCAGTTGTAATTCCTGAATTTGATCTATTTGACCCTGAGACGATGAGAGTAGCACTCCTTGTGAGATTTTTTACTTTTGATTTTACTTTTGACTTTTGTTGTGTGCTATGAACCACAACGTTGTTACTTTGACTAGCTGTCAATCCTGATATAGTCACACCTTTTGCACCAGTTGTAAGTGTTACTTGATCAGTTGTGAGAGATTCAATAGATCCATCGTTGTATATGACAGTATATCTTTCCTCGTCAAAAGGTGCATAAACAAAGTCGGTTCCTGTCAAAGATGGCATAGTCAATTGACCATTACCATTGGTGCTAAGTCCAGTATCCTCCACTCTTACTTGAAGGAGAGAATCAGTAAGGTCAACCGATTCAATCCCTTTATTAGGTAATTCAGCGTACAAGAATCCACTCTTGGAACTTCTTATCTTACCTGATACAATTTTTAGATCGCTTACAGTAACAGTTGAACCAGGCAGTGCCTTGTGACATACACCCGATACTGTGTTAGGTGCTGCTACAACGGTTACATTATTGTTTGTTGCACTCACAGCACTAACAACGTTGAATGTCACATCTGTGATACCACCAAGTTTGTATGATATAACATCACCAACTTTGAAATTTTTTGTCCATCCAGCTGTACCACTTGTAACCACACCACCACTTGTTATACTGAATGATCTACCTGTAAGATCTTTTTTAGTTTCCAATATAACATCAGCAGCAAATGTTCTAGACGCTGCTGTTGATCTGACTGATTTTACATCACTTAAATCAAACTCAGTTATAGCTGTAATTATTCTACCATTTCTTTCACCGTTTATAATTAGTTGCTCATTAGTAAGAAACTTACCTGCTACTTGATTCAACACCACAGTTGTAGAACCTGAGACACCAGATTTTAAGAATCCTCTTGCACCAGAACTTGCTCCCTCTATAACAGCAGGCAGAGCAATTGTATGTGATTGATTTATTGTTAGTGATACATCTGTTTGAATGTCAAATAACATCAATTCAAAAACACTGACATCTCCTGTATAACCAGCATTTTGTAATTTAAAATCATATATTCTTGCTCTTCCTATCTCGGTCAACGCTGATGATCTAGTAGATCCCAATCTTTCTTTTTGTAGAGATACATAGTCAGAATTTATAGCAGACAACTTTATCTGTGCACCATTGAGCACATTATTAATTCTTAGTTTGTTACCTGCTTCAAATGGCACAGCAGATGATTCAACAAGTCTAGTTGTTCTGGGTTTATCTACATCAATATGTCTTGATCCTTGTGTTTTTACTTCATATCCTTTTACGTACGCTTTACCAGGTCCTATCCTGATATTCATCAAATCTTTTGTAGGCACATTACCTTGATCTGTTATCTGTTCTGGAAAATAGGTGCCAAATACGTCCACTCTATCATTCAGACATTCTTTTGCTTCTAGATCAAATTTGTCAACATAATAATTACCACTCTCATCAAATGTTCTTCTTGCAAATTCTTTAGCCAACTCACTGTATATCGTGGTATCTACAATTTTTACGGTGATACCTTCTTGTATACGTTGTAATTCTATGAAATTCTCATCTTGAAAATCATCTAATTCTTTCTTAATAAGAGAAACACTAAGCTTGAACCTATCAGCACCAGGAGCAGTGTAGTTGGAGAATCCAGCAGCATTATCGTATAAACTGTTATCATCAACAGCAGTGACAATTTCCTCAATAACATTTAAACCTACTCTAAATGATGCGAATGGTTCATATTGATTTAGTATTATTGTTTCTGGATTTACTTCAACAAAAGATCCACGAACAAACCACACACCTCTAGTGATAGCAAAAGCAGATCCAACATTTGTTGCATTTGAATTAATTGCTGTAGCAAAATCTGATCCACTTGTTATGGTAGTCAAACCATAAGTGAAATCTTCAAGTGTTGTAAGAGTCTCACCATCTACAAAATTACCTGCCAAATAATCATCAGAGTCTTTTTCATATTTGATATAGAGTGTGGTATGATTAGTTTCTGATTCAGCAGCAGATAACACCTTTACAACTTGAGCAATGACACCAGTGGTCTTACCTTTGATTCTTAGACCAATAAGTTTGTCATAGTATAATTCTACAGGAACACCAAAAAACGTAGATTCAACCTTGACAGATGTATATTGACCATCATACTTGAATACACCAGGTATG
>CEUK01018704.1_pt1 | contig 11881 bp, 14 predicted proteins | sample 356451 | NCBI WGS metagenome assembly CEUK01 (sample SAMEA2622843, study PRJEB7988) | marine metagenome | isolation source: saline water (ENVO:00002010), including
CCTCAAAGTAATCAGATATAGAAACCATGGATTAATCTCTTAGATAAGTTAGACTCACATTAATAGATGAGCTTAAAAAAAATTGATAATATTAGTTCAATATAATTATAGATAATAATAGCAATAAAATACTTAAAGCCGGTAATGACTTCTTCAGAGGATCTTTTACCTTTAGATGCATTAATACAGCTCCAGCCATCAATAAAATCATAGAATAAATTACATATTGGTTTATTATAGGAAACCAAATACCAACGATAAGTAAAACAGCTAAAGTAACTTTAATTGAACCAATTAAATACATGAACCATGTTGGTAATCCGTAAACTAAAAATTCTTCTTTGAGTGTATTGGATGCTCCCCCCCTATATGGGGTTTTTTTATTAAATCTTAAAAGCCAAACATTTAATATAGTTAAAGAAACTAATATATTAATAAGTAGAAAAAAATTCATTGCATGTTAATTTAGTAAACAATAGTGATGAGTATAAAATTAAAAAAAAATAGTAATTTAAAAATATATCATATTATTTAATAATTAAAGAATGAAAAGGATTATTGCGACAATTATTATTGGGATTCTATTTTATTCATGTGAGTCTTTAAAAATAGAATATTTTGATTCAGGAGAAATATCTAAAAAAGGAAAAGCAAATTAAAATGGATTTAATTCTAAATACCACTTCTCATTTATTTTAACCAAATTCATTCTAAAAATTTCATTAAGGTTTGGACCATAAACAAAATTAACGGTTGCGTTCGAATCTAAAGAATGGTCGTCATAAATCACTGGCCCAACCATTTTTGCTTCAGATAATAATTTGCAGAGCTCATCTTTATCTTTATTTTTATTTAATTTTTCTATGAATTCTACAACCTTATCTTGTTCTAAATTCTCTATATAAATTAGTTTTTTTTAATTTATTAAATTCTTGAGTATTGGCAACATCAAATAAAGTATGCATTACAGACTCTGGAGATGAATTTGAGGATAAATAACTTAATTTCCCTTTTTTTTCTTTAATTATATAACTAGTATAATCATCATCTATACCCGAACAGATAGAATTTTCTCTACCAAAAAGCCAAAAACTATTATTAACACCAATATACTCATCAATATAAAGCCTCATATTAGATAGTTGAAATTGCACAATATGTTCTGTAATATAAAATTTGTTATTTAAACTATTTTTTTTAATTGAAAAGAGAGAAACCTCTTCTTTCGGACTTGACTCCCAGTCTCCAGGATAGTGACTATATATAATTAATGTATTTGTAGGTAAGTGAATTAATTGTTCAGTTTCACCAACTCCTCCACAAGGTTGCATAAACAATTCCATGATAAAACAAACTACTTCAGCACCATCACATAATTCATATCCTTCTGTTTCAATAAAAGGGCTATTATTTAAAACTTCATAAAGATCTTCATCATTAAGATAAATAACATCATCATTACTTCCATCTCCAATTTCACTATCATAAATGTACTTCAGAACAGATATATTTGTTTCTTTTTCAAAATTTGTAATTATACTTAAAGAGTCTATTTTAAATTTTAATAGTTTTTCATTAGACTCATAGGTTTCAATTAATTGTTTTTGTGTTTCTATTTTTGGCTTTAATCTATTTTCAATATCATGGCATAAATCCCATAAATCATTAGACAACTTACTCGATTCATTTATTTTTTCTTCAAGTACACTATTTAAACTATCTAAACTGAAATTAAGCGCTTCTATCTGCTTTTTCTTATTCTGACCAAAACTCATCATTGGTATTAATAGTAAGGCAAGTAATAGTGTTTTCATACTGAAAAATAAACTAATAATTATTTCTATTTGTTAGTAAAATACCATTTTTTGATATTTATTTTTGATTCGAGATCATCTTGTATTATTTTTTCTAAGTCATAAAAAAAATCAATATCCGTTAAATTTTCTATATAATCAACTGATTTAACGTAATCTTTAAGATTATTACTTGTTTTACAATTTGGTATAACAAAACCAATCATTTTATTATCTGATTTAGAGTAAACAATTTTATAAAAAGAACTAGGTACAGTAACATTATTTAAGCCAATAGAACCAATAGGTTTAACTAAAACAGGACCTGTAACAATATACATATCACCTTCAGATAAAACCCAACTTCTAATTTGAGACTCAAGATTTTTCCATACTCCCCTATTAAAAGAAGGATTCTGGGGTGATATATTAGAAAGAAGAAATGATTCTGACATTGATATGCGAGAAATTTTCATATCTCCAGCTGGAGCTAAATGACCCCTATCATACCCTGACTTATAATAATCTGATTTTGAAGCAGAACCGGTTAGAATCTTACTATCTTCTCGAAAATTATCACTTCTTTTATAGTTTCCATTTATCATATCAGAAGTAAGAAAATAATAAACCCATTCAGCTTGCTCATGATTTTCATTATATGATAATGAATAATAGGAATGGTTTACTAATTGTCCTTTTGATTTAGGGTATAAATTACTTTGATTAAAAGCAAAAATGGGAAATAGTAGAAATAGAAATAATAGTTTATTCATAATATAGTTTTATATAACACAACATAAAAGTTCATCGACTAATTTTGGAACAGCTATACTCGCTTTTTTTCGAATAACTTCAATACCTTCATAAGAAGAAGATTTTGGATCTATAAGAATAACTCTATCTGCAATTTTAGCATAATCAACAAGAGAAGCAGCTGGGTAAACATTTAATGAAGTACCAATTATTATAAAAATATTCGCTTTTTTTACTATTTCTATGGCTTGATCCATATTTGGAACTTCTTCTCCAAACCAAACTACATTTGGGCGAAGTTGACAGCCTTTTTCACAATAGTCACCAATATTTAACTCATGCCCTTTAATTGAATAAATTTTATTATCTAAAGTACTTCTTGATTCCATTAACTTACCATGTAAATGTAAAATATTTTTAGTTCCGCTTCTTTCATGTAGATCATCTATATTTTGAGTTATAATAGATAAATTAAACTTTTCTTCAAGCCTATTTAATGCAAAATGTGCATCATTAGGATTTGAATTAACTAGTTCTTTTCTTCTAATATTATAAAAATCTAAGACAAACGAAGGATTTTTATGAAAAGCTTCCAAAGTTGCAACTTCTTCAATCTTATATTTATCCCATAATCCTCCGGAATCTCTAAATGTTCCAAGTCCACTTTCAGCGCTAATTCCGGCACCTGTAAATACTACAATATTTTTCATAATTATAATTTAGAATGAAAAATTAAATCCAATCTAATTTTTTAACAGTCATTTTAGTATCGGTATTCCCGGTATGTAAAGTTGACTTAGGTTCAAAGAGTAAATTCAAGACAATTTCACCATTAGTATGAGGCCTATGTTCTACCCCTTTAGGAATAATTAATATTTCCCCCTCATTTACTTCAACTTTCTTTCCATCCCTAAAATCAATTAAAAGTGTACCTTTAAAAACCATGAACAACTCATCTTCATTATCATGACTATGCCACACAAATTGATCTTTCAGTTTACATATTTTTACATATTGATTATTTAACTCTCCTATAATTTTCGGAGTCCATGTTTCATCGAATAATGAAAATTTATCCATTATATTAATTGATTTTAATGTCTGTTTCATAAAAACGAATTTACTTAATAAAAACACTAATTATCATAAAAAAATGTGTATATTGCAACTTTTCAATATTTACTGAAATTTTTAAAATTATTATGGTAGCAAAAGAAAAATATGAACTAGAATTTTTACTTAAAACATCTCCTAAAGTTTTAGATGGAATGATAAGTACACCAAGTGGATTAAGTGAATGGTTTGCTGATGATGTAAATATAAGAGATGATATTTATACTTTTTTTTGGGATGGCTCAGAAGAAAAAGCAAGACTATTAAACAAAAAAACTAATTCTAAAGTTAAATTTCAATGGCTTGAAGATGAAGAAGATGGAATAGAATCATACTTTGAATTAAGATATGAAGTAGATCCAATGACAAAAGCAGTAGTTCTTAAACTAACATTCTTCTCTGAACCAGATGAACAAGAGGAAACACAACGTTTTTGGGAAAATCAAATAAATGAACTAAAACGCACTTTAGGAGCATAATATTTGGTTTAAAATCTCGTTATATAATGTATATAACAACAATGTCTATTAAACGCCTCTATTATTTTACTATTCGATCATTTATAGGTCCTTTTTTGGTAACATTTGCGATTTCAATGTTTCTATTAATAATGCAATTTTTTTGGAAATATATTGATGACTTAATGGGTAAAGGATTATCAATCAGTGTTATTTTAGAACTTTTACTTTACATTTCAGCTAGTTTAATTCCTCTAGCACTTCCACTATCCATACTACTTTCCTCAATAATGACATTAGGAAATCTTGCTGAAAACAATGAACTTACAGCTTTAAAAGCAAGTGGCTTATCTCTTCAAAAAATATTAAGGCCACTTACTGGGATGGTACTGGTTATTTCTTTTATAACTTTCTTATTTTCTAACTACGTTATTCCATCGGCAACATTGAAATGGCATTCATTAATTTATGATATTCAAAACACCAAAATTTCCAGTATAATTAAACCTGGCTCATACAGTACAGATTTAGATGGTTATGCAATTAAAGTCAACGAAGAAAATGAAAATTCATTTAAAGATATTTTGATTCATGATCACAGCACACCCAATGAAATCAAATCAATACGTGCAAAAGAAGGGTTTATGTACAAATCTAAAAATGGAAAATTTATTTTTTTTGAATTAAAAGATGGAACAGTAATGGAAGAATTAGGCCCTAAAACCCCTAGGTTTAGCGAAGATGGTATAATACATAGCCCTGACAAAAATCATCCATCTAGAAGATCAAGCTTCAAACAAGCAACTTATAAAATCGACTTACAAGGTTTTGATTTGAACCGCTCCGATGAAGATTTATTTAATGACAAACATGAGATGCTAAATGTTTTTCAAATAAAATACACTATTGATTCCATTAAAAAAAGTGGGGGAAATATTTTAAATAATTTCTTGAAAAGTATAAAAAATGATCACCCATACTTAAACTCTTACTTTTTTGTAAAGAACAGTAAATTGAAACAAAACATTAAGCATAATAATACACTTTCGTATGATAAATTATCAAATGATAAAAAAATAAAAGTGATTTCAAAGGCACAGACAAAAATTAGAAATAAAAATAAAAATCTTGAAAATCAAAAAAATTTTATTGCAGCAATGAATAGAGATATCAACCAATATTTAATCGAATTCCACAGGAAATTTGCACTGACTATTGCGATTATAATATTATTTTTTGTCGGGGCACCATTAGGAGCAATAGTCAAAAAAGGTGGTTTTGGCGCACCAGTTGTTATTGCTGCACTCCTATTTATGGTTTATTTTGTTTTAATCACCATTGGTGAAAATATGGTAAAAACAAATTCTTTTTCTCCATTTGTAGGCATGTGGTTTTCATCTATAGTACTTATTCCAATAGCATTTTGGTTAATGAGGTGTTCTGCTAATGATATTCCTATTTTCAATCTTCCAAAATTTAAAACAATATTTAAAAAAAGATCTTGAAAATTCTATATATCACACATAAACCAATTTATCCAACAATTGATGGTGGCTGCATAGCAATGGATAGTTTTCTAAGATGCTTATTAAATGCTGAAACTAAAATAGATCATATTTGTATTTCAACAATAAAACATCCGTTTAAAAAGGAATTATATCCTAATAAAATCAGATCAAAGGTTAATATTTATAATCATTTTATTGATACAAAAGTTACTTTTCTAAGAGCTCTCACAAGTCTTTTTCAAAATGGATCATATAAAGTAAACAGATTCCATTGTCATAAACTTGAAAGTAAAATCAATAATGAACTAATAAATATAAAATATGATTGTATAATTCTAGAAAGTCTTTTTACATCAAGTTATATTAAAACAATTAGATCTGTTAGCCAATCAAAAATATACTTAAGATCTCATAATATTGAACATAATATAAGATCCATAAGTTATAAGTCTATTTTTAATCCAATAAATTATTTTTTATATAAATTATTTAAAGATTTAAGAAAATATGAGTTAAAAACATTAAGTCAAGTAGATGGATTATTAACAATTTCAGAAGACGATAAACTTAATTTTCAAAAATTAGGTATAAAAACACCTATAAAGAATATTAATGTAGCAATAAAAGCTCATGATTATAACAATGATTACAATTCAAAAAATATTTTTTACTTAGGATCATTGAATTGGAAGCCTAATATTGATGCATTAAATTATCTTATAAATATTTTCCCTAAAGTTAAAAGATATGAACCATTATGTAAATTATATATAGCGGGGTCATTTAGAAATAATAATTTTAAAGCAAATCAAATCAACAATATCCATTTTGACGGATTTGTTAATGATATTTATGAATATGCTAAAAATAGAGGCATATTAGTCTGTCCAACTATATCAGGTTCTGGAATTCGAATTAAAATATTAGAAATGATGTCAATTGGTATACCAATTATAACTACAAGATTAGGTGCATCTGGGATTGATAACTCCTCCCAATGTCTAATTATTAAAGATAATGAAGAAGATATTGTTAATTCAATAATAGAATTGATTAAAAATATTGATTTAAGAAAGAAATTAGGGAAAAATGCAATTGAGTATATTAAAAAAAATCATAATATTGATAAAATAAGTAAAGAACTAATTGAATTCATCGAAAAAAAATAAGCCTAAATTATTGATGCTTGTATCTCGATTTCCTTTTCCCTTGGATAAAGGTGATAAATTACGCGCATTTTATCAAATAAAAGAAATGAGTGATTTCTTTGATATAACGCTTATAGCACTAAGCGAAAGGGAAGTATCAAAAAACAACTTTAATCAAGTAAAAATTTTTTGCGATAAAATTATTATTTGCAAACTCACCCTGTTTTCAAAAATATTTCATATTAGCAGAAGTATAATAAATGGAAATCCTTTTCAAATCGGCTTTTTTTATTCATATAGAGCTCAAAAAAAGATTAACTCTATTATTAAAGAGAATAATTTTAAATACATTTATTGTCAGTTAGTTAGAACATCAGAATACGTAAAAAATCATCACGAAATACCTAAAGCATTAGATTATATGGATGCACTCAGTATAGGTGCAAAAAGACGAATTAAAAAAGAGCCATTTTACAAAAAATGGATATTTAAACTAGAAAATGAACGTTTAATTAGATATGAAAAATTAATTTTTGATTTTTTTGAAATCAAAACTATTATAAGTGAACAAGATCAAAAATTAATTCACCATCCTGAAAACAATAAAATAATTTGTATTCCTAATGGAATTGATGATTTTTTTTTCAAACCAATTCAAATTAAAAAAGATCACGACTTTGTATTTATAGGAAATATGAGCTATGCTCCAAATATTCAAGCAGTAAAGTATATATATAAAAATATATTACCAAAATTCCCAAAATCTAAACTCTTAATATCAGGTGCTTCACCACATAAAAGCATTATAAGATTAACAAAAAAATCAAATCAGATAACCTTAATTGGATGGGTCGATGATATTAGAAAATCATATTATAGAGGTAAATTATTTTTAGCACCTATGATTATTGGAAGTGGCATGCAAAACAAAATCCTAGAAGCAATGGCAATTGGTATACCATGCGTAACAACACCTCTTGTTAACAATGCAATTAAAGCAAAACAAAATAAAGAAATATTTGAAGTAAATTCTATTAATGAGTTTAATAAAGTTATTAGTAAACTACTAAAAGACCCAAAATTACAAAAGACAATAGGAGAAAATGGAAAAATGTACGTAAAGAAAAATTACACTTGGACTGAATCAACATCTATTTTAATAAACTTAATGAAAGAAGATTATACTAATTAATTATAAATTAATTATTCAAGTTAATCTATAACTTGATTTTTTATGAATAATAATATACACAAATAATATATTTGAACTAATTTTAAAGCTAATTAAAAGACACCTAAAATATGGAGTTTAAACTTAATACAATAGAAGAAGCTATTGAAGATATCCAGAAAGGAAAAGTTATTATAGTAGTAGATGATGAAGACCGAGAAAATGAAGGTGATTTTCTTACTGCAGCAAGAAATATAACACCTGAAATAATTAATTTTATGGTTACACATGGTAGAGGATTAGTATGCGCTCCATTAACAGAAGAACAATGTGATAAATTAGGTTTAGATTTAATGGTTAATTCTAATTCATCATCACATGAAACACCATTTACTGTTTCTGTTGATTTAATAGGACATGGCTGTACTACTGGAGTGAGTGCTTCTGACCGATCAAAAACAATAAAAGCACTAATAGATCCAAATATTAAATCTGAAGAACTTGCAAAACCTGGTCACATTTTTCCTCTTCGAGGAAAAAAAAGCGGTGTTTTAAGAAGAGCTGGTCATACTGAAGCTGCAATAGATTTATCTCGTCTAGCTGGTTTTGAACCTGCTGGAGTAATTGTTGAAATATTAAATGAAGACGGTTCTATGGCAAGACTTCCTGAATTAATGGAAATTGCAAAACGTTTTAATTTAAAGATAATTTCAATAGAAGATTTAATAAATTATAGAGTTCAAACAGAATCTTTAGTTGAAAAAATAGTGGATGATATAAATTTACCAACAGAAATCGGTGATTTTAAACTTCACTTATATAAAAACAAAAACACAGGAGAAGAGCATTTAGCTTTAACAAAAGGAGACTTTGAAAAAGATGAACCTACTCTACTTCGTGTTCACTCATCTTGTATGACTGGTGATATATTTGGATCATGTAGATGTGATTGCGGACCACAATTGCAAAGTGCAATGCAACAAATTGAAAATGAAGGTAAAGGTGCAATTATATATATGAACCAAGAAGGTAGAGGTATTGGACTAAAAAACAAATTAAAAGCATACAAACTTCAAGAAGAAGGATATGATACAGTTGAAGCAAATATAAAACTAGGTTTTAAACCTGATGCAAGAGATTATGGAATTGGAGCACAAATTATTCGTGATTTAGGCATATCTAAAATAAAATTAATGACAAACAATCCTAAAAAAAGAATAGGATTAACAGGTTATAATATCGAAATTATTGAAAATATACCTATTGAAATTGAAACTAATAAACATAACAAAGATTATCTCAAAACAAAAAGAGATAAAATGGGACATAATTTAAATATTAAATAAATAATTTATGCTGTCAGCAAAAGGTATAACTAAATCTTACAATAAATTTGATATACTAAAAGGCATTGATTTAGAAATTAAAAAGGGTGAAGTTGTTTCAATTGTAGGATCCTCAGGTGCTGGAAAAACAACCTTACTTCAAATTTTAGGAACACTAGACACGCCTGATAATGGAGATTTATTAATAGATGGTATCAACCCTTTTAAATTAAAGAGAAATAAACTTGCTAACTTTAGAAATCAATTCATTGGTTTTATTTTTCAATTTCATCAATTATTGCCAGAATTTACAGCTATTGAAAACATCATAATCCCTTCATTAATAAAAGGAACATCTCAAAATACAGCTAAAAAAGAAGCAAGGAGAATTTTAGAAATACTTAATATTAATGAATGTATAAATAAAAAACCAAGTGAACTTTCTGGTGGAGAACAACAACGTGTAGCTGTTGCAAGATCATTAATTAATAAACCTAAAATTATCTTTGCAGATGAACCAACAGGAAACTTAGATAGCCATAATTCTTCTGAATTACATAAAATATTCTTTAACTTAAGAGATGAATTAAATCAAACATTTGTAATTGTAACACACAATGAGAATTTAGCAGAAATAACGGATCGAAAACTAATTATCTCTGATGGTTTAATATCACCTTCATAATCTAAATCCCTAATACTTTGTTAAATAAAAACATATGAATAACAAAGAAATAAAAGAATATCTGGATTTTAAATCTCAACAATACAATACTACTAAATTTATTGAAACAGACCCTATTCAAATACCACATTTATTTTCTCGAAAAGAAGATATAGAAATAATAGGATTTTTAATCTCAACAATCGCTTGGGGAAATAGAAAATCAATAATTAATAGTGGTAATAAAATTCTTAAAATAATGAATTATTCACCATATGAATTCATTATGAATTATTCTCCAAAACCACTAAATTTTACTCATAGAACATTTAATTCTATTGATTTAGATTTTTTCTTTAGAAGCTTACAAAACATATATTTAAATCATGGAGGTTTAGAAAAATCATTCTCCAATGACTCTGAATTCACAAGTATTAAAGAGAAAATAATAAAATTTAGAAATATATTTTTAGAAACTGAACACGAAAAACGTTCTGAAAAACACATCTCTAATCCCCAAAAAAATTCAACCGCAAAAAGAATTAATATGTTTTTACGTTGGATGGTTAGAAATGACTCGACAGGAGTTGATTTTGGAATATGGAAATCAATTAAAACATCTGAATTATATATCCCACTTGATATTCATACAAGCAAAGCAGCAAGAAGTTTAGGTCTAATTAAACGAAAAAGTAATGACTGGAAAGCATTAGATGAATTAATGCAAAATCTAAGATTATTTGACTCAGAAGATCCTGTTAAATATGATTTTGCTTTATTTGGAATTAGTGCATTTGAAGATGTAATTACTTAATTTTAAAAAACTCAACGATAAAATTTTATCTTTGAATATTATGAATTTTTTTCATCATGAATTTCTTTGGGCATTTACAATTTTAATTATCCCAATAATTATTCATCTTTTTAACTTCAAACGATATAAAACACTTTATTTTTCAAGTCTAAGTTTTATTAAACATGTTGATGAACAAACTAAAGCAACGAAAAAACTAAAATACCTTCTAACTCTAATAAGTAGACTACTTGCGTTTAGTTTTTTAATCCTTGCATTTGCACAACCTTATTTTGCAGATGATAATAAAAACTTAAAATTTAAAAATAGTATCATAGCATTCTACATTGATAATTCTTTCTCAATGCAAGCAGTTGGCTCAAATGGTGAATTGTTGTCTGAAGCTAGAGAGATTGCAAGAGAAATAATAAACAAATCATCATTAGATACTAAATTTTTGATATCAACAAATGCTAAAAATGGAAGTGAAGAAAGATTATTATCTAAAATTCAAGCAATTGAAAAAATAGATGAAATAAAACTATCTCCACTGACACGATCAATTAATGAAATAATTGAATGGCAAAATGAAAAAATAAATTCAAACAAATTAATAGGAGATGAAACTTCAATTCAACGCTTATTGATAAGTGATTTTCAATCAAATACTAGTTTTGATTCAAACAGTATACCTGTCAAAATAAAATCAAATAACTCATTTTCACCAATTAAACTATCCCCTAAGAACTTTGAAAACATATTTATTGATTCTATTTGGTTTTCATCTCCAATTAAAAAACTAGGCAAAAAAAATGAGTTAAACATAAAAATAAATAACCCATCAAAAAAAGATTTAAAAAATGTCGAATTAAATATAGAAATTGAAAATTATCAAAACACTATATTTATTGATTTACCAAAAAATGAAAAAACAACCACTATAATTGGATATACAGATGAATCTATCGGGATTAAATCTGGTGAAATAAGATTATACGATAACAACATTAATTTTGATGATAAATATTTTTTCAATTATAATGTAAGAGAAAACTTAAACATATTATTAATAAATGGTGAAGATGCTACAAACAACATAGAAAATGTATTAAACCTAGATCCATTTTATATTACTAATACAACAACAACAACAAC
>CEUK01184868.1_pt1 | contig 11862 bp, 10 predicted proteins | sample 356451 | NCBI WGS metagenome assembly CEUK01 (sample SAMEA2622843, study PRJEB7988) | marine metagenome | isolation source: saline water (ENVO:00002010), including
ATAATGTATTAGATTGCCAATAAGTATTTTTAAGTAATTCTTTATCATATCTTTCCCATATATCAGAATTTTCTAGAGGTACTCGTTCATCAGCAAAGAAGATGTTTTTTGTGGGTTTAGGAATAGCATAGATTGTATATTTTTCTTTGAGATTTTTAAGTACAGAAATACTGTCAGAATATTCGCTGGATGAGAAGCTAAAAATTGATATTATTAAAATTAAAATAAAACTACTACTAATAAAAAGAGCTTTTTTTTTCATCTAAATGGGCTTTTAAAATTTTCAAATAATTGAGCTTCTTCATCTTTAATTGACACTAGGGGTTCATTAGTTTTCCAGTTAATTTTTAGATGCGGATCTCTCCAAAGAATAGAGCCTTCCGATTCTTTAGAGTATAAGGCTGTACATTTGTAACAAAATATTGTGTTGTTTTCTAGAGTAATAAAGCCGTGAGCAAATCCCGGTGGTATCCAAAACTGAGTTTTATTTTCTCCACTTAGTATTACACTTTCATATTTTCCATATGTAGGCGATTCTAAACGAATATCAACAGCAACATCTAAAACACTTCCTTGAATAACACGAACTAGTTTTCCTTGTTCAAAGGGAGGAGATTGAAAATGTAAGCCTCTTAGTACTCCTTTGTGAGATAGTGATTGATTATCTTGAACAAAATTTAGATTTAAGCCATTTTTTTTAAAAATTTCTTTATTAAAGCTTTCATAAAAATAGCCTCTTTCGTCACTATAAATTTGAGGTTTTATAATTAATAGGTCTTTTATTTTTGTCTTTTTAATTTTCATTTTATCAAAAGGTATAAAGATACAAAACATAGTTTAATAAATTTTAATAAATGATTTTAAAGTATATTTGCACATCATTAAAATTATCTAAAATGAAAAAAATTATTTTATCCCTTATTTTAATTTTGGGAATAACAAATACTAATGCACAAAATTTTAATACAGAAATGGAAAAAGTAAGTTACAGTTTGGGCGTTAACGTAGCCAAAAGCGTTAAAAATCAAGGATTAACAAGTATTGACTCTGATGCTATTGCTCAAGCCTTTACTGATGTTTTCGAAGGAAATGATTTAAAAATTTCTGAGCAAGAATCTAATGTTATTTTACAAGATTTTTTCGGTAAATTAGCTAAAAAAGCTCAGTCTGCAAATGTTGAAGCAGGACAAAAATTTTTATCTGAAAACGCCAAAAGAAATGGTGTAGTTACAACAAATACAGGTTTGCAGTATGAAGTTTTAGTTGAAGGGACTGGAGACTCGCCCAAAGAAAATGACAAAGTAACTGTTCATTATCACGGTACACTAATAGATGGTACAGTTTTTGACAGTTCAGTTGATAGAGGTAAGCCTGCCACTTTTCCTGTTAATGGCGTAATTCCTGGATGGGTTGAGGCTCTACAACTTATGAATCAAGGGGCAAAATATAAATTATTTATTCCATCTGAACTAGCTTATGGGGAAAGAGGAGCAGGGGGTTCTATTGGACCAAATGCAACACTTATATTTGAAGTTGAGTTAATTTCAATTGGAGATTAAATAACAATTATTTACCTACTTAAAAAGCCCATCAATCGATGGGCTTTTTAAGTATGCTTTGTGTGAATTCTACATATGAATCACTTCGTCATATGCTGCGGCAACTGCCTCCATAACTGCTTCACTCATAGTAGGATGGGGGTGTACAGCCTTAAGGATTTCTTTACCAGTAGTTTCGAGCTTACGTGCAACAACTGCTTCAGCGATCATTTCAGTTACATTATAACCAATCATATGACAGCCTAACCATTCACCATATTTTGCATCAAAGATAACTTTTACGAAACCATCTTTATGTCCTGCAGCTGATGCTTTACCAGATGCGGAGAATGGGAATTTACCAACTTTAATATCATATCCAGCTTCTTTAGCAGACTTTTCAGTATGACCAACAGAAGATATCTCTGGAGAACAATAGGTGCAGCCTGGAATATTTCCATAATCTAATGGTTCAGGGTTATGACCTGCAATTTTTTCAACACAAATAATACCTTCAGCAGAGGCTACGTGAGCCAAGGACTGTGTTGATAATACATCACCAATAGCATAATAACCAGGTATATTTGTTTGATAAAAATCGTTTACTATTATTTTGCCTTTATCCGTAACAATTCCTACATCTTCTAATCCAATGTTTTCAATATTGGCTGTTATGCCTACAGCTGAAAGAACAACGTCGCATTTAATTTTTTCTTCACCTTTTTTAGATTTGACTAGAACAACACACCCCTTGCTAGAAGTGTCAATTTTTTCTACTGTAGAGTTAGTCAATACTTTAATTCCAGACTTTTTAAATGAACGTGCTAACTGCTTGGAAATATCTTCATCTTCAACGGGAACTATGTTGGGCATATATTCTACAATAGTAACATCTACACCCATAGTGTTGAAAAAGTAGGCGAATTCAACTCCAATCGCTCCTGAACCTACAACAACTATTTTAGATGGTTTTTTTTCTAAAGTCATCGCTTTTCTGTAGCCAATAATTTTCTTGCCATCTTGTGGAAGGTTTGGTAATTCTCTTGATCGAGCTCCTGTTGCAATAATTATATTGGTAGCACTGTATTCAGTAGTTTTACCATTATTGTCAATCACGTCTAACTTTTTACCGGCTTTTAGTTTAGCGGTTCCCATTATTACTTCAATCTTGTTCTTTTTCATTAAAAAATCAATTCCTTTGCTCATGCCATCAGCAACATCTCTTGAACGTTTAACAACAGAACTAAAATCTGCGTTAGCATTTTTTACATTAATACCAAAATCATCAGCATGTTTAATGTATTCAAAAACTTGAGCTGATTTTAATAGGGCTTTGGTTGGTATACAACCCCAGTTTAAGCACACACCACCTAATGATTCTTTTTCTACGATAGCTGTTTTTAAGCCTAATTGTGAAGCGCGAATGGCAGTGACATATCCTCCAGGCCCACTTCCTATAACAATGACATCAAAATTCATATTTTTTTTGTTTAAAATCGAAAACAAATTTAAGAAATATTGAAACAGAAAACGAAAGATTTTCTTTAATAGTTTTATCTTAATTATTAACAAAAAACATTACTTTCCAATACAAAAATTAGAGAAAATATTTTCTAATAGTTCGTCTGATGAAATTTCACCTGTAATTTCTCCAATGTGTTGTAATACTTGTCGAATATCCATTGCCAGTAAATCACCACTTATTCCATCGTTTAGTCCATATATTGTTTTAACAATGTTTTCTAATGCTAAGTTTAATGACTCTAAGTGTCTGCTGTTACTTATTAGTGTACAACTACTCAATGATGAGCTATTGACTAAGTCAATCATTTTTTGTGAAAACAAATCTATACCTTCATTATTTTTTGCAGATATATAAATTTTATTTGGTAATTTTTCTTTTATGTCGCTATTCAAATCAATTTTATTGATTACAATTAATGGGTCTAAGCCTTTTTCTTTAAGTAATTGTAAATCTTTGAGTTGTCCGTTAAGCTCTTGTGAAGCATCTATTAGGTAAACAATTATTTTTGCACTTAATGCTTTTTTTAGAGTTTTTTCTATTCCAATCTTTTCGATATTGTCTTCAGTTTCACGCAATCCAGCTGTATCAATAAAACGGAATTGTATACCCCCTAAAATCATGACATCTTCTATAGTATCCCTTGTTGTTCCTGCAATTTCTGAAACAATTGCTCTATCTTCTTTTAATAATGTATTAAGTAAGGTGGATTTGCCGACGTTGGGTTGACCAACTATAGCTACAGGAACACCGTTTTTTAAAACGTTGCCAATTTCAAACGAATCAATTAGGTTTTGTATGGTTGTCTTTATTTTTTCTAAAAGGAGATTGAAACGTTCTCTATCGGCGAATTCCACATATTCTTCACTAAAGTCTAGCTCTAGTTCTATTAAAGCTGTAAAATTGATAAGTTCTTCTCTTAGTTCTTTTAATTCGTTAGAAAAGCCACCTCGCATTTGATGCATAGCTACTTGGTGAGCAGATTCGCTTTCTGAAGCAATCAAATCGGCAACAGCTTCTGCTTGTGATAAATCCATTTTTCCATTAGCAAAAGCTCTTAAAGTAAACTCACCTGATTTAGCCATTCTAGCTCCAGCGCCATTAAACAATTGTATAATTTGCTTTTGAATATAAACTGAGCCGTGACAAGATACCTCAATAACGTCTTCGCCAGTGTAAGAGTTTGGATTTCTAAAAACACTAACTACCACTTCGTCTAAAACTTTATTATCTTTTCTAATTGTACCAAAATGTAGGGTGTGACTATCTGCTTTAGCCAAGTCTTTATTGATAAAAAAACTGTTACAAATAGGAATAGCTTGAGGACCCGAAAGTCGTATCACAGAAATAGCACCTTGTCCAGGCGAAGTTGCTATAGCACATATAGTATCGTTGTTGATAAACATTTGACAAAGATAAAAAGTCTTTTGCTTTTTTGTTTTAGTAATTCATATTTCATTATAAATTTGTAGCGAAATAAATACAAAACAAAAATGAGCGTATTAGTAAACAAAGATTCTAAAGTTATTGTTCAAGGTTTTACAGGGAGTGAAGGAACTTTCCATGCCGGTCAAATGATAGAGTATGGCACAAATGTTGTTGGTGGTGTAACACCAGGAAAAGGTGGTCAAAATCATCTTGATAGACCTGTTTTTAATACTGTTGTTGAAGCAGCAGAAAAAGTAGGCGCTAATACTTCTTTAATTTTTGTTCCACCAGCTTTCGCAGCCGATGCAATTATGGAGGCAGCAGCAGCAGGTATTCAAGTGATTATATGCATAACTGAAGGTATACCTACCAAAGATATGATTACAGTAAAAGAATATTTATCTGATAAAGATTGTCGTTTGGTAGGCCCAAACTGTCCAGGTGTTATTACACCAGGGGAAGCAAAATGCGGTATTATGCCCGGCTTTGTTTTTGAATCGGGCAGAATCGGGATTGTTTCTAAATCAGGAACACTTACCTATGAAGCGGCTGATCAAGTGGTTAAGGCAGGAATGGGAATTTCTACTGCTATTGGTATTGGTGGTGATCCTATCATTGGTACAACTACAAAAGAGGCAGTTGAATTATTGATGAACGATCCTGAAACAGATGCTATTATTATGATTGGTGAGATAGGTGGACAATTAGAAGCAGATGCTGCACATTGGGTTAAAGCATATGGCACAAAACCAGTAGTTGGTTTTATAGCTGGTCAGACTGCTCCTAAGGGAAGGACTATGGGACATGCTGGTGCAATAGTAGGGGGTGAAGACGATACGGCAGAGGCTAAAATGAGAATCCTTAGCGAATGTGGTATTCATGTAGTAGCTTCTCCTGCAAAAATTGGCTCTAAAATGGCCGAATTGATAGGTGTTAACTCATAAATCAAACGATAAAAATTAGTAGAAAAGACGCTATAAGCGTCTTTTTTATTGGAATACTATTATTTTAGCATTTAAATTTAAAAACAATGAAATTATTAGAAGGTAAAACGGCCATTATCACTGGTGCCTCAAGAGGAATAGGAAAAGGAATAGCATTAACCTTTGCAGAGCAAGGTGCAAATATTGCTTTTACTTATTTGTCATCTGAAGAAAAAGCGAAATATTTAGAAGAAGAATTATCAGCTTTTGGTGTAAAAGTTAAAGGTTTTAAATCGGACGCTTCAAAATTTAAAGCTGCTCAAGATTTAGCCGATAAAGTCATAGAAACTTTTGGCAGCATTGATGTTTTAGTAAACAATGCAGGTATTACTAAAGACAATCTATTAATGCGCATGAGTGAAGAAGACTTTGATACGGTAATGGAAGTTAATATGAAGTCTATTTTTAACTTAACAAAATCTGTTTTAAGACCTATGCTTAAACAACGTTCGGGATCTATTATAAATATGAGCTCTGTTGTTGGGGTAAAAGGTAATGCTGGTCAAGCTAATTATTCTGCTTCAAAATCTGGAATAATAGGTTTTTCAAAATCTACAGCTCTAGAATTAGGCTCTAGAAATATCCGTTGTAACGTTATTGCACCTGGTTTTATAGAAACAGAAATGACGACTAAGTTAGATGAAAACATTGTGAAAGGTTGGACAGATAGTATTCCATTGAAACGTGGTGGAACTCCCAAAGATATTGCTAATGCAACTGTCTTTCTAGCGTCTGATATGTCAGCATACATTTCAGGACAAGTGTTAAATGTTTGTGGAGGAATGCTCACTTAATGAATTACATTAGTACAGAATTGTCAATGCTATGGATTGTGGGTTGTATTGCCCTTTCCATAGCTACTTCTTACATACTGTATAGTAAAGGAGTCTTTAAATCAGCTTTATGGCTTAGAAGATTTTTATTTGCACTACGCTTTGCTAGCTTTTTTATTCTTACTTTTCTATTGCTCAAACCTTACATTAATCAGTTTGTTACGAATAAGGAAAAAGCAATCATTTTAGTTGGAGTTGATAATTCATCTTCTTTACTTGCCAATGCTGATAGCGTCTATTACTCAGCTAATTTTGTTAATGAACTAAATGATTTAAAAGCTGAATTTGAGGAGGATTTTCAAGTTGAAATATATGCCTTTGGTGAACAAGTAGAAAGGAATCCAATTCTTGATTTTAAAGACAGAAAAACAAATTTATCAGATTATCTTAATGAGATTTCGGATGTATACTCCAATCGAAATGTGGTAGCTAATGTAATTGCCTCTGATGGAATATATAACTCGGGGTCTAATCCTTTATATACCAATTATTCTTTTAATGCTCCTTTATATACTCTATGTTTAGGTGATACCATTGCTAAGAAAGATTTAGAGTTAACTTCAGTTTCACACAATGAAATCGCATATTTGGGTAATTCTTTTCCTATTTCAACTACAGTTTTATCTCAATATTCCAAAGGTGAGAGGTTAGAAGTTAGTGTTTATGAAGAAGATGTTTTATTAGAAAAAAAAGAGAAGTTAATAAATCTTAATGACGAGATTATTTCATTTGACTTTAAAATCAATGCTCAGAGTGTTGGAATTCATAATTACAGAATTGAAGTCAAAGCTGTAGAGGGAGAACAAAATACCTTAAACAATACTCAAAATATTTTTGTTGATGTGTTAGAAAGTAAGCAGAAAATACTCTTATTAAGTGATATCTCTCACCCTGATATAGCAGCCATAAGTAAATCTATACAGTCTAATAAAAATTATGAGTTAGTTTTACAAAATACATCAGATTTTAATGGTGATTTCACTCCTTACAGTTTGCTAATTGCTTTTCAGTTGAGTATTAAAGAACCTAATATTCCAACCTTTTATTTCATAGGAAATTCAAGTCAAGCCCTATCTTTAGAATGGTTTAGTTATTTGCCATCTGAAAGTGCCCTCAATGAGGTTAATTCTGATTACAATTCCTTTTCTTTATTCTCATTGAATGATAAATGGAATTTGTGGTTGGAAGATCTACCACCCTTATATAGTCCTTTAGCAGAATATACTTTTGACTCTGAACATCATCATCTTTTTACTCAAAATATATTAGGTGTGACTACTCAAAACCCAATCTTTACATTCAGTAAGCAAGGAAAATTCAGGCAAGCAGTTTGTGCTGTTGAAGGCTTATGGAAATGGCGTTTGTATGAGTTTCTGAAAACTAAAAATCATCAGCTTTTTGATGAATTAATTAACAAAAGTGTTCAATTCTTATCAGTCAAAGAAGATAAAAGACCTTTCAGATTGCGACATGAGAAACTTATCTATGAGAACGAGCCTTTGATAATTGATGCGGATTTATACAATGCTAATTATGAGCTTGTCAATAGTGCTGAAGTAAGTCTTTTGATTAAAGACGAAGATGAAAATGAATACAATTTTTCATTTAATAAAACAGGTAATAGCTACTCATTAGAATTAAATGAGTTAAATGTTGGTAATTACAGCTATCAGGCAAAGGTTTTGTTTAATGGTAAAGAATTATTGAATAAGGGCAGGTTTTCAGTTCTACCTTTAGAATTAGAAAATATTTCCTCACAAGCTAATCATCAAATTCTTTTTAATTTGTCACAAAAATACGGAGGCAAATCATTTAATAAATTACAATTTTCTGAACTTAAAAATGAAATTTCTGTAATAGAGTCTAAAAATTTAAGTTTTCAAGAAGAATTTCAGAGTGATTTAATTAATTTGAACTGGATTTTCATTTTATTATTTGTATTTTTGACAATAGAATGGTTCTTGAGAAAGAGAATTACTAACATTTAACAATTTTAAATTATATATAGTATGTTTGAAAATAATGATTCAGGTGGATTTAACCCTAGATTGCCAAGGTTTTTTGTTCTAGGGTTTATAGCAATTATTTTTCTTTTAATAACGGGAGGTAATATGTTTTATACCGTTAATCCAGGTGAAAAAGCAGTCATCTTTAAACGTTTTGGCGGTGGCCTTGACAAAGATTTAGTAGTTCCTCAGGGGTTTCATTTTATTGCTCCTTGGAATAAAGTTTACATTTACAATGTAAAGATACAAGAAGATTATGAAGCTATGGAAGTTTTATCAAAGAATGGTCTATCAATTAAAATAGATCTCTCTTTCAGATACACTCCAAATATTAGTGAGTTAGGATATCTACATGATTTAGTTGGAGAAGATTATTTAGAAAGTATTATTCGCCCTGAAATTCGTTCTGTTACAAGAGAAGTAATTGGCGAGTATTTACCTGAAGAATTATATTCTACTAAAAGAGAAGAAGTTGAAGATAAAGTGTTTGAAATTACATCAAAATCAATTGCTGATAAATATTTATTTTTGGATGCAATTCTAATTAGAGATGTTACGTTACCTCAAACACTCCAAGCAGCTATTGAGAACAAACTTCGTCAGGAACAAGAGGCTTTAGAGTATGAGTTTAAACTTTTAAAAGAATCTAAAGAAGCAGAAAGAAAGCGAATTGAAGCTGAAGGTATTTCTGATTTTCAGCGTATTGTTACAAAGACAATTACACCTCAGTTACTTAAGTGGAAAGGCATAGAAACTACCCAAGAGTTGTCAAAATCTCCAAATAGTAAAGTAATTGTTATTGGAAATGGTGAGGGTGATTTACCTATTATATTGGGAGGTGATAAATAATTATTAAAACAAAAAATGAAAAATATCATAATATTCATAAGTTTCGTATTGCCTCTCTCTATTTTGGCACAGACAAAACCTATGCCAAATAAAGACAGGTCAAAAAGTAATTTTCATTATAAAGGTTTTAGCAAAATATCTGTGATGATAATGGATGTTAACGAAATCAAAAATAAGAAGAATAAATCTTCTTTTGAATTTAATTTTACAACTATTAGTGATGAATTTTCCAATAGAATGAATAAAGAAATTTTAAGTTTAAATATTAATTCAGTTGTTAAAGTTTTAGACCACTTAAATAAAATGGGCTGGCATCTTGTGTCAGTTAATAATAACACATATTTTTTTAACAAAGGGTCCAAAAAAGACTTGTTTAAAAATTAGTTTATTAAGCCTCATTTCGAGGCTTTTTTTATGAAAAAATACCCAGAAAAAATTGTTATTGCTTGGGGTGAAGCTATATCAGGAAATCTTGAAATAAGAGATTGGTTGATGAAAAATAATTATCCGGAATTAGGCTTATTTTGTTTTGCGCTTTATTTTGACAAAAGTGCGTCAGATTGGTTGATGAAAAATGCGCCTCATCTTTTAGCAACAATTAAAGGAGTGGAAGGTAAAAAAGATGCTATTCGTTGGTTAGAGATCAATGGCTTTAATTTATTGGCAAAAGTAGCTATGGCAGCTGATAATGATAATGAACAAATGCGTTGGCTTATGTTAAACGACAAATTATTTGGTGTACTAGCTCAGCGTATTAAATTAGTAAAAGACGACATTGAAGAAGCTAACAACGATGTTCATCGTTGGGGATATGAGTAGATTAATTTCTTAATTTCATAAGTTCGGTAAGCTTATCTCTAAGTTTTATAGCCTCATTGAAGTCTAAGTTTTGAGCTGCATTTTCCATTTGTTTCTTGGTGTTTTTAATAGCTTTTTCTAGTTCTTTAGGATTGGAGTAGTCTGCTTCACTTTCAGCAGCCATGCTCATACCTTCTTTTACTGCGTATGGATCTAGACTCTTAACTAGTGCATTGTCTTTCTTTTTATTCAATGGGGTAGGCACTAGGCCATGCTCGGTATTGTAAGCAATTTGTTTTTCTCTACGTCTATTTGTTTCGTCAATAGTGAGTTTCATAGAGCGTGTTATTTTATCGGCATACATAATAACTAACCCATTGACGTTTCTTGCAGCTCTACCTGCTGTTTGAGTAAGTGAGCGTTCCGATCTTAAAAATCCTTCTTTGTCGGCATCTAGAATAGCTACTAAGCTAACTTCAGGCAAGTCTAATCCTTCTCGAAGAAGATTTACACCCACTAAGACATCAAATAGACCTTCTCTCAATTCATGTAATATTTCTACTCGCTCTAGTGTATCCACATCCGAGTGTATGTAACGGCAACGAATATCAAAACGAGTCAGATACTTTGTTAATTCCTCAGCCATTCGCTTAGTAAGTGTGGTTACAAGCGTACGTTCGTCTTTATCAACTCTCAGTTTAATTTCTTCTAGTAAATCGTCTATTTGATTTAGAGAAGGTCTGACGTCTATTTTTGGGTCTAATAAGCCTGTAGGACGAATTACTTGTTCAACCACTACACCACTAGATTGTTCTAGCTCATAATCGGCAGGAGTAGCACTAACATAAATAAATTGATTGTTTATCTTCTCAAATTCTTCAAACTTCAATGGTCTATTGTCCATAGCAGCTGGCAAACGAAAGCCATACTCAACTAGGTTTTCTTTTCTTGAACGGTCACCACCATACATAGCTCTTATCTGAGGCAATGTCACATGACTTTCATCTATTACAGTCAAGAAATTTTTAGGAAAATAGTCGATTAGGCAGAACGGACGAGTTCCTGGCATACGACCATCAAAGTAACGTGAATAATTTTCTATACCCGAACAATAACCAAGTTCTCTAATCATTTCCAAATCGTAATTAACACGCTCATCTAATCTTTTAGCCTCTAGTTTTCTGTCGGTATTGTTTAAAAATTGTACCTGATCCATCAAATCATCTTGTATTTGGTGAATTGCACTTTGTATACGATCTTTGGAAGCTACAAAAATAGTTGCTGGAAAAATGCGCAAGGATTCGAACTTTTTTAATATTGAATTATTTATAGGGTCAAAACTTTCAATTTCTTCAATTTCATCGCCCCAAAAGTGAATTTTATAAGCTATGTCGGCATAGGCTGGGAAAATAGAAACAGTATCTCCTTGAACTTTAAAATTACCTCTTTCGAATAGTATTTCTGATCTTGAGTATAGAGATGTTACAAGTTGATTGAGTAACTTATTGCGACTAATCTTTTGATTTTGCTGAATTTCAATAACGTTATTGTTGAATTCATCGGGATTTCCGATGCCATAAATACAGGATACAGAAGCAACAACAATAATATCTTTTCTTCCTGATAAAAGGGTTGAGGTGGCACTCAATCTTAACTTCTCTATTTCTTGATTTATAGATAAATCTTTTTCAATGTAGGTGCCACTACTTGGTATATATGCCTCTGGTTGATAATAATCGTAATAGGATACAAAGTATTCTACGGCATTATGGGGAAAGAATTGCTTAAACTCACTGTACAATTGTGCCGCTAGGGTTTTGTTGTGACTTAGCACTAGAGTTGGCTTTTGAACCTCTTTTATAACATTAGCCACTGTAAAGGTTTTACCCGAACCGGTAACACCTA
>CEUK01181133.1_pt1 | contig 11853 bp, 9 predicted proteins | sample 356451 | NCBI WGS metagenome assembly CEUK01 (sample SAMEA2622843, study PRJEB7988) | marine metagenome | isolation source: saline water (ENVO:00002010), including
CTGCTGATGACGGCCGCATCCTTGAAAGCCGAACCGGTTGTTACGGCATGAAGCACCTTCTTGAATACGGATTGTTCATCAGCGGCATCATGAATACTTCGACTGAAGTCCAGGAGGCTTGCCAATCGATTCCGGTCGAGTTCCGCTGCGAGTTTTTCCGGGGTGGATTCGACCAGTTCCCCGGGGCTTTCGATCGTATCAAGCTGAATACGACGACTCGGATGTCCGAATGACTGATCAGCATCCTTGGGTCGGAACTGCAGCATCAAGTCGGGTAGTCCGATTCGATCGCCTGGCCGCAGTGCGCACGGCAGTCCACTTGGAATTTTTTCGCCATTGAGTTGCGTGCCCGAACGAGATCCAAGATCCGTCAACATCCATGACTCATTGGTCGGCTGCCAGTTGATCTGGGCATGTTGTCTCGAAGTCTGTGGAGAATCCGTGATGACATCACAGTCCCGACTTCTTCCGATCAGGATCTGACGAGGGCCTTCCAGCATGATCTGGACAGACTGAGCACCTCCAATTGATACCAGTTGCATCGGTGCATTCATGATTCAGGTTCACCAGTGTCTTGGCAGTGAGGCATTTCAGGATTCATCAGAAGGAGGGCACGTAGGCCAGATTGTGGATATGGGCATCAAGATCCGAAGGCCGATCAATACCAGCGAGATTTTCATCGAAGACGACCTCTGCCACCTTCGAGGCGATATGTTCGGCAACCGCTCGAATTCGATCACGAGAAGGATACAACAGGCCGATGCCGAGTTCCTCTTCCGTCAAGGTTTCGGCAAGTGCCTTTGCTGAAGCAAGAAACATGCTTTCCGTCACACGCCTGGCTTGAGTCGCAAAGACGGCCAGTCCGATGGCTGGGAAGATGTACACGTTGTTCCCCTGTGAGGGGGCGATCATGCGGCCGTTGACTTCAAGTTCAGGAAATGGACTTCCACTTGCAAAGAGCGCAGCACCACCTGTTGCGGCATAGGCTTCCTCGGCGGTGCATTCGCTTCGTTTGGTCGGATTGGAATAGGGAAAGATCAGCGGTCTTTCGTTGTATTCCATCATGGCGGCAAGCACATCCTTGTCGAAGGCTCCGGCTGCCGTAGAGACCCCGATGATTCCGGTCGGCTTGAATTCATGAATGGCAGCAACGAAATCGCTGCAGGGTTCATGATCCACTGCAAATGGTTGCTGGAATGATTCGAGTTGATCCATGCGTGAGCTGGTGAGAAGGCCATCGACATCGAACATTCTGATTCGACTGTAGGCCGCTGCTTCATCCAGCCCTTCTGATTGCATGGCGCTTGCGATCAGATGTCCGATTCCACAACCTGCCGAACCAGCTCCAAGAAAGAGAATTCGCTGATCGGTGATCGACTCCGATTTGGCTCGTGATGCGGTATAGATGCCTGCCGTTGCGACAGCCGCAGTGCCTTGGATATCGTCATTGAAGGTGCAGATCTGATCCTGATACTTCTCAAGCAGCGGTTCAGCATGATGAATGTTGAAGTCTTCGAACTGGATGCAGCATCCGGGGTAGACCGCCTGCGTCGCCTGAATGAATTCATCAACGAATTCATAGTAGGTATCGTTGTCCGTACGTTTCTGCTTCAGTCCCAGGTAGTACGGATCTTCACGCAGTTCCTCATTTTCGGTTCCGACATCCAGCACCACGGGCAGCGTGTGCTGTGGCGGCACACCGCCAGCGGCCGAGTAGAGCCCCAGTTTCCCGATGGGAATTCCCATGCCGTTGATGCCCAGATCTCCGAGTCCAAGAATGCGGGAGCCATCGGTGACCACGATGAATCTCACATCGGGCGAAAACCAGTTGCGTAGCGCTTCTTCCAGCCGACCTTTCAGGGTCAATGGAAGAAAGAGCCCCTTTGATTGTCTGTAGATGTGTCCAAACTGTTCACAGGCATCACCAACCGTCGGTGTATAGACCAGCGGCATGTACTTTGATGGATCGGACATCATGAGCCCGTAGAAGACGGCCTCACTGGAGTCCTGCAGATGTGCCAGAAAGATGTACTTCGCCAGATCGTTTTCGCAGGCATCACATTGGAGCGCGGCTCTTCCAATCTGTGTTTCCAACGATTCGCAGACCGGAGGAACCAGCCCGTGAAGCCCCCGGGCATCCCGTTCAGCTTCCGTGAACGAAGTGCCCTTGTTGATCGTGGGATTGCGAATCAGATCAAACGCTTGCTGGTTCCGCATGAGAATTCTCGCTAGATGGTGCCAGCCAGCGAATCGCCAGCTTGTAGGAAGCAGCATCGGCATTCCATTGCCGCGCGTCAAGCGTTTCCGGAGTGTACGCTGCACTCATCGTGAATCAGCCCCAGATGACAGATCATCAGACTGCCAGCCTCAAGAGCCGTGGATTCATCGCCTTGCTCGTGACCATGGCCTGCGGCGCATTCAATGACAACATCTACCGTGGGATGCTTCTGGTGGCCGTCGTTGCAGGCGGAGCCTGGGCTGGTGAACTTGGTGATGGTGGTACAGGTTGGATTACGACCATGTTGTATGCACCATTCGTCATCCTGCTGGGTGTCGCAGGTGTCGTCGCTGATCGCTCACCGAAGCGACAGATCATCATCATCACTCGTTTCTTTGAAATCGGACTTGTGGCAGGAGTCATCATCGCGATGCTTCTTGGCAATCTCTCGCTTGCCTGTCTGATGCTCATTGGACTGGCAGCACAGAGCGCCTTCTTCTCACCAGCGAAGTATGGAATCGTTCCGGAGATCGTCGGTGACTCGATGCTCAGTCGTGCCAATGGGCTGCTGAGTCTGATGAGCAATACCAGCATCGTCGCGGGCATGGCGGTCGCAGGCCTGCTGTTGGATCTTGGCGAGAACATCGGCATCTTTGGTGGCGTGTTGATTGGAATCGTCATGGCCATCATTGCCGTGATCAGCTTGTTGATGAGCCTGAATCTGCCCAAGTTGCCAGCTGGAAACGCTGAGCTGCCCATGTCCTTGAACTTTGTCAGGACCTACTGGCGAACACTCAGGGCCATGAAGGGAACGGGGCTGCTTGCCACAGCTGTGGCCTGGTGCCTGTTCTATGCTGTGGCGTCATTGCTGCTCCTGATCATTCCCAATTACCGAGAGATGTTTGATCTTTCAGCAGGTGAAACCAGTTACCTCATGGGGATCGTCGGAGTCGGCATCGCGATCGGAGGCTTTGTTGCAGGATTCGGCTCTGGCCATCGTATTCGTGCAGGGTTGGCGCCTCTTGGAGCAGGAGGCATCGGAGTCTGTGCCTTGCTGATGGGGCTCATCGGGACGAGTTATGGAACCGTGATGCTCCTTCTTGGTCTGACCGGTTTCTTTGGAGGGTTCTTCGTGGTGCCGATCCTCGCGATGCTGCAACACGCTCCGGAACCGGGCTTTCGCGCCCGGTGTGTCGGCACCGCCAATTTCCTGACCTTCCTGGCCATGACCGTCACAGCTGTTGCCTATGGTCTCCTGGCTGAAACCTCGATCGGTTCGGCACCGCCCCAATGGTTCCTGATTACAGCGAGCGTGATGTTGCTGGTCGTGGTCTGGCTCATTCTGCTCATGCCAGTGTTGCGGGCCGTGGCTGCCAGTGACAACTTTGGTCGTGTGACGGACAGGATCGGTTGATGAAGTTGCCCGACGTGGTGTTGTTCGATCTCGATGGCACGCTCATTGACTCTGTTCCTGATCTGACAACGGCGTTGAATCGAATGCTCGAGCAGCTGGACATGAACCCGGTCCGGCAAAGCGATGTCCACAATTGGGTAGGCGACGGAAGCCGAGTGCTCGTTCATCGTGCCATGACAGGTCGAATTGATGGACGTGTTGATGAGAAAACGGCCAGCAAGGCCTACGTGATCTTTCAGGATCATTATGCGGACTGCTGTCTTGTTGATACCCGGATCTTCGATCATGCCGAGGAACTCATCAAGACGCTTCGCGAACGAGGCACGAAGACGGCGATCGTGACCAACAAGCCTGAGCGACACGCTGTCAGACTCATGAAAGCCTGGTCCGACCGCCTTCCAATGGATGTGGTGCTTGGTGAAGTTGAAGGAAGACCACGAAAGCCGGATCCGGCCATGCTGCTTGAAGCAAGCAGGCGGTGTGGAGCAGCCACAACCTGGATGGTCGGAGATTCCGAGGTGGATGGGCAGGCTGCCAGAGCCATGGGGGCCGAATTCATCGGTGTTCGACTGGGCTACAACCATGGAAGGGACATCGCGGAGATGGTTCCCACTCCTGATCATGTCTTCGATGAACTTGGTTCATTTCTTTCATGGATCAATTCGTTCTGACCGAAGCAGTTGCTCGCCCGTATCATTCCAACATGTCTGTCAAACCTGATCGCACAGAGGCTGTCGTACTGGTCACTTGTCCGGATCGTCCGGGAATCGTGGCTCGAGTCACGTCATCTCTCGATCAGGTGGGCGCCAACATTCTTGATGCTTCACAGCACACTGATGTTGAAGGAAGCATGTTCCTTCAAAGGCTGCATGTTTCATGGCCAGATGAATCACCTGAACCAGAATCAGTTCATGATGTGCTGACTGAACTGGGCGAAGAACTCGATCTCTCCTGGCGAATCCGGTGGGGGCATGCTCCTCGACATGTCGCAATCTTCGTTTCGAAGATGGATCATTGTCTGCACGATCTCCTGCTTCTTCGTCGTGATGGCGAATTGAATTGTCGTATTCCACTGGTCATCTCCAATCACCCTGATCTCGAAGAGACCGCGAATCAGTTCAACATCCCGTTCCATCATGTACCGGTCGACTCATCAGGTGATCCTGAAGCCGAATCACGTCAGCTCGCGCTTCTGGAGGCACACGACATCGATCTGGTCGTACTCGCGCGTTACATGCGCGTGCTGAGCCCCGACTTCATCAATCGATATCAGGACCGGATCATCAACATTCATCATTCCTTTCTTCCTGCATTCGCCGGCGGTCGACCCTATCACCAGGCGCATCGGAAGGGCGTGAAGCTGATTGGTGCCACGGCTCATTATGCAACGCCTGAACTTGATGAAGGTCCAATCATCGAGCAAGGAGTGATTCGCGTCTCTCATCGTGATTCGGTGCAGGACATGGTTCGCAAGGGAAGAGACATTGAACGGACGGTTCTGGCCAGAGCGGTTCGATGGCATCTGGAAGACCGAATCGTCGTGCATGGAAATCGTGCGGTTGTATTTGATTGATCAGCACCTGCTGACCGCAGTTCATCAGGGCGATTCTCGGAACCTCGGTTCATTCATCAAGGAGTGATGGGCGAATCCTGCCTGTTGGGGTACCGTGCGCCATTCAAGAAGCCACTGTTTCCCGAGAGATACCGGATTCATGTCCGAGACCCCGCATAACTCGAAAGCAACAAGCCCGGTTGCCACGTCTGTAGAGGCGGAGCGTCTGCATGATGAGGTCGATCATTGCCCATGGAGAGCCTTCGGTCCATATCTTTCAGATCGACAGTGGGGCACCGTGCGTGAGGACTACAGCGCCGACGGGTCCGCCTGGGATTACTTCACTCACGATGATGCTCGACATCGAGCCTACCGATGGGGGGAGGATGGTCTGGCAGGGTTCTGTGACAGTGCCGGCCGTCTCTGCTTCGCGATCGCCTTGTGGAATGGCAAGGATCCGATTCTGAAGGAACGGCTTTTCGGTCTGGCCAATTCGCAAGGCAACCATGGCGAGGATGTCAAGGAGTACTACTGGCATCAGGATGCTGTTCCAAGTCATGCGTATCAGCGGATGATGTATCGCTATCCACAAGCGGCTTATCCATATGACGATCTGGTCAAGGAAAATGCCCGACGCGGATTCAATGACCGGGAGTACGAACTCATCGATACCGGTGTTCTTGATGAGAACCGGTTCTTCGATGTTTCAGTCGAGTATGCCAAGGCTGACACGCAGGACATTCTCATGCGGATCGAGGTTCACAATCATGGGCCAGAAGCAAGTCCAATCGATGTCCTGCCTCACGTCTGGTTTCGAAACACATGGTCCTGGGACGAGGGAGCTTCTCGTCCTCTGCTTCATCAAGATGGAGCATCGACGATTCGGATCCAACATCCTGATTTCAAAGACTGGTCCTGGACCATGGAGGGGCCTGACGAGTTGTTGTTCACGGAGAACGATACGAATCCAACAATCATGTGGAATCTGCGTGCTGAGGGCTGGTTCAAGGATGCCTTCCACGAGTATGTCACAGGTGGTGATCAGTCAGCGGTGAACCCGGACGGCCAGGGCACCAAGGCTGCCGGTCGTGTACGACATCTGATTCCCGCAGGCGAGTCCATGGTCATTCGCGTCCGGTTCGGCCAGCTTTCTTCTTCTGATCAGTTCAAGGAATTCGATGAGATCGTTTCAAAGCGCCGTGCAGAAGCCGATGACTTCTATCAATCGCTTGCCGCAGGGATGGATGATCCGGAAAGCATCGACCTTCACCGTCGTGCACATGCCGGATTGCTCTGGACGAAACAGTGTTATCACTACGATGTTGATCGGTGGCTTGCGGGCGATTCAACGATGCCTCCGCCTCCGCCAGAACGACTCACTGGTCGCAACCATCAATGGACACATCTGGACAATCATGATGTTCTGTTGATGCCGGATTCATGGGAGTATCCCTGGTACGCCGCGTGGGATCTTGCGTTTCATTGCGTAACGCTCGTAGAGACCGATCCTGCCCTGGCAAAGAAACAACTGAGACTGTTTACGCGCGAGTGGTACATGCACCCAAACGGGGAACTGCCCGCCTATGAGTGGTCGTTGGGCGATGTGAATCCACCGGTGCATGCCTGGGCGGCCTGGCGAGTCTTCCAGATTGACCGGCGCAGGCGCGGTGACGAGGGTGATCTGGAGTTTCTCGAGTCCGTCTTCCACAAGTTGATGTTGAATTTCACCTGGTGGGTCAATCGAGAGGATGACGACGACCGCAATGTCTTTGAAGGTGGGTTCCTCGGGCTCGACAACATCGGCGTCTTTGATCGAAGCGCGGAATTGCCTACGGGTGGTTGTCTGGATCAAGCGGACGGCACGAGCTGGATGGCGATGTACAGCTTGAATCTTCTGCGCATCGCGATCGAACTTGCCCAGACCAGACCGGCCTATCAGGACATTGCTTCCAAGTTCTTCGAACACTTCCTGCGCATTGCCTATGCGATGAACAATGTCGGTGGTGATGATCTTGGTCTTTGGGATGAAGAAGACGAGTTCTTCTACGACGTTCTGCGAACGCCTGATGGCAGATCACAACCGCTTCGCGTTCGTTCGATGGTCGGTTTGATTCCACTGTTCGCGGTGGAGGTCATCAATGGTTCGATGCTGGATAAGCTGCCTGAATTCATCGAACGTGCGAAATGGTTGCGCGATGCGAGACCGGAACTCGCCGCACTTGTTTCCCGTTGGCATGATCCAGGCAAGGAGGAGCGACGACTCCTGAGTCTGCTGCGAGCTCATCGGATGCAGAGAATTCTGGCGAGAATGCTCGATCCTGAGGAGTTCCTTTCGCCACACGGCATCCGGGCGCTGTCTCGTTACCACCTTGATCACCCATACCTATTCAAGAACGGCAAGGAGACGTTGCAGGTCAAGTACGCTTCAGGGGAATCAAATCAGGGACTCTTCGGCGGCAATTCAAACTGGCGTGGTCCCATCTGGTTCCCTGTGAACTTCCTGATCATCGAGTCACTGCAGAAGTTCCAGTATTTCTATGGCGATGATCTGAAAGTGGAATGCCCTGTTGGTTCAGGTACCATGCTGACACTCGGACAGGTGGCGGATGAGATCCGCCAACGGCTTCTTTCCTTGTTCAAGATCAACGAGGATGGCAAACGGCCATTTTATGGCGACGATGAACAGTTGCAGAACAACCCGCTCTTTCAGAATGAGATTCTGTTCCATGAGTACTTTGATGGCGACACAGGTCGAGGTTGTGGTGCGTCTCACCAGACCGGTTGGACGGCCTTGGCAGCCAAACTCTGCCTGCCTCGTCGCCCGGGAACCTGAGCGAGTTTCACGTGGCTACTGAATCAGGTTCCATCCATGTCATTCTGGTTGATGATCAAGCCATGGTCGGCGAAGCCATGCGTCGTATGTTGTCCGATGACAAGGAACTAAGGCTGACTCATGTGCAGGATTCCACCACGGCGCATGCGATCATCAGGGAAGCGCAGCCGACGGTTGTCATTGTTGATCTGGTGATGCCCGAGTTGGATGGAATGCATCTCATCCGGAAAATACGGATGGATGAATCAACTCGCGATATTCCAGCAATCATGCTGAGCAGCGAATCAGATGTGCATCGCAAGGTGGAGGCTTTCCAGGCAGGAGCGAATGACTTTCTCGTGAAAATGCCGGATCGCCTTGAACTGGTGGCTCGAATCCAGGCGCTCGCAGCGAAGTCGATTGCGGAGCGGGAGCTCCGCCTCATGGCGGATCAGCTGCAGCAACAGGCCGTCGCACTGGATGAAGCCAATCGTTCACTTCAGGCGATCAACATCTCTCTTGAATCGGATGTGAGCGAACAGCGGGAGCGACTCAGATCGATCGCGATGCTGGGCAATGAACTGGCCTTGATCCGGGATATCAACATCCTCATTGAGCGTCTGCTTCACGAGGCCTGTCACATTCTCGGTGCGGATGCCGGTGCGGCCTATCTGGTCGATGGTGATCACCTTCGATTGATGCATGCTCAGAATGAATCCATGGATGATCAGGAGCGTCTTGAACAGTTTCGAAAGTCAGCAGTGCATATCCCCATTGATACAACCAGTCTGGTTGGATGGGTGGCCAAGTCAGGGGAACTGGTGAACGTCGATGATGTCTATGACATTGATCCGGATCAGCCCTTCACGTTCAACACCGCCTTTGATGACAGTACGGGTTATCACACGAAATCAGTACTCGGAGCGCCATTGGTCGGAACTGCAGGTCAGGTCATCGGTGTTCTTCAGTTGATCAATCCGATGCAGGCCAATGGCGAACGAAGGCCGAGTTTCACTGATGATGACATGAACGCCGTTCGACATTTCGCATCGATGGCCTCGGTTTCAATGCAGAATGCGCAACTGACACGATCCATGATCCTGCGGATGATCCGGATGGCGGAACTTCGAGATCCATCGGAAACAGGTGCACATGCAAACCGAGTCGCTGAATACGCACTGGTGATCTACGAGGGATGGGCCAACCGTCAGGATCTCAGCAAGGAGGAGATCGCGGCTGAACGTGATCGTCTTCGAATTGCAGCGATGCTTCATGATGTCGGCAAGGTTGCGATCCCGGACAGCATTCTGAAGAAACCCGGAAAGCTGTCTGATGAGGAATTCGCGATCATGCAGGGCCACACCATGGTTGATGCAGCCTTGTTCGATGAGCTTCTCTCAGGTTATGACGAAGCGGCGGCCACGGTGGTTCGAGGTCATCATGAACGCTGGGATGGCACAGGCTATCCAGGGCTTCAGGAACTTGATCGAGATGAACAGGGGTATCTGATCTATCCAGATACGCCGATTCATGAGGGTCGGGCGGGTTCCGACATACCACTGTTCGCCCGGATCGTCGCGATTGCCGATGTGTTCGATGCATTGGGCTCGGCACGTTCCTACAAGGAAGCCTGGCCTGAAGATCGGATTCTGGAGCTTTTGAAGAAGGAGTCCGGCTCTCACTTCGATCCAGAACTTGTCGAGATCTTCATTGATGGAATCGAAGCCATTCGAACCATTCAGCATCGTTGGAGCGGCAACGCCGGTACCAGCTGATCTTCTGGATTGTCAACAGGCATCCGGGGATGCATACTGCTTCAATCAGGAGAACAACCATGAGCCCAACTCTCACCTTCCACGGTCATTCGGCATTCATTCTTAGTGATGGCGAGATCACGATTGCAATTGATCCATTCTTCAGTGGAAATCCGGCAGCAACTATTTCTGCTGAAGAGGTGTCCTGCACACATATTGCCTTGACTCATGGTCATGAAGACCACTTCGGCGATACGCTTGAAATCGCCAAGAAGAATGATGCCACAGTCGTGGCCGCCTATGAAATCATCAATTACCTGGCAGAGCACGATCACCATATCGGCGAGCCGGGAAATCCAGGTGGACGGATTCAGCTTTCGGATGATGCTTGGATTGCATTCACCCATGCCTTTCACTCCTCCAGTTATCAGGGTCGCTACATGGGAATGCCCTGTGGGCTTGTAATTCATCTGGGCGGGAAGACGGTCTATCACTGTGGGGACACGGATTTGTTCAGTGACCTTGAGCTCATAGGCGAGCTCTACAAACCGGATGTTGCGCTGATTCCGATTGGCGATCGCTACACCATGGGGCCGAAGTTGGCATCCAAGGCGGCGGATCTGATTGGTGCACCTGTTGTGGTACCAATCCACTACAACACGTGGCCGCCGATTGAAGTCGATGTGAAGGAATTCGCACCATCGAATGCAGAGGTGAAGGTGCTTCAATCCGGTGATTCAATCAGATTTGATTGAATGGCAATCATGACCACAAGCCGGTCTTTGCATGAGTAGATCAATTTTTGATTTCTATTGAGGAGTAGAGTGCAGCCATGGATATGTTCGTAGAAATCATGTGGTGGGTGTGTCTGGCAGGAGCAGTAATCGGTTTCCTGATCGGACTGATCGGCAAGCAGATGCTCGGCCAGAAGGATGGGCGATTTTCAACTGGATACAAGGGCAACAAGGTTCCCAACTTCGTCTCTGGATTTCTTACGATTTTAATTGGCTGCGGAATCATTTATCTCAGCCTGTATGGCCTGGGTCAATTTTCAGAAATGAGATCAAATCCGATTGTCGACCCCGTGACAGGCAAGTGGCATGGCATCATTTACCCGAGTGATGCAAGGCACAACGCCAGAGGATTCGAGATGACACTCGAAATGTCTGAGGATCTAACTGTTACAGGCAGTTGGTCAGTTGATTCGATTGACGAGTTGATGATCTATGAAGGCATCTGGTTTCCGGAAGACATGGAAATTCTCCAGACCAATACTGAGCGATTTGAAGACACGATTCATTTCAAGATAGATTCACATCCTGGACGTACCGTTGTGCGTGGTGAAATCCACGAGGAGAATGGCACTGTTGTCATTGAGGCAGAGCGTGGCGGTGGCTGACTCACTGATTCAAGCCAGACCCTCGTCGTACCGACCCCCGTCAGAGGAATTGACTTGTGTTTCATCACGGGGACTACGAAGTATGAGTCAGAGTAGAATTAGAACATGCCTGCCAGTCACCTGACCACATGGAATATCGTCATCGAAGCGGCCTCCATGGCTGCGGATCTGCATGGAGTCCAGGCCCGAAAGGACGGAACTCCCTATTTCCAGCATCCTGCTCGTGTCGCGACCTTGCTTGCCAGAGCAGGAGCGGATGATGAGCTTGTGGCAGCGGGCTTTCTTCATGATGTGATCGAGGATACACCCGCGGACTATGACGACATCCTTGAGAAATTCGGTTCGTCGGTTGCGGACTGGGTCGCTGCGATGAGCAAGGATCATCGAATGCGTGAGGATCTCCGGGAACCTGCCTACAAGCAGCAGTTGATCGACGGCCCCTGGCAAGGACGTGCCATCAAGCTTGCGGATCAGATCGACAACTTCAGCGCCTCCATGATCGGCAAGAAGAAGATCGGAAATCGACGAATGGAAGCCGCGAAATGGGCGATTGACATCACGGATCAGGATCGTGATCCAGTCGCCATGTCCCTGCGCGGGACACTTCAGGCCATCCTCGACAAGGCTGTAGCGATCTATCAATCCAAGAGTTGAATTGAATGGCAGTACACTTCAAGTGATACCGGCCGGTCCTACCGGCCGGG
>CEUK01108404.1_pt1 | contig 11851 bp, 9 predicted proteins | sample 356451 | NCBI WGS metagenome assembly CEUK01 (sample SAMEA2622843, study PRJEB7988) | marine metagenome | isolation source: saline water (ENVO:00002010), including
CAGCCGGGGGCAATGGAGGGGATACAAGTTCTCCGGATACGAGGGGGGACTACGAGTCCCCTTTGCCGCGGTTTGGCCGGGCGTCATAAGTCCGGGCACGAAAAACGACGCTCTGGTCGGTCTGGTTGACCTAATGGCAACCTGGGCCGAAGTAGCGGGCGTCAAGCTCGCCCCTTCCCTAGCTCCCGACTCCCTCAGTTTTCTTCCCTATCTCGCAAACAAGAAACCCCTCCTACGGAACCACCTCCTTGCCCGGGGAACGAGGGCGGACGTCTACTACGAAGACAAATGGAAACTAATCCTCGGACCGGGAAGCGGAAGCTCCGGCCCCTTTTTCACGGAACCAAAATCCGAGGACGCGTGGAAGGAGGCCTTGCTCGAATTCGGCAGAACCCCAAAAAACCACAAGGAACTGGAAAATCCAACCTTCGTTCAACTCTATGATTTGAAGGCCGATCCCGGCGAAACCAAAAACCTGGCCAAGTCTCATTTCGATCAGGTAACAAAAATGATCCGAGCCTACGCGAAGATCGTTGAAAATGGGCGGACCACGCCCGGACCCAAGCTTAGCAACGACCGGCCGCTGAAGATCTTCCGCCCACCCGGCTTTGTTTGGAAGAAATAAATCATTGCCTCCCCTTTCACATTCAACCCAATTCCTCAAACCATGAAATACTTCCTTACTTTCCTTTTCACGGCCTTACTTTTTCATTCAGTCAGCCTGGCCGACAAGCCGAACGTCGTTTTCTTCATTGCCGACGACGTGTCCCAAGAGGATTTCGGATGCTACGGGCATCCCGTCATCCAAACGCCCAACGTCGATTCCTTGGCCAAACAAGGCATTCGCTTCGACAACGCCTACCTGACCACGAGCAGCTGCAGCCCCACCCGCTGCAGCATCATCACCGGGCGCTATCCTCACAACACGGGTGCTCCCGAACTACACGTCCGCCTTCCCAAGGAACAAATCCGCTTTCCCGAGCTCCTGCGGGAAGCAGGCTACTACACCGTGCTTTCCGGAAAGAACCACATGTTCGGCAACAAGGACCGGGCCTTTGACCGCATCACCGGCGGAGGAGGCCCTGGCAAGGAGAAGGATTGGGTCGATCACGTCAAGGACCGCCCCAGGGAGAAGCCCTTCTTCTTCTGGTTCGCCTCCACCGACGCCCACCGCAGTTGGGCCATCTCCGACGAAGCCCCCGAGTACGATCCCAAGGACGTGATCATCCCGCCCTACATGGTCGACACCGAAATCACCCGGCAGGACCTCGCGGGCTACTACCACGAGGTCAGCCGCTTCGACCATTACATAGGTCTGGTCACTGCCGAACTGAAGAAGCAGGGGGTCCTCGAAAACACCATGATCGTGGTCGCGGCGGACAACGGACGCCCCTTTCCCCGTTGCAAGTCACGCATGTACGACAGCGGGATCAAGACCCCTTGGGTGATCCACTACCCCAAGCTCATCCAAAAATCCTCCGTCACCCCAAGTTTCGTCAGCGTGATCGACCTGAGCGCCACCTGCCTCGAACTCGCAGGAGTCAAGCGGCCCGCCTTCATTCAAGGGAGAAGTTTCCTGCCCATCCTCGAGGATCCGAAGGCCCAAGTGCGTGAAGTCGTTTTTGCCGAGCATAACTGGCACGTTTACAAGAACCACGAGCGGATGGTCCGCTTTGGCGATTATCTTTATATCCGCAACAACTTCCCCAGCCAACCGAATCTATGCTACGAATCGGACGACCACTACCCCGCCGGGGCCGAGCTCTGGAAGGCCCATGCCGCAGGCAAGACCAACCCGAGCCAGCAACAGATTTTCGCCAACCCCTGCCCCCCTGAGGAACTCTTCCAAGTCAACCACGACCCCCATCAACTGACCAACTTGGCCGATGACAAGAAGCATGCAAAGGCGCTCAAGCAAGCCCGAACCCTGCTCGCCGCATGGACCAAGCAAACGGGGGATTCCATCCCCGCCAACCCAACCCCCAACCGACACGACCCTCCTAAAATCATGGATGGGAAGATTCTGCCCCCCGGAAAGGCAAAAACAAGGAATCCCCATGCCGAGATGCCCGGAGCTTCCAACAACGCCATGAAGATCAACGACCCTGGTCCGTTAAAACTTTAGCGCGTCACCATGGTGAAGGCGTCGGCAATCTTTGTGTTCGCAGCCATGCTGCCGGGATGTGGGAAAGACACTTCCATTATTGGCAGTCTGGATCAGGCAGCGCTCAAAGATGCAGAGGTCATCGCATTTTCCGGAGCCGAGGGTGCAGGCAAGTTCACCAAAGGAGGCCGGGGCGGAGATGTCTACCACATGACCAATCTTCAAGACTCGGGCCCCGGATCATTCAGGGAGGGCATCGAATCAATCAAGGGACCGCGAACCATCGTATTTGATCTCAGTGGCACGATCCGGTTGAAAAACGATATCAAGATCAAGGACGTGTCTTACCTGACCATTGCCGGGCAGACGGCGCCCGACAAAGGAATCACCTTTGCGGACCGAAGCCTCAGGTTTGAAAACTGCAGTCATATAATCGCCCGATATTTTCGCATCCGCCTGGGTGATGAAAACAAGCCGGATGGAACGAGTCCGGATTGCATCACGATCGAATACTGCAACCATGTGATTCTCGACCATCTTTCCTTAAGCTGGGGCATTAATGGAAACGGTGATTTTCGGGGACTTAAGCATTCGACTCTCCAGTGGCTGATCTTTAGCGAAGCTCTTCACGACAGCATCCACGGGAAGGGACCGCATGCAATGTGCACCTCCTTTCGGGACAACGCGGGGTTTGCGACCTTGCATCACAATGTCTACGCAACCAGCCGGAACCGACACCCTTCCACTGCAGGCGGATCCCAAGTCATGGAGTTTGCCAACAACCTCAATTACAATTGGAGCGGGTGCCACAACCTATCGGGCGAGCAATACAACCTGCTCAACAATTACTATAAAGCAGGTCCCATGAAAGGGGACAGGCTTCCTTTTCGTTATAAATCAAAGGCTCTCAAGCCAGTATCCCGCGGGTACTTTTTCGGGAATCACTTTGAGGGTTTGCCTGAACAATATAACCAAGACAACTACGCGGCCATGGACTTCGAATCTTCGGGGACGGAAGGAAAATACAAAGGCACCACCCGCAAATTTTTCGAGGCAGCAGAACGCTTTGACGCCGGCAAGTACAAGTTGACTCAAATTGAAACGGCTCAAGAGGCATACGAGTCGTGTCTCAAGCAGAGTGGTTGTTCCCTTGTACGTGATTCCGTAGACGAACGCCTGATCGAAAGTATTCGAAACAATGCAGGGAAAGTGATTGATTCGCAGGACGAAGTCGCAGGCTGGGACAGGTATCCGTCGATCGTACGCACGCCTGATTTCGATACGGATCAGGACGGCATGCCCGATGAATGGGAAAGGACGTCAGGCCTGAACCCCAATGATCCGTCCGATGGAAACCAAGATCGCGATGAAGATGGTTTTACTAATCTTGAAAATTACCTAAACAGCCTGACGCACATGCCACAGTTGAATTCTCTGGATAAAAACAAACCATGAATTCTTGCAGACCAAACTTTTGGGTGCTCCTTCTTTCCTGGTGCCTTTGGATCAATGAATCTTTGGGAAACGAAAATCTGCGAGCCATGGAGTTATTCGAAAACCACTGCTTCGATTGCCATGACGAGGACGTCAAAAAAGGAAACGTCAACATGGCCAAGTTGTTTGACGCCGGCTCTTTTGACGGAACCCTGATGTTCGAAAACCTCATCACGGCAAAAATGCCTCCCAAGAACAAGAATCAGCCGAGCACCAAGGAGAAGCGCGCCATGCTTGATTGGTTGGCCAAGCACCAAGCAGACCACAAGCCCGACCGCTACCGCAGGATCAGCCGACATGAGTTCGTCCATTCGCTCAACGATCTGCTGCGAATCAAGCTCGACCTGACCGGGGAAATCCCGGACGACCGCGGTACTTTCGATTTCGATTCCGACCGGAGCTGATGCCTCGACTCCACAATCTTCAAGGATGGTTCACATTCCTTTGGGGAGTTCTCTTCTTCGCTGCTTTCTTTCAGTCAATTGCCTCTGCTTACGGAATTGGTTCCGAAAGACCAAACTTTTTGATCATCGTGGTGGACGACATGGGCTATGGGGACTTGAGAAAGTACGAGCACAGCGCCAAGGACGCCCAAACTCCCAATCTCAATGAGCTTGCCTCTCGAGGGACTCTCTATACCCAAGCCTATGTTTCAGCAGCCGTATGCAGTCCGTCACGGGCAGGATGGAATACGGGACGGCACCAGGCTCGTTGGGACCCCAAGAGCGGCTTTAATTGCGGACTACCCAAAGACATGCCCACCTTGGCAAGCATCCTCAGGAAAAACGGCTACAAGACGGCCAAGATTGGGAAAAATGATTTTGGGGGCAAAACCTTGCACCGGCAGGACGTTTACGCCTACCCGCTGAATCACGGGTATGATGAGTTTCTCGGTTTTTCCGCCCATGGCTTCGACTATTTCCATTTGTCGAAGGATATACGGAAGAGGACGCCTGATCCCAAGGGACACAGCGCAGCCCTCGGTCCGCTGATGCGAAACCGCGGATATGAGGAATTCAAACCGGACGGAGAGCATGATTGGCAATACCCCTACCTGACGGAGGTCTTTACCGAGGAAGCGATCGACTTCTTGTACGGCAACAAAAACGATCCTTTCCTCCTCACTCTTTCCTACAATTCCCTTCATCACCTGATTCACCAAGTACCCCCTCGATACGTCATCAACTATGCCGGACTGCAGTCCATTCCACACTACGATCCCGCCAAGGACGGAAAGTACGAGCAATGGTTCAAGCAGTTCATCACGATCGGCGAAAAAATCAGCACCAAGCAAATGAGGAACTACTATCTGGCGAATTTGGATTGCCTGGATGAAAACATAGGTGTGCTCATGGATACCTTGGACGAGCTGAAACTGACCGATAACACCATCGTCTTTTTCTTTTCCGACAACGGAGGCGCCCCTACCAACGGGGCGACCAACTTGCCTCTGGCCGGCAGCAAGTTCACCCTATGGGAAGGAGGCATCCGGGTTCCCTTCATCATATCCCGCCCGGGCGACCCGCATGCCGGGCAAACCTCGGACCAAGTGATTTCTAGCCTCGACGTCGTACCCACCTGCCTGGATGCCGCAGGCATAAGGATTCCCACTGATCTCGACGGGAAACCCATCGTGAAATCAGATGAAGCACGAAACCTTTTTTGGCGTTACGGAGCAAACAGTCATGCCGTGCGATCCGGCGATTGGAAACTGCTCCACAACGGTGGCAGGAGCAACCGCAAGCCAACCGGGGGAATCGTTAATCGCTACAAACTCCTCAAAGGAACCCGCCTCTTCAACTTGAAAAACGACCCGGGCGAAAGCAAAGACCTGGCCAAGGAGCGCCCCGAAGTACTAAAGCGCCTGCAGGGCTTGTATGCGAAGTGGTCCGAGGACATCCTTTCCGCCCCCCTAAAAAAGCCCTAGTCAAGGGACGGCAGAATCAATTGGCAGAAGGAATCAGGCGGTTAAGGGCGTCCGCGGAACTTGCCCGCAGCAAGCGAACCACGGAGCTTCCGTCCTCGTGAGGGAACAACCACTGGAAGGGATGAGCAGGAATGACTTCGAAGAACTCAAGGGCCGACCTTTCGTCCTGCCAGCGGGACTCCAGCAACAAGCCCGCCGTACCGTCCGGGAATTCCCAAAGGGCCCATCGGTCTCCGGCCCATTCGCCGGATACGGTCATTACGACGTGCCCTGAATTTTCGACGGCAAGAAAAGGCATCATACCGCCTGCTCCGAGGACGTCGGTAAAATCGGGAGTGGTTTTCGTCAGGTCGTCGGCAAAGTTACTTGGAACGGGATCGTACCGCCAGAGAGTCGGATCACGATACCAAAGCGGACGAAAGAACTCGATCGTCGTACGGGGCGGAAAACCTAAAACCAGATCCCCTAGTGGACCCATCGGCCCAACCTTGAAATTCACGAAGTACGGACCGACTTCGGCTGGCAAGGTGTACCAACGATTCAGCAAATTAGTATCTAGCATCCATTCACCAAGCGGGACGAATTCGTCGGGCGGAGGAGCCGAAGTTGAAATGCCAAGGGCTTGGGCATAGCGGACCACGACTACGTTGCGCGTGCCCAGGACAAGTGCCTCCTTGGCCCTTCGGCCGTCTTCGTTTTCCAATGACGGCCCTTTCCGGTCGGCAGTAAGGCCAGCCAAGCCTTGACGAATCATCGCATCGGCAATGGCTCCGACCACCTCGAGACGGACGTAGGGCTGGTCAATGGGAACGGAATCGAGCAAAAGAACCCGGGCTCCGGACTCGTCGGAGACTGCGACGCGCTGGGCGAACTCAAACCCTTGAAGGGCATCAAGCCAATCGGCTTTTTCCGGGAGCACGCCAAGCAACTTGAAGGCCCTGGAACGAAAATCCCGGGTTCCCTCGGGGTAGGTCGACTCCAGTTCCCCTCGTACCATTTTGGCAAAAACCTTAACCGGAGCACGCTCGACCTTGATTGAAGGAACGGGGGTTATCCCAAGGAGCTTTCCGACTTCTCGAACCAAGTCCTCGGGTGTAACGGGAGAGAGGGCGGAAGCCCCCTGTCCCGCCTTGTGTCCGGCAGGCGTTCCATGGCCGGGGGCGCGTTTGGGAGCATCCCCTTCGTGGACAGAGACAACTGCGTTTTCAATAGAGTAAATAAAGCCCTGCTGCTTCCCTTCATGATCACTTCCGGGCAATGAGATCCGAAAAGTGCCGGTAACGTAGGAGGGCTCCTCAATGAAGGAATAGGTACGATTCGGTTCATCTTCGCTGCCTTGGGTAACATAGACGACCTGTCTGAGGTTGGGGGGACTGCAAAAATTGCATCCGACGTAACTTGGCACCATCTGACATCGACGCATGTCTTCCAAACTATCGAATGGCGCCATGAATCCCACTAGGCTTACTTGACGGCCATCCAGCTTCTTCAAGCTCTCGGGAAACTCGAGCTTCATGTCAATTAAGTCGATGGGGCGTGCCTCTCCAAGGAGCGGGAAATCAACTAATGGAAGATTGGACGCGTTTCCTTCATACTCCGGCCCGGTCTGGCTGTCCGGACCGCATCCGATAACAAGGAGTGGGAAAAGAGATGCAAATTTGAATTTCATGAGATCAGATGGGAAATCGGTTCACTCGGTCAGGTGAAGGTCTTCGATAGGAGTGCGTCGGTAGCAGGAGATTGAAGGGAACAGGGAAGCAATTGCTCCACAACCTGCCATTACTCCAAGGGCAACCAGCTCGGAACTAGGGATCTGCCATGGATTGAGAACAAGTCCAGTGGCGTCGCGAAAAGGCCCGACTGAAAGGGCAAGCCCACCATGTCCTAGGAACAATCCAACCAAGATGCCTCCACCGGTCAGGAGCAAGCCTTCGGTAAAGACGAGGGCGGCAACTTCTGCGCGGACGGCTCCAATGCTTCGTAAAATGGCAATGTCGCGACGGCGGCGTTCCGCGGCTTGGTGGAGAGTGACCAGAACGGTGAGACAGGAGACTGCCACGACGGCTGCGGCCACCGCAAGCAGAGCTCTCTGCACGGGACCGACAATTCCACGTTGAAAGCGCAGAATCTCGTTAATGGGAATCGCGGCGATGCCATCCGTTTCCTTGCGAATCTCGTCTGCCATCCAAAGACGCAGCCCGGGCGTCTTGAGGCGGACGAGAATTGCGGTTGCCTCCCGTTCCTTGCGACCTTCAAGCAAGGCGGTCCCCTGAATTGCGGAATGAAGGCGGTCCTCGGTCTCGTGGATTTCCCACACCGATTCGAGGGTCCCGAAAATGGCTCGATCCTGCGCTGTCCCGGTAGGGGCGAGGATGCCGCTTACGCGGTAAGGAAAATCGCGATGAACTTCCGCTCCGGGAACCTCAACCAGCCCGTGAGTACCAAAAAAGCTGTCACCAATCCCGAGGCCGCTCGAGGAGGCAACTTGACTGCCCAGAACCACTTCAAAGCGGTCTTCAAAAACTTTGCCTTCCCTAAATCGGAAGAAGGGGTTTCCATTTCTTTCCGGCAGGTCGAAGAATTGCGCTTCCGTACCAACGATACGGTATCCCAAGTAGTTGTCCCCAAGCCCCACGGGAGCTGCCCAAAGAACGCGGGAATCCCGTCGGAGCCTTTCGTAGTCGGCGTAAGGCACGTTTCCCGTGGGTGAGTCGAGGTGATAGACATTGGCCAGTACGAGCTGAAGAGGACTGCCCTTCCCTCCTGCGACAAGGTCATAGAGTCCCGCTTCTCTTGAGAGGGCGCGCTCGGACTCGTGACGGAGGGAAAGCACAGCGCAGACCAAAGCCACGCCAAGCGAAATGCCTGCTACGGTCAGCAACGAGACGAGCCAACGAAACCTAAGATACCGCCAAGCCATGGCGAGGAAACTCATGCCAAAGCTTCCCTCCCTTCAGGCGAAGGACCGTAGGAACTAACAAGTCCCGTGCAGTCAAAGTTAACGGGTAGTTCCGAGGCGAGTTCGGAGTCGTGGGTGACCATGAGGAGGGTACGTCCATTCTCGGAGGCGACTTCGCGCAAGAGAGAGAAGATCTCACGCCCCGTACCGGGATCGAGCGAACCGGTCGGCTCGTCGGCGAGAAGGATTGGCGCGTCCCCAGCGATGGCGCGGGCGATCGCCACACGCTGCCTCTCCCCAACCGAAAGCTGGTCCGGTCGAGCGTGAAGACGATCCCCCAGGCCTACGCGACGGAGGACTTCCGAGGCTCGTTGACCAGTATTCAAGGATTTGCGCGCTCCAAACCGCAGCCCGATGGCGACGTTCTCGACCGCAGAGAAGGGCGCAAGAAGGTGGAAGGACTGGAACACCATACCGCAGTGAACGCCTCGATGCCGATCGAGCCGCTCGGTCGGCATCCCCGCCAGGTCTGCCCCGGCCACAATCACTTCTCCTCGATCCGGCCTGCGTAGCCCGGCAATGAGGTTAAGAAGGGTGCTCTTTCCGCAACCACTAGGTCCGGTAAGAGCAATTGTTTCCCCGGAGGCTGCCTCGAAGAAGGGAAGATCGAATTGGACGGAAGAAGCATGACCGGCTTTTCCAAGGCGCAAGGAAACCTCGCTTAAGCGGATCATACCTTGAACTATTCGCCGTTCTTTCGATGGACGTGGGGACGCAACACGAAAGTACCGGTTGTAGCGTCTCCAAAGCTAAGCTCCACCTTGGCGGCAAACTCGGATCCCATAAGCCAGGATGCGTCCGCTCCGGTTTCGCCTGGAAAAACGAAATAGTCCGTAGCGCCCTCGAAAATGGTCGAAGCGCCGGATTCATCCTCATTGCGCTCCGAATCCCGGACTGCAAGGGTCACCTTTTGCCCGCTAGCCGGAAAATCCAAGGTCAAGGTCGCTTCGAGGGGCAAGCGCCAAGGCTCTCCATCGTAGCCCCCGCGCTTGAGCCAAACTTCCAAGTCGCCAGCATCGTCATGAAGCTTGATCTCGATGGTCCCCGCCTGCTTGCCGGCGTCATCGAAAACGGGAAACATAAAGCCGCTGTTGGGGCCCTCATTGGCATGGACGTGAGGCATTCCCGCGGCTTCGATCAATTTCGCTATAACGGGATGTAGTCCAAGTACCAAGTTTTCAAGGGAAGCATCGTCGAGGTCTTCGCTCGCAAGGCCGTCTACCAGGCTGGCGAGGTCACCCAGTATCAATTCGACTTGCTCCGGATCAGCTGAGTTGGTGGGAGCGGACGCTTGGGTCACCGCCCTACCAGTCCTAAGAAGTTCTGTCCTCATTGCGCGTACTGCAGCGATATCCTCGACTCGGGCATAACCATCGGCCCGAAAGGCAACGTCGTCGAAGCGAGTGATTTCGGGCCAGGTAACCGCTTTGTCATCGCTACTCGGTGCACGCGGTTCGCACGAAACGCCAATCATTGCCAAAGCGATAAGGCAAAACGGCAAAGCCGCGTTGTTAAATTGTGAAAAGCTCTTATTGCAATTCATTTGCATTAAGGAATTGAGTTTATAGTAAATGTGGTCAAACATATAAGCCTTTTTCGTTATGTTTTTGGCAAGTAGACTCAATCATAAAAACGCCACTCGGGCGGAAGTTCTCATTGTCGGAGCGGGACCTGCCGGCTTGGGTGTTGCGACCGCCTTGAAGCAGGCGGGGGTCGATAATTTGCTCATTGTGGATGCCAGGGAAATAGGTGCCTCCTTCCTGAACTGGCCGAACCAGATGTCTTTGCTGACCCCCTCCTTTCACTCCAACTCTTTTGGCCTTACCGATCTCAATGCGATCGATCCCGAAACTTCCCCTGCCGATTACCTGCGCACCCAGCATCCCAAGGGCCACCAATACGCGAAATACCTGCGTGCCGTAGCCGAATACCATAAACTGCCCATAAGAACGGGCGTTCAGGTTAGTGACTTGAGAAAAGAGGAAGACCACTTCGTTGCCACAACAAGCAAAGGAGATTTGTTCGCAAATATCGTGGTCTGGGCGACAGGGCAGTTCTTTTCTCCGCGAGACAAGGCTTTCCCGGGAGCGGATCTCGCCCTCCATTCTTCGAAAGTCCATGATTGGAGTGATCTTGAGGGGGATGAGTTTACAGTCATCGGCGGATACGAAAGTGGAGTCGATGCTGCGTTAAACCTCGTCGAGTTAGGCAAATCGGTTGGTCTTCATTCCAGAGGTGAGCCTTGGTCTTCCGATCATCCCGACCCATCTCGCTCCCTAAGCCCACGCACCTTCGATCGGCTGCGTGAAATCCTGCAATCGCCGGAAAAGACCACTAAGCTCGATCTATACAAAAATTCTGATATCAAAAAAGTCGAGGAAAGCAAAGGCTGGTGGACCCTTTGGGATCAGGATGAAATCCCTTCCGTCTCCCGCACCCGCCCGATCCTCGCCAACGGTTTCCACTCCGGTCTCGGACTCGTGGAAAACCTCTTCGAATTCGACGAGAACGAACTGCCGGTTTTCACCGAAGATGCCGATGAGTCCACGATCACGCCCGGTCTCTTCTATTCCGGACCCGCTCTGGTTCACCGTAATTCCCTTTTCTGCTTCATCTACAAGTACCGAGCCCGCTTCGGCGTGGTCGCCTTGGAAGTCGCAAGCCGTCTTGGTAAAACGAACGTCGACGAGAAACTTATGCCTTATCTCAAGGCGGGGTTCATGAACACCGACCTAGACTGCTGTACGGAGTGCGAATGCGCCATCAAGCCTCCGGATTCAGCTCCCGAGCCGGCTGCTTTCTCCTGATGTCGAGAACCGGTAGCGTCATTACCATCCTTCTTCCTCTTGCCATACTTCTGGGTCTTGGCCTTGGAAGTTTCCTGCCGACCATCGCAGAACAGGTGGGCAGTCTCGTTGATCCTCTCGTACTCAGCCTGCTTACGCTCTTGTTTTTCGAAGCCCGGATTTCCCTGCCCAAGCCCCCTGGCAACATCCCCTTTCTGCTGATAGCGTGGACGGCCAACTTTGTGATAATCCCTGTTTTAGCTTGGGGGATTGCTTCGATTTTTTTTGGTGGCGAGCCGGCGCTCTTTGCCGGTCTTTTGCTTTATTTGCTCTTTCCATGCACCGATTGGTTTCTAGCTTTCACCCGCATCGCGAATGGAGACGTAGCCCTCGGCTCCGCGCTGATCCCCATCAACCTGATTTCTCAGCTCTTGCTGTTTCCCGTCTTCCTCCCACTCTTCATCGGCACCCAGACGAGTTTCGACTTTGGCGGGATTTGGGGAACTTTGGGAAAATGGTTTCTACTGCCTTTCACGGGGGCGGTGCTTCTTCGCTTTGTATTATCAAGGGTTTTGTCCGCC
>CEUK01186624.1_pt1 | contig 11850 bp, 9 predicted proteins | sample 356451 | NCBI WGS metagenome assembly CEUK01 (sample SAMEA2622843, study PRJEB7988) | marine metagenome | isolation source: saline water (ENVO:00002010), including
CTGCTGCTTTAGCAGGTTTAGAGAACCTAAATCCAAAAACTTATTTTAGGGATTACGAAACAGTTTTAGAAAACCTGAGAGAGGAATATGGAAATACTGAATACTTCAAGATGATCAATCAGAAGTATACAATGAGTAAAGATCCAACAAAGCTTAAAAAACAGACTAAGCAACAACAGGTTCAGCAAAAGCAACGTAATGGCAAAAACAGTAAATACATAGCTGGAGACGAGGCTCCAGACATTGTAATGAATGATCCTAAAGGACAAGTTCGTAAGCTTAGTGACCTAAGGGGTAAAGTAGTATTGCTTGATTTTTGGGCATCTTGGTGTGGCCCATGTAGAAGAGAAAATCCACATGTAGTTCACGCTTATAAGAAATATTACGACCAAGGATTTGATGTGTTTTCTGTTTCACTAGATTCAGATTTAGGTAAGTGGAAAAGGGCTATTGAGCAAGATGGTCTTATTTGGGATAATCACGTAAGTGATCTAGGTGGATGGAGAAATTCTGCTTCACAAGCATATGGTATTTCTAGCATTCCTCATACTATGTTATTAAACAGAGACGGGAAGATTATCCGCACTCATTTAAGAGGCCCAGCTCTTGACCAGGAGTTAATCAAACTATTTGGAGAGTGAGACATAAAGTCTATTTTGCATCAGACCTACACATAGGAGCTCCTACACCTGCCGAAAGCAGAAAGAGGGAAAAAAGATTTGTAGAATGGTTGGATAAAGCAGCTTCAGATGCAACAGAAATACACTTATTAGGAGATATTTTCGACTTTTGGTTTGAGTATAGAAACTCCGTTCCAAAAGGTGGGTCAAGAGTTTTAGGAGCAATTGCTCGAGTAACAGATAGCGGTATTCTAGTGCATTTTCATTTAGGAAATCACGACCTTTGGACGTTTGGGTATTTAGAAGAAGAGTTGGGTGTTATGGTACATTCTGAACCATTGAAAACAGAATGGAATGGGTTGACATGTTTAGTATCTCACGGTGACGGATTAGGCCCTGGAGATTACACCTACAAGTGGATTAAGAAAATATACAAGAATAGAATTTGTCGTTGGTTGTTTAGATTAATGCACCCTGATTTAGGCATATCCATTGCTCGAAGACTTTCAAAAAAAAGTAGAGCCGCTAGAGTAAGAATAGGTGGCGAATTTCAATCTGCAGAAAAGGAAGTTCTTTATAATTATTGTGTCGACTACTTAAAACAAGATTCAAGCATAGATTGTTTTATAATGGGTCATAGGCACATACCTCTTGATCTAGAAATACAAAGAGAAGAGAATAAAAACAGCCGATACATTAATATAGGAGATTGGACAGAGCATTTTAGTTGGGCTGTATTAGAGCGTGGAAAATTGTCGCTACACAAATAGCATAAAAAACCACAATCATAAAAAAAGGGAGACTCAGTCTCCCTTTTAATTTCATTCTAATTCTCTTACTTGCGAATAACAAGCTTAGACGCAAGGTGTTTAAGGTTATTAGCCATTCTAACAACATAAGTTCCGTTTGAAAGAGCACTAACGTCTAGTACAACTCTTTCAGAAGATCTAGCTTCTGAAATTCTTTCAGAAAGTACAACTCTTCCCTGTAGGTCATATACCTCTATAAGAGTAGCACCCGAGAATCCTTCAGTTGCAACGCTAACATTGCTTCCAATAACTGGATTTGGATATACTAGTAATGACTCAATGAAGTCATTTCCGTTATCTACAACCTCGTCAGCACCTAAGAAATCATCTGAACGGAAGATTCCGCGACCGTGAGTACCAGCGTAAATAGCGCCAGTATTTGATGGGTTACTCCAATTTTTTTCTTCCCTCCACTGTTGCTTAAGATCAAATACCGGTGCAGCTAAAAAGTCTGAAGCTTGAGACATCCCTACATTAGCCATAACCCAATTATCTCCACCATTATCAGTCACGAATACACCGTACTCACAACCAACAATAATACTTGCACCACTTTCGTCTTGAGAGTTGATCACAACATCGTACATAGGCATGTTATTAAGACCTGCTGTCCAAATATTTGTAAACGTTGGATCTTCGCTTAAGGCATCCCAAGTCTCTCTTACCTTACCATTAGCCATTGGACCGTAACCACCACATGTAACAACAACGTGGTTAGCGTTATTTGGATCTACGCTTACGCCTGTTATAGCTGATCCAGCTGAACTAATTATTTCTTCTATTTCCACGAACTCATCAGCGTCGGCTTGATCATAAACATTCTTTAAGCCTGAAATTCTAAGAAGATCTCCGTTCCATCCACTTACGAACATTACATCACCTGCAGATTCTCCGCTGACAACATATTCAATCGACTTTGCACCAGACCCCGTTGGAGCGTTACCAAGTCTAATCCATTGGGGAGTTGTATTGAAGTTCAAAGCGTCTCTAGTCATCCAAATACCGTTACTACCATTTAGACCTAAAGTGAAAATTGTAGTGTATGGATCTTGAACTAGAATTCTTCCAGGAATATCTAATAAAGTATCACCTGGATGGAAGTAAAGTGTATCACAAACTTCAACAATATCGTATTGAGTTTCTTGAGTCCAAATTGTATCATTACCAAGATCAATCTGAACATCATATTCAACACCATCAACAACGATTGTAGTGTCAAGAAGGTTTGGAATAATCTCACTAATTACATCTATAATCTCTGAACCAAGAGTGTCATCCCAACAAGTGAATTCTTCAATTGCAACTTGAGGATCAAGCCAGAAATAGTTTGGATCCTCTTCCAATGGTTCTTCTAAAAGAAGATCAGGACGAATGATTTCGTCATAGTACATTAACTCTTCACCATCTGAAAGGGTGTAAGTGAATGGTAAATTTTGACTAGAAGTATGAAGAACAAACGATGAGTCAGTTACTGTCTCACCGTAAGGGTTCACAAGAATTATGTTATTTTGAGAATCCTCATCCTCAGTATCTTCGTATAGACGAACACAAGTGTAGAACTGACCTAGATCACCATCTTCAGTAAATAAGTCTGTGAAGTTATTGTCGTAGAAGTCTCCAAGATTACTAACGTTTCCTGGTGATATAGTTCCTCTTACAAGTCCACCATTCTGAGAGGCTCCGAACCATGCGTAAGTGTGTTCTTCAGATGCTGTCACTTGGCTAAATGCACAATCGAACCCATCACCACCGTGTACCTCATACGCATTTTGTTCGCTTAAGAAGTAGCTGCCAGTTGGAATAAAAAGTGTACCGTTATCTTGAGTACCACCCATAACTGCTGGACCAGCACTGTGAGCAATCCCATAAAATTGAGTTACGTTGTATTTGTGGTTAAACTCTGTGTAAGAGTAACCACCATCATCGCTCTTGTAGATTCCACCATCAGTAGTTACATACATTGTTCCTGAAGGTGCAACAACAATGTCTTGAACGTCTGCATGAATTCCAAATGGGAACCCAGGAATATCCATTGCTGCAGCAGCTTGCTCAGCTTGTTGGTTGGGACCGGATCTCCAAAGAGAAATTCCACCAACGTATGCAAGATCAGGCTGACCTACAGGAATACCAAGAGCAAGATCATAAATACCCTGAGCTCTCTCAAGAGGAGTAGCAGTTTCAATCCCACCTGGCCAGCACTCTGACCATGAACCTGAAACAGAGGCATTGCCTGAATAATGAAGACCGTGAAATAATCCACCGGGTGTAGCAAAAAGAGCAAATGCACTGTTTGGATCAGTGTGAGAAATTGCAATTCTAGTTCTTCCAATACCTGCTTGAGGTAGCATTCCATCACCGTTCCCAGCGATAGAAGTAGCTTCATCAAAGTTTGCTCCTGAAATTCTGTAAACTCTACCATTTGTAGCCGCTAAAAGCATGTATGATGCATCTGAAGCAATTGCTATATCAGCAACTCCACCAGTTGGACCACCAGATAGGCTTACCTCGTTTAATTGGCCGTTCTCTAAGTATCCAAAGTCAGAGTTAGAACCAAACCAAACAATATCATTATTAGTTGGATGAGCAGCTAATGCGTCTGTAGAAGAATACGCTCCTGAACTAAATTCTCCAGGATCTGTACCATCAACTATAGTGAAAGTTTGGCCATCATCACTAGAATACCAGATGCCTCTACCTCTAAATCCTGAATTGCCTTCACCACCAGCCCAATCAAAATCAGAACCAGTTCCGATATAAATATCACCATTTCCCGCTACAGCGATAGAACCAACCATAAGGTTTGGAAAATTCGTAACCTGCACCCAAGTATTTGCCTCGTCTACAGATTTCCATAGTCCACCAGAAACAGCACCAGCGTACAGAACATTCTCATTGTTTGGGTGAATCGCTAGTGCACGAGTACGTCCACCAACATTATCAGGACCCATTTCAACCCAAGCAAGATCAGTAGTTTTACTTTGTCTTTGAGCTTGCTTATTAGCAAACTTCACAACATCCCTGCGAAGTTCTGCTAGACCTTGAGCATTAATTTCTCCAGTCTCTATATCACCTAATAGCATGCGAGTAATCTCTGCAGCTCCTTCAGAATCTCTAGCTAATTCCTCTTGAGAAACTCTAGGCGAGTAGTCTGAAACATAAGTGTTTTCAACTGTTATGTTAAACTGAGTATAAGCCCCTAGTAAAAGGGCTACAGCCACTAAGGCTCCAAATGATAAATACTTTGATATCATATAATTAATATTTTTTTTTCAATACTGAAATATGACGTTAAAGATACGAAATTGGTTGCTTATTGAACATGCTTTTCAGCATGATATGACGACCTAACAAGAGGTCCGCTTTCGACAAATAAAAACCCCTTCTCAAATCCTATATGCTCCAACTCTTTAAAAACATCCGGATGAATGAATTCTGCCACAGGCAAATGCTTCGGTGTTGGTTGTAAATATTGCCCTAAAGTTAGAACTTGTACACCAACGCTTCTCAAATCATCCATTGTTTCAATCACTTCTTCTTTTGACTCGCCTATACCTAGCATTATTCCGCTTTTTGTTCTAAGACCCGCTTTCCATAATCTTCTTAGAACCTCCAAAGATCTGTCGTATTTAGCTTGAATTCTTACGCTCTTTGTTAAACGTCTTACTGTTTCAAGATTATGAGAGACCACCTCAGGAGCAACTTCTATGATTTGTTGCAAGTTTTCCCACTTACCGCCAAAATCTGGAATCAAGGTTTCCATGGTAGTACCAGGCGCTTGTTTTCTGATTGCTTTAACTGTTTGAGCCCAAATCTCAGACCCGCCGTCCTTTAAATCATCTCTATCAACAGATGTAATCACAGCGTGTTTCACCCCCATGAGCGCAACTGATTTGGCAACTTTTGCGGGTTCCCAAATATCAACTTGATCTGGCTTTCCAGTGTTCACATTACAGAATCCACAGCTTCTAGTGCAGACATTACCTAGAATCATAAAGGTAGCAGTACCCTCACCCCAACACTCACCCATATTCGGACAATGTCCACTTTCACAAATAGTGTGAAGCTTATGTGTAGACACAATTTCCCTTACCTTTTTATATTCCTCTCCTGTAGGAAGCTTTACACGCAACCACTTTGGCTTAGGTACTCTAGATGTAACGGACTTAACAGGTGTAACAGTCATCATGCAAATGTCGTTAAAATCTGCTATCTATCGTCAGTCCAATTGGCACCCATTTCAAATTTTAAGTAAAGACTTAAAAAGTACCTACTTGGGTCTACAAATTGAACAGACATAATCTCCATTTCTTTCAGATATACATCAAAATATGCTCCAACTTCCAAACTCTTTGTAAGTCCCCTTTCATCACCATATTCAAAACTTATGCCGAACCCTCCGTGCAGCCCCGGGACCAAGATCATTTCATCCAAGCCATTTGACCATGGTGCCCTCTCGTAGATATCGTCATAAAAGTGTTCTTCAGGATTATACCTCTCAGTTAAATAATATTCATAAGGCAGTTCTGGATATCCAATATTTAAATACACTGGCTTTAAGAAGCCCACATTTAAACCTAGTCTATACAAACACCCAACTTGAACAGCTCCGAATCTGAGTTTAGGAGTTATCTCTTGTCTTTTCTCAAAAGAAAATCTTGTAGTGAACATAGCATTAACCTTTCCAAAGGTGTATGGCAATGCCTCACTATAGGCTGGATTTGCAGTTAATTCTTCACGAATGTGCTTTGTATAGAATAAATCAAAAGCAAATGATCTAGATTCCTTAGCTGTGATAAATCTGCCATATCGGATATTCACCCCACCTCCTCGGGTATGTGCAAATAAAGACATTCCAACAGTGTGAGAATACAATACATCCACACCTTCCTCTCCATATACAGCGTCTTTAGAGGTTTTTAAACCTGTGTCAGATTGAGCATAAAAAGAAAGTTGAAAGAAAAATGTTAGCGCCAACAACAAAAGTGTTTGGAGTTGCATTAATTTTCTATCGTCTTTCATATTCCAAATTTACCCCATGCAATCCGATTTTTATCCCAATTATTCAATTGAGTATTCAAACCCATTAAGAACTCAGTCTACTCATATAAAAAGTGGCAATACAATTATTACAGATGCGCCGACTGACAATCACGGTAAAGGAGAAGCATTTTCACCAACCGATTTGCTTTCGAGCTCATTAATTTCATGTGTTATGACTATTATTGGAATAGCAGCAAATAGAGACAGTATAGAAATAGTATCTATGAATGCAGAAGTTGCAAAGGAAATGAGTTCAAATCCTAGAAGAGTAACAAAAGTGTGTGCATTAATTCATATTTCGCTTAAGGGAGCAACAGAAAAAGATGCAGAGAGATTGAAAAGAATTGGCCTAGCTTGTCCTGTCGCAAGATCTCTTTCTAGCGACCTTGTCCAAGATATTAAATTCAACATTAACTTCAGCGAATCATGATTGAAGCATTAATTATTGTAGCAAGCAGCTGTGTTGGAGCTTTTATAATTTGGTATTTTTCTAAAAATTGGGGCTCTCAATCGCAAACAGTAAGTGCTCGTGGAGAAAACTCAGAGGAGGTGGTAGCTCTTAAAGTCAAGATTGCCAAACTAGAGCAACAAATTGAAGACCTTGAAAATCACAAGGAGGAGGATTCCCAAAAATTCGAGGAGGCAGAGAAAAAACACCGTGCTAACTTAGAGGCTTTAGCTAGAGAAGTACTTGAAAAAGCAACTGAAAAATCTCATTCTCAACTTGAAGATTCTCATTCTCAAAAGCTTAAACAAATTCTAGAACCAGTCCAAATTCAATTCAAGGGATTCCAAGAAAAAGTAGATAAGTATTACTCTGAGGATCTCAAATGGAGGGGCGCATTGAACAAGGAACTTGAAAACCTTGCCGATTCAAACATGGGTCTTAATACACAGGCAGAAAATTTGGCCCGTGCGCTTAAAGGGGATTCAAAAGTTCAGGGTGATTGGGGCGAATATCAACTAGAAAGAATTCTAGAGGATGTAGGTCTTACAAAAGGCGTACACTTTAGAACTCAAGAATCTGAAACTGACGAAAAGGGATCAAGAAAAAGACCTGACTTTATTGTAAATCTACCCGATGGAAAGGTGTTAATTATTGATTCAAAGGTTAGCTTAACTGCATATGAAAGGTGTGTAAATGCTGAAAATGAAGAAGATAGAATTGAGCATTTGAAAGAACATGTTCAAAGTATGCGAAATCACATTAGAGGACTTTCAAAAAAAGACTATTCAGCATTGTACAACAAGTCTGTAGATTACACATTGATGTTTGTTCCTGTAGAGCCTGCATTTTTTGCTGCAGGTGCTGAAATTCAATCTATCCAAAGGGAGGGTTTAGCAGCGCAGGTGCTTTTAGTATCTACTTCAACAATTATTGCTACGCTTAGAACTATTAGTTACATTTGGCGTCAAGAACAGCAGAGGAATAATGTTGCTGAAATAGCTTCTAGGGGAAAGTTGCTTTACGAGAAATTCGTTGGTTTCACTAAATCTATGGAATCAATTGGCAAAGGTCTTCAGGGCGCCGATAAAGCTTACACTGCAGCTATGAATAAACTGAAAACAGGGTCCGGAAACCTCATAGGCCAAGCTGAAAAGCTGAGAGGTTTGGGCTTGGATGTGAAGGAAACTATTGATCCTAAATTCATAGAACTCCCATGTGAATCAAATGAAAGTGAAGAGACAAAAGCATGATATCGCAATTGAGATTAGTGGGGATTTCGTGCGTATTTGCTCTATCATCATGCACAATTAGCTCAGGCTTAAGCAATGTCGTCTCTAACAGGCCATATGAACTTGGGTCCAAACCACTAAGAGCAGAAGCCACAGCATTTGCTCAAGCCGGCACAACTACTCTTTACCTCCGACTCAATCGCGATCAACTCCTTTATACCAGGGACACACCTAACTCACCATTCACATCAGAGTTTTCAGTCTCTATTGACACCCTAAATTTTAATTCCTCAGACACATTAGAAATTGATTCGCCTCAATGGATAGATTTGGAATTGAATTTTAATAGCTCGAATACTAAACGTTTATTGAATATTGAGCTTACAGATTTAAATAGAAATATTAGTGAGCGGCTTTATGTAGAGCCTAATAATTATTTGGTTTGGGATATAGAAAATGACAAATCAATAGATCCTTCAAATGCTGAAATTGGTTCAACACTTATGATTCACTCGCCAGGAGTAGAGGCTTGGGAAGTTTATTTAGCTCACCCTCCTACTTCTCTCCCAGCACCACCATTTACGGGTAGCAGAAATCCTTTAGACACAGTTGTAGCAAGACCATTTTCAATTTCCGATGGAAGTTGGGTCGTTAGAGAAGGTTGCCAATTTTTCTACAACAACAAGACAGAAAGATCATTTATAATAAATGGTCGCAGAGCATATTTCCCCAAATCAATCAATGTAGAAGATTTGTTAGAGTGCACTCGATACATCGCAACAAGGGATGAATATTCCCAGATGTTAAAATCTGAACATCCAAAATTAGCTTTAGATGAGTTTTGGCTAGAATGTGGGGGATCTAGAGATAAAGCAAGAAAATTAATTGAGATTTATTACGATAGAGTTGAAGAAGCAAACACGTTTTTTTCTGGGATGCAAGAAGGATGGCGCACAGATAGAGGGATGATTCATATCGTAATGGGAGTTCCTGATAAGGTGAGAAGGGACAAGTGGAATGAGGTTTGGCTTTATGGCGATGAGGATAATCCAAACAGTGTGGTATTCGTCTTCAATCAAAGAGAACACAGGTTAGACGACAATATTTATGTACTTGATAGGAGTGCCATTTATAGGAATACTTGGGATAGGGTCGTAACATCTTGGAGGAATGGTAGAGTTCAAGGGGATTAACGGGGTACCTTTGCACCATGGAAACTAGGCGATCATACAACGGGCCCAAAAGGCCATCTGAAAAGACTTTTGTTTTTGGGATTCACCCAGTAGCTGAAGCTTTAGATTCTAGCAAAAACTTAGATAGAATCATTGTTTCTAGAGCTGGAACAAACGAAAGACTAAACAAACTTGTTGGCAAAGCTCGTGCAGCCGGAGTTCCGATCAAAATGGTGCCCAAGGTTAAACTTGATTCCATAACCTTAAAAAACCACCAAGGAATTGTAGCCTTCTTATCCCCTATCACGTATCAACCTCTAGACGAAATCGTAATGGGTGCTTATGAAAATGGTGAATCGCCTGTTCTTCTTGCAGCAGACGGAATTACTGATGTGCGTAATCTAGGTGCTATTGCCCGTTCAGCAGAATGTTTTGGCGTACACGGCCTCATTATTCAAGAAAGAGGCTCTGCCTCTATCACAGAGGGAGCTATCAAAAGCTCAAGTGGAGCACTTCTTAGATTGCCTGTCAGCAGAGTGATTAAAATCACAGATGCACTGAAATTTCTAAAAAGTTCAGGTGTAAGCTGTATCGCTATTAGCGAAAAAGCAAAAGATTCAATTGACGACAATAAAGTTGACGGACCATTTTGTCTTGTAATGGGTGACGAGGGTGAAGGTGTATCAAGAGAAGCTATGGCGTATTGCGACACGGCACTCAGAATACCCATGAAGGGAAATACAGCGAGCCTCAACGTTAGTGTTAGTGCTAGTATCGCTATTTACCAATTACAGAAGTCTACTAACTCCTAAAATCAGCTCCCTTATAAACTGCCATTTCACCAAGCTCTTCTTCTATTCGAAGTAGCTGGTTGTACTTAGCAATTCTGTCAGAGCGAGAAGCCGAACCGGTTTTGATTTGGCCCGTGCTTAAAGCAACAGATAAATCTGCAATTGTGTAGTCCGAAGTCTCTCCAGACCTGTGACTCATAACTGAAGTGTATCCAGCTCTATGAGCCATATCAACAGCATCAATTGTTTCACTTAGAGTACCAATTTGGTTTACCTTTACAAGGATAGAGTTCCCAACTTCCTCCTCTATTCCGCGTGATAATCTCTTAACATTTGTAACGAACAAATCATCACCCACAAGCTGAGTATTAGCTCCGATTTTATCTGTAAGCTTCTTCCAACCATTCCAATCATCCTCATCAAGTCCGTCTTCAATCGAAATAATTGGATACTTAGATCTCCAATCAGCCCAAAACTCAACCATCTCATCACTACTTCTCTCCTCACCGGTAGAATCAAATCTATACAACCCGCTCTTTTTGTAATAAAACTCGGAAGCAGCAGCATCAAAAGCAAGTACAACATCATCGCCAGGATGATACCCAGCATTTTCAATTGCTCTCAACACAAACTCTACTCCTTCTTCATTTGAACCAAGATTCGGTGCAAAACCTCCCTCGTCACCAACATTAGTTGAATAATCTTTATCTCTCAACACTTGCTTCAAGCTATGAAATATCTCAGTGCCCATCCTTAGCCCTTCGCTGAAAGTATCAGCACCAATAGGCATAACCATGAATTCTTGAATATCAATCTTATTATCAGCATGAGAACCACCGTTAAGGATGTTCATCATAGGAACAGGAAGAATTCCTGTATTTGTCTCGCCAAGATATCTGTAAAGAGGCTGTTTAACGGTATCAGCTGCAGCTTTTGCAACAGCAAGTGAAACTCCTAATATCGCATTTGCACCAAGATTTGATTTATTCTCAGTACCATCAATATCAAGCATTACTTGGTCTATCAACCTTTGCTCAGTAACATCAAAACCATAAAGCGCATCACTGATGATACTATTTACATTATCCACTGCATGGCTCACACCATTGCCCATCCAATTATCTCCTCCGTCTCTAAGCTCTACTGCCTCGTGCACACCAGTTGAAGCACCTGAAGGCACAGCGGCTCGTCCAAAAGCCCCTTTAGCTGTTACTACATCTACTTCAAGAGTTGGATTACCTCTACTATCAAGGATTTGGCGTGCGTGAATTTTCTCAATATTGCTCATACTAAGCAGTTACTTTTTTTGATTCTTCAATAAGAGAAACAAAGTCATCAAACAGATACCTACTATCGTGTGGTCCAGCTGATGCCTCTGGATGATACTGCACACTGAATACTGGACGACCTTTCAAGCGTATACCCGCAACTGTGTCATCATTCAAATGAATATGTGTTAGCTCAACTTCTGAACTTGCTTCAAGAGACTCATGACTTACTACAAAACCGTGATTTTGAGATGTAATCTCACATGTTCCAGTAATTAGATTCTTAACAGGATGATTAACTCCCCTATGGCCATTGTGCATTTTTTCTGTAGTCAATCCTTGGCTTAGTGATAGTAATTGATGCCCTAGACATATTCCAAACACAGGAATCCCCGAGTCAACAAGCTTAGCCACTTCGTTCTTTACATTTGGCATTGCAGAAGGGTCCCCAGGACCATTACTCAACATTATTC
>CEUK01096554.1_pt1 | contig 11849 bp, 9 predicted proteins | sample 356451 | NCBI WGS metagenome assembly CEUK01 (sample SAMEA2622843, study PRJEB7988) | marine metagenome | isolation source: saline water (ENVO:00002010), including
CTCCAGCTCGTCGATGATTTCCATCGCGCGAATCTTCGGCGCGCCAGACAGCGTACCCGCCGGCAGAATAGCGCGCAGGGCGTCCATCGCGGTCAGTTCCGGTTTGAGCTGGCCCTGCACGTTGGAGACGATGTGCATCACGTTGGAGTAGCGCTCGATGACCATCTTCTCGGTTACCTTGACCTTGCCGACCTGCGCCACGCGGCCCACGTCGTTGCGGCCAAGGTCGATCAGCATCAGGTGCTCGGCAATTTCCTTGGCGTCGGACAGCAAGTCCTGCTCCAGCGCCAGATCGGCCTCCTCGGTCGCACCGCGCGGGCGCGTACCTGCGATCGGGCGCACGGTGACTTCACCCTCTTCAACACGCACCAGCACTTCGGGCGAGCTGCCGACCACGTGAAAATCACCGAAGTTGAAGAAGTACATATAGGGCGTCGGGTTCTGACTGCGCAGCGCGCGGTACAGATCAATCGGCTCGGCCTTGAAGTCGATGCTCATGCGCTGGGACGGCACGACCTGCATGCAGTCACCGGCAAGGATGTATTCCTTGATGGTGTCGACCGCCCGCTCGTAGTCTTCGCGGGTGAAACTGGCGCGGTAATCCAGATCGGTGTCGACCGGCGCGGCGAGGTCCAGCAGCTTGCGCGGCGGCGTCGGCAGGCGCAGTTGCTCCAGCAGTTGATCCAGCCTCGCATTGGCCTGTTCGAAGGCATCGTCGGCGCTGGGGTCGGCCAGCACGATGGCGTGCAGCTTGCCAGCCAGGTTATCGAATACAACAACCTCGTCGGACACCATCAGCAGGATGTCGGGCGTGCCCAGCACGTCCGGATTGACCGTCGCGGCCAGACGCGGCTCGACATAGCGCACGCAGTCATAGCCGAAATAGCCGACCAGACCACCATTGAAGCGAGGCAGGCCGGGGATGCTCGGCACCCGGTAACGGGCCTTGAAGGTTTCGACAAAATCCAGCGGATCGGCACACTCGTGACGCTCCTGCTCGACGCCGTCGACCAGCACGGTGGCGGTGTGCCCATCGACGCGCAGCACAGTACGCGCCGGCAGGCCGATAATGGAATAACGCCCCCATTTTTCACCGCCCTGCACTGATTCGAGCAGGTAGGAGTAGGCGCCGTCGGCCAGTTTCAGATAGGTAGACAGCGGGGTTTCAAGGTCTGCCAGCACCTCGCGTACAACAGGTACACGGTTGCAATCCTGGGCAGCCAGGCGAAGGAATTCGTCTCGGGTCATGATCAGCCTCAAAGGCAGGGTAAGTCACACGCAAACAGGGGTGCTCGCACTCAGGGGCGAGCGAGACAGTTCAGGTACGCCAACGCCAGCGGGCGAGCGCCTTGATAACTCTCATCAGTTTGCGGTTGCTGACAAACACGGCTGATCCATCACTGGAGGGGATACTCGGGCAAGCCTATATGAGCGCGTCTAGCGAATCAACCAGCAGGTCGGGGTTTTCGGCGGCAATCGGCTGACCATGGTTGTAACCGTAGCTGACCGCCACCACCGGCACCCCGGCTGCCTTGGCCGCCAGCACGTCGCTACGCGAGTCGCCAACAAACAGCGCTTGCGGCGCGGCCACGCCCGCCTGCTGCATCACCCAGTTAAGTGCAGCCGGGTCGGGCTTCTGCACCGGCAATGTATCGCCGCCCACCAGCCAGCGGAAATAACCATCAAGCTGTTTGTCGGCGAGCAGCTCGGGCACAAAGCGACTCGGCTTGTTGGTGACCAGCGCCAGCGGCACGCCGGCCTGCTGCAGGGCATCAAGAAAAGGACGAACGCCCGGGTACAAGGTGCTGCGCGAATGGTCGCCGGCATAGGCCTCAAGAAACAGCGCCAGCGCCTGCTCGGTCTCGCCTTCGCTGATGGATGCGTGCTCGATGTCGTCGGCCAGCGCCCTGCGCACCAGTACCCGCGCGCCGTTGCCGACCCAGTGACGCACCTTGCCGACACCCGCCGGCGCGCGCCCCAGCTGGCCCAGCATCACATCAACCGCGCCCGCCAGATCCGGCACCGAGTCGATCAGCGTGCCGTCCAGATCAAACATCACCAGCTTTGGCAGCTCACCAGCAAACAGATCGCGCAATAGCATCTCAGCGTTTTACCTGCGCCAGCTCCGCACGCATGGTGTCGATCACTGCCTTGTAGTCCGGCTTGTTGAAAATCGCGGAGCCGGCAACAAAGGTATCAGCGCCCGCTTCAGCGATGGCGCGGATGTTCTGCTCGTTGACGCCGCCATCGATTTCCAGACGAATCTCGCGGCCGCTGGCGTCGATCAGTGCGCGGGCTTCACGCAGCTTGTCCAGCGTGCCCGGAATAAACTTCTGGCCACCAAAGCCCGGGTTCACGCTCATCAGCAGCACCATGTCGACCTTGTCCATCACGTACTTGAGCGCATCCAGCGAGGTCGCCGGGTTGAAGACCAGGCCGGCCTTGGCGCCGCCGTCCTTGATCAGTTGCAATGAGCGGTCGACGTGCTCGGACGCTTCCGGGTGGAAGGTGATATAGCTGGCACCGGCCTCAAGGAAGTCGCCAATGATGCGGTCGACCGGTTTGACCATCAGATGCACATCGATCGGTGCGGTGACGCCGTACTTGCGCAGCGCCGAGCAAACCATCGGGCCGATGGTCAGATTGGGGACGTAGTGGTTATCCATGACGTCGAAGTGCACGATATCGGCGCCGGCTGCCAGCACCCGGTCGACGTCTTCACCAAGACGGGCAAAATCGGCAGACAGGATGGACGGCGCGATGGCGTAATCAGGCATGGCAAACCTCGGCAGAAGCGAACACGGAAAAGGCCGCCAGTGTACCCCATCCGCCGCTGTTATACTCGGCACAGACCCGAGCGCTGTACCGTCAAGGTCCAGCCGGATGACATGCCAACCGCCCGACGGAACCTGCCCATGCGCCTGCCTGCCCTGATCGCGCTGCTCTGCCTCGCCAGCCACGCTGCCGCACAGGAAGCACCGCCAACACCTGATGCCGGCAGCGCTGCCGCGCCAAGCGAACGCGCCGACGCCCTCTCTCGCAGCGTCCAATACCGTAACGCTCTGCAGCGCGAGACCCCGACCGATGAACAACGTCAGCTGGAGTTTAACGGCGAGTCACTGTTTGGCCTGTTTCTGCCTGCGGCCCGACCGGAACCACTGGGCGGGGTACTGCTGATTGCCGGCTCCGGCGAGCACGCCGACTGGCCCGAGCTGATCGGCCCTGCGCGGCGCCAGCTGAGCGACGCTGGCTGGCACACACTGTCCCTCACCCTGCCCGACGCCCCGGATGGCCCGACGATTATCAGCCCGCCCATCGCCGACCCGGATAACCAGCCACCCGGCGAGCCCGAACCAGGCGCCGAGCCGGCCCTGCTGGCCGGCAGCGAACCCGCTGATGCACCAACAGAGCCGGCTATCAGCCTGGACTACGGCACGGCTGCCGGCGGGCTGATCAACGCCGCGCTGCAGGTACTCAAGGCCGAAGGCGCTGAACAGATCACCCTGATCGCCCGCCGCGACGCCGGCTATTGGGCCCTGCTGGCCACCGATAGTACGCCTGACGATCAACCACCGCAGGCAATGGTGCTGTACGAGGTGCGCCAGCCAGCTGCCGCCGAGCGCCCAAGCCTGGGCAGCCTGCTGGAAGGCTGGGACAAACCGTTACTGGAAATGCTCGACCGCGACAGCCCGCTGGGCCAGGCCCAGGCCGCAGCCCACCTGCGCATCGCGCGGCGCGCCGGCCACAACGGCTACCGCCAACTGGACCTGGCGCCCATACAGCGCTCAGCCGTCGCCCAGGAGATGATCGGCAAGCGCCTGCAAGGCTGGCTGGAAGCCAACTATCGACCAGCCCACCCCCAAACAGAGGCCGAGGCGAGCGAGGCCCCCTGAAGGGTCGACAGAGGGAACCTCGTTAACGAAACCCCTTATGCCGACGCAGCAGCTCATACGCTTCCTGAATCTGGCGGATACGCTCGCCGGCATTGCCCTGCTCGGCACGACCGGCACCACGGGCTGCCAGCTTGTCGGGGTGATGCAGACTCAGCTGCCGTCGATAGGCACGCTTGATTACCTCGGGGGTGTCGCTCAGGTTGACCTTGAGCAGCGCTGCAGCGCGATTCAGCGCGTCCTGACGGGGCACGGCGGAGCGACCGCGCGGTGGCGGCTGGGTGCGCTGGTGGCGCTGATGCATGCGCTGCTGCTCGGCCTGGCCAAGGCCGGCCTCAGCCGCCCAGCCCGCCAGTAACGAGCGCACCTCATCATTCAACTGCCCCGGCACCACTGCCATGCGCCAGCAGCTGTCGAGCAACTCGGCAGCGTGGGCCGGCTCGCGCTTGCGCAGGGCGCGCACCAGCGGGCCAAGCTCCCCTGCCGTCTTGCCTTCGTTAAAGTCACGCATGGCCGCCAAGCGCGCGGCCTCATCCAGGCGGTACTGCTGCATCAGATCACGCGCCAGCTGCAAGTGCTGCTGGCTGACCCGACCGCTGGCCTTGGCCAGCCGACCAAGACAGAGAAACAGCACCCGCTCGAAGCCGCTGTCGCCTGTGCGCAGGTCGGCCAGACGCGCCGGCAGGTCGCTCCAACGGCGCAGGCGCCAGTGACGATCCAGCGCATGCCCGACCACAGCGCCCAGCAGCGCACCGGGCAACGCACCGCCCAGCCCGCCGACCAGCGCGCCCACCACCGTCACCGGCCAGAGCATGCTCAGGCCCTCGCCTGCCGGTCGGCTTCGGCCAACCGCTCGGGGGTGCCAACATCAATCCACGGGCCGCGAAAGTGCTCACCACTGACCCGCCCCTGATCCGCCGCCTGGCGCAGCAGCGGCGCCAGTGCAAAGGCGCCGGCAGGCTGTTCGGCCAACAGCGCCGGATGCAGCACCGCAATGCCGCTGTAAGTTAGCCCCTTCTCGCCGCTGCCGGGATTACCGACGTCGCCGGCCGTGAGCAGAAAGTCCCCGTTGGGGTTGTGCGCGGGGTTGTCGATCAACACCAGGTGCGCCAGCTTGCCGGGCGGCAGGCTCAGGTGGGCAAAATCAAACCGGGTCCAGACATCGCCGTTGACCAGCACAAAGGGGCCATCGCCCAGCAGCGGTAGCGCCCGATGGATGCCGCCCCCGGTTTCCAGCGGCTCGCCCTCGGCCGACCAGGCAATCTGGACGCCCAGCGCCGCGCCATCGCCAAAGGCGCTTTCGATCTGCTCACCCAACCAGGCGTGGTTGATCACCAGCTCGCGCAGGCCCGCTGCCGCCAGCGCCTCGATATGCCACTGCAGCAATGGCTTGTCGCCCACCTTGAGCAGCGGTTTGGGAGTATGCAGGGTCAGCGGGCGCATGCGCTCGCCCTTGCCCGCCGCCAGAATCATCGCCTTCATGCCGCAGGCATCCCCAGGCTATCAAGTAGCTCGGCCAGCGGCTGCAGCCGCACATCATCGGCGCAGGCCTCGCGCAGGTAACGCACAAAGCGCGGCGCGTCAGCCAGATAGTGCGGCTTGCCGTCGCGATGACAGATGCGGGCAAAGATGCCGAGCACCTTGAGATGGCGCTGCACGCCCATCAGGCGCGCCTGATCCAGAAACGCTGACAGTTGCGCGGGAACCGGCAGTTGCGCTGCAACCGCCTGCTGCCAATAGCGCGTCAGCCATTGACCACGCTCGGCAGCCGACCAGCTGTAAAAGGCATCGGCAAAGAGCGAGGTCACGTCGTAGCTGACCGGGCCGTACAGCGCATCCTGAAAGTCCAGCACCCCGGGTTCCCCGTCGGCCACCATCAGGTTGCGCGGCATGTAGTCACGATGCACATAGACCTGCGCCTCGCCCAGGTTGCTGTCCAGCAGCAGTTGCTGCACGGCATCCCACAGGCGCTGCTCGTCGGGGCTAAACTCGCGCTCCAGCACCCGCGCAACATACCAGTCGGGGAACAGCGCCAGCTCGCGGCGCAGCACTGCCTCATCGTACTCGGGCAGCACACCGGGCCGACTGGCCAGCTGCCAGCGGATCAGGCTGCTGATGGCGCCAGCGAACAGGCGCTCGCGCTCTGCATCACTTACCCCCTGCTGCAGATACTGCAGGTAGGTCTGAGCGCCCATGTCTTCGAGCAACAGAAAGCCCTGCTCCAGGTCCTGGGCAAAAATGCGCGGCACACGCACACCCGCCCCTTGCAGCAAGCCGGTAATGCGTACAAAGGGTTCACTGTTCTCGTGCACCGGCGGTGCATCCATAATGATCAGGCTGCGCTCGCCCGCCTGCCAACGAAAGTAGCGGCGAAAACTGGCGTCGGCGCTGGCTGGCGCCAGCTCGCCCTGGGGCAGGTCAGCCCATTGCAGGGCTGCTGCCGCCTCTGGCAGTGCCTGGGTCAGCCACTGCTGCATCTGCTGCTGTCGTGAGTCCATCAATATCCCATTCTCGCCTGTCGGTTGCCGTGCCAATTCATACTCAGGCATCGCTCAATGCTTTATTATCCGTTATCTTGCAGCACTGACACAGCATGCAGATTGCATTCTCCTCGCACAAGGCGTCGCGAGCACGCACCGACTGGAAGCCCGGACAACGACATAATGGCCTACCGTACTCCACCCTTTCGCACTTCTTTTCCCATGTTGCTGGCCAGCTCCTTGCTGCTGGCCCAACCGCTGAGCGCTGTTGCCAACCAACAGGTACAGTGCCGCCCGGCCGGCAACAGCTGGGCATGTGAACCACTGCAAACCCGCGGCGAGCTGCCGCCCAGGCCGCCACGCCCGGCCCCAACTCCTGCACCGATCAGCGAGACCGTGGTCGCCTCAGCCAGCACCGCATCCCGCTCCGCCGACACCAGCATGGACTTCAGCCGTCTGGACTGGGTCCCGCGTGAGCAATTGAGCGCAGAGCAGCAGGCCGCGATTGCGCCGTACTGCGGCGGCGCTTATGTCGAGCCGGAACGCACCGGTCGCGACGACTCGACCCCGTTTGACCAACTGCCGGTCTATGCATCGGCCGACAGCAGCCGCTTTGAGCAGGGCAACCAGACCGGCGTACTGGAAGGTGACGTACTGCTGCGCCAGGGCCGCCTGCAGGCCCGCGCCGACCAGGCCAGTTTTGACCAGGCCAACGCCCAGGCCATGCTCGAAGGCAACGTACGCCTGCGCGACCAAGGCGTCCTGGTGCTGGGCGACTCTGCCAGCATGCGCATCGACAACGGCGAGACCCGCATCGACGGCGTCGAGTACGTAGTACATGACGCCCGTGCCCGCGGCACTGCCAGCAAGCTGATGCGCCGTGATGACGCCATCATCGTGATCAGCGAAGGCAGCTACACCACCTGTGAACCAGGCCAGAACACCTGGGCGCTGCAGGGCGACGACATTGAGCTGGACCGCGAGAAAGGCTGGGGCGAGGCGCGTGACGTTACCCTGCGGGTCAAGGATGTCCCGGTGTTCTACACGCCGTATATCTACTTCCCGATTGATGACCGCCGTCAGACCGGTCTGCTGCCGCCGAGCTTCAGCCACTCGACCGACAACGGCACCGAGATCGAAACGCCGTACTACATCAACATCGCGCCGAACTACGACGCCACCCTGTACCCGCGCTACCTGTCCGAGCGTGGCCTGCAGATGGAAGGCGAGTTCCGCTACATGAAGCCCGACAACGAGGGCACGCTGACCGCCTCCTTCCTGGATGACAGCGAGTACAAGGAAAACCGCTGGCTCTACGGCTGGCAGCACCAGGGTGGCCTGCAGAGCCGCTGGAGCACCGACGTCGAGTATGTCGACATCAGTGACCCCTTCTACTTCCAGGACCTGAACACCGCACTGGACGCCCGCTCCGGCACCTACGTCAACCAGCGGGCCGGCATCACCTATCGCGGTGACGGCTGGCGCTTCCGCGCCGGCGTACACGCTTACGAACTGGCCACCATTACCTCGCTGACGCCCTACGAGCGACTGCCGCAGCTGCGCCTGGATGGCGCCAACTGGCTGGGCGACACGGGCCTGCGCTTCGGTTATGACCTGGAATACGCCTTCTTTGATCGCAACCTGGGCGACGGCTTCATCACCGGCAAGGATGGCCTGCAGCTCGACAGCCTGGGCAACCCGATTCTGACGCCGGATGAAAACCTGACCGGCCTGCAACGCGCCACCGGCCACCGCGTCAGCGTCAGCCCCAAACTCAGCTACCCCTGGCGCAACAGCTGGGCCTTTATCACGCCCAGCGTACGCACCCAGACCACCTACTACGACCTGGACTTCGATGCGCGCGCCGACGGTTTCAACTACGCCGACGCCAACACCACGCCGTCCAGCACCGTGCCGGTGGCCGCGCTGGACGCCGGCCTGTACTTCGACCGTCAGACCAGCTGGTTCGGCAAGGGCCTGCGTCAAACCCTGGAGCCGCGCGCGTTCTACCTGTACGCGCCGCATGAAGACCAGGATGATCAGCCGCTGTTCGATACCAACCAGAACACCTTCAGCTACAGCTCGCTGTTCCGCGACAACCGTTTCAGCGGCCGCGACCGCGTAGCCGATGCCAACCAGCTGTCGCTGGGCCTGACCAGCCGTGCACTGGAGTCCGACGGCACCGAGCGCGCCCGCGCCAGCTTTGGCCAAGTACTGTACTTCCGCGACCGCGAAGTTCAGATGCTCGACGCCAACGGCGTCGCGCGCAGCGCAGATACCTCGTCGTCCTCCGCCTATGCCGCCGAGGTGATGTACCGGGTCAGCGACGCCTGGCGCGTCAATGGCGACATCATCTGGGATCCGGATGACAGCAACAGCGACGCCGGCAGCGTCTTCGCCCACTACCAGCCCGAGCCGCGCAAGGTGCTGAACATGGGCTATCGCTACCGCAACAACATCAACACCTACAACGCGCTGACCGGCACCTTCCAGCACGACCCGGACAGCCGTATCGACCAGTCCGACCTGTCCTTCATGTGGCCGCTCAACCCGCAGTGGAGCCTGATCGGCCGCTGGCAGCACGACTTTGCCGAAGATCGAACCCTCGAAGCCTTCGGTGGTCTGGAATACGACAGCTGCTGCTGGAAGCTGCGTGTGATCAACCGCTACTGGGTCGACTACAACGAGTTTGAATCGGTCGCCCGCGACGAATCCAACCGCGGCATCTTCCTGCAGGTCGTCCTCAAGGGCCTTGGCAGCGTCAGCGGCAACGAAGTACACAGCCTCCTCGACGAAGGCATCCCCGGTTACAGAGAGCGTGAAGATAATGCATTCTAAGTTTGTTACAGCCCTCAGCCTGTGCGCGGGCCTCCTGTTCAGCGCCAGCAGTCAGGCGGCCGTCGAGCCGCTGGACCGCGTTGCCGCCATCGTCGACAACGACGTGGTCATGGCCAGTCAGGTCAATGACCGCATGGCCTCGGTACGCCAGCAGCTGGCGCAGAACGGCGCCGAGGCACCGGCCGACAGCGAACTGCGCAGCCAGGTGCTCGACCGTCTGATTCTGGAGAGCATTCAGCTGCAGATGGGCGAGCGCGCCGGCATGCAGATCGACGACGAGTCGCTGAACCAGACCATGCAGCAGATTGCTGCGCGCAACGGCGCCACACTGGAGCAGTTCCGCGCCGCGCTGGAGCGCGACGGCATCAGCTTCCAGCAAGCCCGCGAGCAGATCCGCCGCGAGATGATCATCAACCGGGTGCGCCAGCGCCGGGTCCGCGACAACATCCAGGTCAGCGATCAGGAAGTGCGCAACTTCCTCAACTCCGAGGTCGGCAAGTACCAGACCTCTGCTGATTTCCGCCTGGCCATGATCGTCTTGCCGCTGGCCGAAAATGCCAGCCAGGCCGAGGTCGAGAAAGTCGGTCGCGCCGCCACCGATATCTACAACCAGCTGCAGCAGGGCGCGGACTTCAACACCCTGGCCGCCAGCCGCTCTGCCGGTGACACCGCGCTGGAAGGTGGCGAGCTGGGCTGGCGCAAGGCTGCCCAGCTGCCGGGCCCGTTTGCCTCGGCGGTCAACGCGCTGGAGATCGGCGGCATCACTCAGCCGATGCGCTCGCCGGCTGGCATCCACATTCTCAAGCTGCTGGACCGCCGTGGCGGTGAAGGTCAGATGATCGAGGAATTCCACGTTCGTCACATCCTGATCAAGCCCAGCGAAATTCGCACCGACGGCGAAGCTGCCCAACTGGCCCAGCGTATCTACGAGCGCATCCAGAACGGCGAGTCCTTCGCGACCCTGGCCAAGTCCTACTCCGAGGACCCGGGCAGCGCATTGAACGGCGGTGACCTGGACTGGGTGACGCCGGACGCCATGACCCCGGAATTTGGCGAGATGATTACCAGCACGCCGCTCAACACCCTGACCCAGCCGTTCCAGAGCCAGTTTGGCTGGCACATTCTGGAAGTGTTGGGGACCCGCGACGTCGACATGACCGATGAGATGCGTGAGCAGCAAGCTGCCAACCTGATCCGCAGCCGCAAGTACGAAGAAGAGCTGCAGACCTGGTTGCTGCAGATCCGCGACGAAGCCTACGTGGAGATCAAGAACGGGTGAGTCCGGCACGCCTGGCCATCACCGCCGGTGAACCGGCGGGTATCGGCCCCGACCTGTGCCTGATGCTGGCCCAGCAGCCAGCCAGCTGCGAGCGGGTGGTAATCGCCGATCCGCAGCTGCTGGAACAGCGCGCCGCCCAGCTGGGGCTGCGTGTGGAGCTGCAGCCCTTTGACCCGGACGCGCTGCCGGCGGCCCAGGCCGCCGGCCAGCTCAGCGTGCTGCCCGTATCCCTGGCAGCCGAGTGCCGCCCGGGCGAGCTGAACCGCGCCAATGCAGCCTACGTGCTGGACACCTTGCGCCTGGCCGGTGCCGGTGCGCTCAACGGCACCTTTGACGCCATTGTCACCGCACCGGTGCACAAGGGCATCATCAACGATGCCGGCGTGCCCTTTTCCGGGCATACCGAGTTCTTTGCCGAACAGACGGCCACCGAGCAGGTGGTGATGATGCTCGCCTGTCCCGGCCTGCGCGTTGCTCTGGCGACCACACACCTGCCCCTGCGGCAGGTTGCCGACGCCATTACCGGGCCGCTGATCGAGCGCGTTATGCGCATTCTGCACAACGACCTGCTGAGCAAGTTCGGCATCGCCACGCCGCGCATCCTGGTCTGCGGCCTGAATCCGCACGCAGGTGAAGACGGGCACCTGGGGCGCGAAGAGCTGGATATCATCATCCCGGCACTGGAGCGCCTGCGCGCCGAAGGCATGCACCTGATCGGCCCGCTGCCCGCCGACACCCTGTTCACCCCCAAGCACCTTGATCAGGCCGATGCCGTACTGGCCATGTATCACGATCAGGGGCTGCCGGTGCTCAAGCACAAAGGCTTCGGCAACGCCGTCAACATTACCCTGGGCATGCCTATCATCCGCACCTCGGTTGATCACGGCACCGCCCTGGACCTGGCCGGGACCGGCCAGGCCAACCCGGGCAGCCTGCAGGTTGCCCTCGATACCGCCATCCAGATGATCGCCGCCCGGAGGGCAGTATGAGTCAGTTTCCACAACACAAGGCGCGCAAACGCTTTGGCCAGAACTTCCTGCATGACGCCGGCGTGATCGACCGCATCATCCGCTCCATCCGCCCGCGCGAAAGCGACCACCTGGTCGAGATCGGCCCGGGTCAGGGCGCCATCACCTCCGGCCTGCTGGCCAGCGGTGCGCAGCTGGACGTAGTCGAGCTGGACAAGGACCTGCACCCGATTCTGATGGGGCAGTTCGGCTTTCTTGACCGTTTTCGCCTGCACAAGGGCGACGCGCTGAAGTTCGACTTTCGGCAACTGGTTGCCGGCGACGAGAAGCTGCGCGTGGTCGGCAACCTGCCGTACAACATTTCTACGCCGCTGATGTTCCACCTGCTGGAGCA
>CEUK01060167.1_pt1 | contig 11842 bp, 15 predicted proteins | sample 356451 | NCBI WGS metagenome assembly CEUK01 (sample SAMEA2622843, study PRJEB7988) | marine metagenome | isolation source: saline water (ENVO:00002010), including
GTGGTCCCAGTCAAAACCATGGCGTAGCCCGTACCCAAAAGCTGAAAACAACAGCGCGAAACTCATTAGAAGAACCTCCCAAGCCACAACTCAAGTGTCAAATCATAATTTTGAAGGAAAATTGAATTGAACCGGTCACATTTGTTGGACTCCACTCCCTGCTATTGATACATTGATGACAACACCAAACATCAGGAGATATCTTCACATGGAAGAAAACACCCTTTCAAAACTATTCGGACTCAACGAACTGCCCGTAGCTGAAGCTCACTGCGACGGACCGTGCGGAGTATACGACCCAGCATCAGCACGAATCGCAGCTGAAGCTGTACGGTCAATGACCAAAAAAATACTTGACCTTACCCCACCAGAGCCAGGCGACACTCAAGCCGTAGCCTCATACCTCAACACCGTGGGAAGATACGTCGCCATCAAAGAAGAACAAGCCGAACTCGCTAAACACGAACTCCTTGTTCTCTGGACCGACTATTTCAAACCAGTACATCTTGAGGCATACCCTGACCTTCACGAAGTTTTCTGGAACGCAGCGAAAGCCTGTTCAGAAACAAAGCAACATGTCTCCGTGGAAGCAGCCGATGAACTCATGGCCGCATGCGAAAAAATTCATAACATGTTCTGGGAAAGCAAAAGCAGAGAAGTCACGTACTACGAAGCAAGTTGATCCCAACGGTTCTCAAAGAACTTATAGCTTTAGCCTCACGAAAACGTAAATTGTTCCGAGTCGCCGGCACAAGCATGGCGCCCGTACTCGAACCCAAAGACATCGTCTTTATCCGGCCTACAACCGAGTGTCACAAAGACGACATCGTGGCGATAAGACACCCACACAAAAAAACAATTCTTATCAAGTACGTGAAAGAAATTGATGAAAATAATCTTGTAGAGCTATCCAGTCCTACCGGAACAGATAGCAAAGAGTTTGGCAAAGCAGCATTGAAGCATCTTATAGGTGTCGCAACATACAACTACTCTCAAAAAAAATCGCTTACAAGAGGAAACAACTTCAGTTAAACAAGATCGTTAAAGTTGACCAACCAAGCAACATTCAACGCTTCAAGTATTTCAGGATCCGATTTATTCACTATGACTGAAGAACCAATGTAGCTTGCTCCGATGTCATCAATAAATTTCTTCGCTACACGAATCGTATTACCGGTTGTGACCCAATCATCCACAACTAAAATTCGGTCACTCTCATCTAGATCAAATGATCGAGTAAGAAAACGTATCCTCTCACCAGTCCACGTTTGTTCAGACGTAATAGTTTTGTCAGTTCCGGGATGATTTCTCCCTTCTTTACGGAGAAGCACCAACCCTGCCTTCAAACATGTCGCCACGAGAGCCCCCAGCACGGGCCCTCTTGCTTCTGGAGCAATGATTTTCGTAATTCCCTCATCGTGAAAAGAGCTTGCCATCGCAGCCCCTAAGTTTTGAAGAATATAAGGATCTCCCAGCAAACCAGCCACATCTGGGTGATCGTTAACCAAAGGAAAATTTTCGCTAAGAAACGAACAGAAGGTCAAGTGGTCACTTTTGTCCATAGATGCATCCTACAAATCATTACTTACGCAACACGCCATAATTAAATCAATTCATTTTTTGATAAAAACCTAAAAGATGTGAATGCACGAGATAATAAAAGGTATGAATCCGAAAACCGTTTATGTCGCCGGACCTCTTTTTGATGAAGGGGAACGCTGGTGGATTGAACAAATCGACCAAACAATCACTCAAATAGGATTCAACACGTTTCTACCGCATCGCGATAACCCCGAAAAGACTCCCGAAACTGTGCAAACAATTTTTGAAAATAACCGTGATGCAATCCGCACGTCAGATCTCGTCGTCGCAAACCTTAATGGAATCACCACCGATGATGGAACCGCATGGGAACTCGGATATGCAGCAGCACTGCAAAAACCTGCCATAGGGATATTTACCGATTGGCGAAAACGCTTTGAGGGAGAAGAGGTCGTCAATCTGATGATTTCTCGCTCATTAGACACCATCGTTCAGTCCCTTGATGAACTTGTCTCGGTGCTTAGAGAATACCGAGAACAGAGTAAGTAAATATCATGGATTTGCTTTCCCCAAATATTCAGCATTATCACTGGGGTGACTACTCATTCATCCCTGAACTCCAAGGACGACCTAAAGGAGATGAACCTGAGGCAGAACTCTGGGTAGGGGCTCACCCAATATCACCAAGCAGAACAGTAGGAAGTAATCGTGGACTTGATGACATTATTTCAACAGACCCACAAAATACGCTAGGACCCCAAGCCAGTGATTTTCAAAATGAATTACCTTTCATCATGAAAATACTCGCGATCCGAGAACCCTTATCTATCCAAGTTCATCCGAACGCACAACAGGCTGAGGAAGGTTTCGCATCAACGCAGTCCAGCCTTACTGCTGCACAATCGTATTCTTCGCCTCGAGGTAAAGAAGAAATCGTGTGTGCTTTAACAGAAACAGATCTCAAATTTGGCTTCAGAGAAGTAAATGAAATTCACGCAATCATCGACGCAGCAGGACACACAGACTTCTCTCGGCTAAAGGAAAGCCTCTCACGCGAAACGCCGACTGAAGGCCTCAAGAAAGCGATTCAAAAGATACTTTCAATAGATTCAGATACGGTCCGATCAATTACGTCTACTGTTCTTTCTTCCGATATGAGTACGACCGTCATGAACGAAAAGGAAACGAAATATTTTATTAGTCTCGTCGAAACATATCCGGATGATCCAGGTCTGCTTTTGTTTCTTTTGATGAACTTCGTAACTCTCGAACCGGGAGATTTCCTATATGTGTCTCCAGGAGTTACTCATGCCTATCTTCGCGGGAATGTAGTTGAGATAACCTCCAATAGCGACAATGTTATTCGATGTGGACTCACTCCTAAACATGTCAACGCCCACGAGTTTTTATCCATCGCATCTTTTGTCTCCGAACAACCGGAGATCCAAACACCAGTGGAATCTGTTCACACATACGAATCACCTACACCATTTACGTTGACCCGCCTTAACCTAAACGAACAGTTCGAGGCCACCCTTCAGGGTCCGGAGATCTTGATATCAACACAAAATAACTTCACGATTACAAACAATTCAGAGAACAGTTTTCACGTAGAACAAGGACACCCCGTCTGGGTGCCATTTTCAGATACCAGTTACAAAATAAGTGGCAACTGTCTTCTTTTTAGATGCGCAACAAACCCGGATTTCTGAAAATTATTCACCAAGACTTGAGAAATCCGGATCACGCTTTTCAGCGAACGCCTGTAATGCCTCAAGGTTTGCTGGTTTTCCTAAGAGCTCGGCGAATGCGCTATCTTCATCTTTTCTGGCTGCTTGAATACGTTCACGTATCGGATCCATGATGAGTTTCTTTGATGCAATCAGGGAACTAATCGGCTTTGCTGCCAGCACTTGAGCATGTTCCATTGTTACATCCAATAATTCCTCATCGGAGCAGAGCTTAAAAGCTAACCCCATCGAAAAGCACTCTTCAGCTGAAAGCCATTGTGAACTCAATAAAGTCCACGTTGCATTCTGTCTTCCCATGATTGCAGGAAAGGTGAAACTGCTGGCAGCTTCTGGTGCTAACGCTAAGTCCGTGAATGGGCATTTTACTCGAGCGCTACGAGCCATAAAAACAAGGTCGGATAGTCCGAGAATTGTTACCCCGATACCTAATGCATGACCATTCACCGCACACACTAGGGGTTTTGAGAAGTCCACTAACGTATCTGCCAAACCGGGAAAGCCGTGTTTACCTGGTGTGAACGATGGGTCAGCCATCCGTTGACCCAACTCAACAACATCAGTTCCCGATGAGAAACTATCCCCCTGACCAGTGATTACCACAACGGCAATAGTTGAATCATCCTCTGCATCAAGAAGTAATTCAGTAAGCCTGTCATATTGAGCCTCATTAAAAGCATTTTTCGCTTCGGGTCTATTTAAACGTAATAGTCGGACTCGTCCTATATCCTCAATGTCAATCACTAAGACCTACTTTCTGAGCTTGACGAGGCCATTTAGCATGACCTGGTCGGTTATCTTCAGGCACAATCCAACAGTGCGTACCCTGATAAATGCTGGGCATGCACTTATTGCAATGGATACATGACCCATCAGCATCATTTCCTTCTTCCCAACGTTTCACAAGATCAGGTTCTCGCAATAAGGCTCTGCCGATCGCAACGAAATCAAATCCTTCATCAACAGCTAGTTGCACAGTAGATAAGTTGTTGATGCCACCGAGAAGAATCAACGGCATGTCCACGGCTTCACGTACAAGTCTTGCCTGTTCGAGAAAGTACGCTTCTTCAAATGGGTAATACGGCATGAACTTTTTAGCGGTTAGTTTGAAACCTGTTTTCATGATGCGACTTGGGAAGATCTCTGCCATTTCATGTACGGGAACATCTCCACGGAAAAAATACATTGGATTCTCGAATGAACTCCCACCGGTTAATTCAATAGCGTCAAGCGTTCCATCGCTCTCAAGCATTTTTGCGACTTCAACGCATTCATCAACATGGAAACCAGTCTTTACTCCATCATCTAAATTGAGTTTGGCAATAAGCGCAACACTATCCGGAATAGATTCCTTGACTCTTTTCGCTATTGTTCGAGCTAAACGCGCACGGTTTTCAAGGGAACCACCCCAGTCATCTTTTCGTTTGTTGAGTTTGGGACTCAAGAAATTACTGATTAGATATCCATGCCCAAAATGCAGTTCAATACAATCGAAACCACTCTTAACGGCAAGTTCGGCTGCTGAAACGAAGTCATTTATGACCCGTTGAATCTGTTCGTCATTCGCGGGTGTTGTGTTTTTGAACCGAGTTTTTGAGAAAACCTTTGATGAAGATAATGCAGGTCCGCCGACTCCTATTCCCACAGGACCAGCATGACCGAGTTGAATGGAAGCAGCGACGTCAAGGTCATGCATCGCATCCACGAAACATCGCAAACCAGGAACTGCTTCTTTCCGCATGACAATTTCATTTGGTGCGCCCTGTCCATCAGGTGACACCGCACAATAGGCAAGGGTTGTCATCCCAATACGTCCCTCACCGAAGGCTTTATGAAAATCGATGAGCGCATCGGTGACCATATTGTCAATAGCCATACCTTCAAAAGTTGCCGCTTTGATAACGCGATTACGTAGCTCAATGGGTCCAAGCTTCATAGGAGCAAATGCGGGGTGAAGTTCAGTGTTCATCATGTCTCATAATCTAATCTAGCCGACAGTTACTGATCTCTCATCTTGATCATCACCTGCTTCTCAGACAACAATAGAAGTAAGGGCCCGAAAGGAACGTATGAGTGCTAACCCCACTGAAGTAGATTTCCATTTTGATGTGATGTGTCCTTGGGCGTACCAGACATCCAAGTGGATTAGGAACGTGCGAGCACAAAATGGATTAATCATTAATTGGAAATTTTTTAGCCTCGAAGAAGTGAATCTGCGTGAAGGAAAGAAACATCCATGGGAACGAGACTGGTCATATGGTTGGTCAATGATGCGTATAGGTGCAATACTTCGTCGCCAGAGCATGGACAATTTAGATAAATGGTATGAACGATCGGGTCGCGCTCTCCACGAGGAGGGGAAACGGCCACACGACCCTGACGTTGCTCGTCACCTTCTTGAAGAAATCGGAATGGATCCACATATTGTTGACGAATCACTCCTTGATGAATCAACACACGAAGAAATCAAAGACGATCATCAACGAGTTATTGATGCGGGCGGCTACGGAGTCCCGACACTATTCTTCGGAGACCATCCACTCTACGGACCCGTCCTTATTGACCCCCCTGAAGGGGAGAAAGCGATGCGCCTATGGGACACAGTTGTCTCGTGGCTCGAGTTCCCAGACCTCTATGAGATGCAAAAATTAAAATCAGTCCAAGATCAGGGACGAATAGCGGACACGTTTCGACCATATTTAGAAGCTCGCGACTGGGTCAGTATTAATCGCGGCAAAGTCATTAACTTTGATGGATCATCAAAAGATACATGAAATGAATCTGCATGAGTAGCCCAAGAATCGCAGGAAAGTCCCCTTCTTTCACCAACATGTATGAGGACATGGAGGTTCCGTGGATTCCGGTCAAAAGCCAAGAGAATGCTGATGGTACAGAATCACATGTGTGGGAAAAGTGGGTGGCGTTCTCTGAAGACCCAATGTATCTTGCCCTGTTTGCTCGCTGGGATCCCGGCATGATCGTACGCAAGCATGGCCACTACAGCCCCCACGTACTTACTGTCCTAAAAGGCGAATTTACGTGCGGGGACCAACTGTGCGGACCCGGAACCCACATTGAACTCCCACTCGGTGCAGATTTTGGACCCTTCGTGGCTGGAGAAGAAGGAGTTGAGCTCTATGAAGTAATGATGGGAGATCCACGATCATGGAGCGACGATCCCCAAGCATTAGAAAAAATTCTCGCCGAACGCAATGTCACTCCGCTACCAGATCCCCCGATTAATCTTCCAGCAGGGTTAGAAGACCTCAGAAAAGTATTCCTGAAAGCAAGCGGTCAATCATCCGACTTGAAATAATCAAGTATTTCAGAGCGCAACTGCGGAATACCATCCCCAGATTCTGCGCTAACCCAGAGAACATCACTCTTCTCAACACCCAATTTGGCTGTTAAATCCTGCCGACGTTTACTACTTTTTGATGAGCGAACCTTATCTGCTTTTGTCGCAACGAAACGATACGGAAGATCAATATGGTCAAGCCACTCAACCATCTGCAAATCCAGTTCTGTAGGTCCCACTAAACTATCTATCAAAACAATGGTTCCACCCAATGATTCGCTCTCCATCAAATACTCCTCAATCATTCGTCGCCACCGCTCCATTTCTTGTTTCGGAGCTTTCGCAAATCCATAACCGGGAAGATCAACCAACCAATGACCAGACCCCTCCGGTGATAACTCATACACGTTAATTAACTGAGTAGCCCCAGGTGTTTTAGATGTTTTCGCTAATTTCTTTCGATTCGCCAATGCATTGATTAACGATGACTTCCCAACATTCGAACGTCCCACAATAGCTAACTCAAGTGCTCGCTCAGGTAATTGATGCAATCTAGAAGCAGACTGCAAAAATGTAATTGGAAGCGGAGAGGACATTGCTCAAGCGTAGCCGAAGAGACGTGACCAACCGCAGAAAATTGAGGGGAAGCGTACGTTCGCTAACTCGCTAATGAACCTGAATAGACCTGCCATGCGAGAAGTGATTTCGCCACGAAGCTAAGAACGATGTAAATTCGTTCACCGTAAAGGTAATTCACCCATTTGCCCTTTGCTTTATATTGCTTCCATTGCACGAGTGCGAAACAGTTAAAGAAAATAAAGATTGAGATCACGATCCCGTACACAAAACCAGGTGTTGTGCTTTCAGGCGGACCCTTCGGTGCTATCAGGTTAAAGACTGTAGCTATCCATGGGATTGAACCAGCGAAGCAACCAAACCAGAATGGCAACAAATCACCATTTCCTGCTTTCACATAACGTTCTTGAATCCAGCCAAATAGAATCATGCACACATTGACGCCGGCGATTCCGAGCAACGCTATGTAATCAGAGGTTCCGTTCAACTGCAGGATGACAATAATCATCAACGTGGAAGAGATTGAATACTCAACCCAACGGTAGGTATTGATACCCCTACTAAGATTTAATTCATATTTCTTAAAGGTTGATGGAATACAAATATAGAAGTGAAAGAACGCTGACAACGCCATAAATCCCGCGACCATATAACTAATGTTCAAGTTGAATAAGTTGATGGGGTCGGAAAAGTTTCCTGTACCTGGGGCTTCAGTCAAATACGTTGCTACCACTGGAAGTGATGCGTCATTCGACAGTATCAAGATCAAAACAAAGGATACCAAATGAAGGCAACCTGCTCTGAAATTAAGTTTCTTTAGATTCTGCATATCTGTGCTCATAGGGGAAGAGTACCGACCATTGAGGAGCTCTTCAATTACCCGCCGAGATCTTGAACATGGCAGTGGCAAAACACAAAGACGCCAGCGTAATGCAGAGTGGAACACTTCACATGCACGCTGGCGCCTTGCATAAGTATTATTTACTCATTCAAGGTGGCGTATACACGTGATAGTGCAAGGTAACCCCCCTTCCACCTATGTCGTTAGCCAAGAACCTAACAAATCTATGAGCAACGTGTCGGCAATTTGCAATTATTTTTTAACTGTTGCTTTGCCTGTCCTGTTGTTACCCTAAATACATGGATAAAGATGAGCAGGTTCGCCAAATTAAGAAACTCTTACATCGGCTTGATTCCGGAACCAACGTTGATGCCGGTGAATTATTTGAGAACCCAACCAACACGTACGTGGATCCAATACTTGCAGAACAAGAAAGAGAAGTCTTTTTCAAAAAGGCACCCCAACTCGTTGGATTATCAGGAGATTTACCTCAAAGAAATTCATTCCTAACCGTGAATGATCTTGGAACTCCAATACTTTCCACTCGCGATCAAGATGGAACATTTCGGGCATTTGTAAATTCCTGTCGCCACCGAGGGGTTATCGTTGAACAACGAGATCGTGGTGAAGCACGAAGATTTACTTGCCAATTCCATAGGTGGACATACGACTCAGAAGGAACGCTTGTAGGTCTCCCTAAACAAGAACATTTTGGTGAAGTTGATATGAACGAACTGGGACTTCTTGAACTCCCAAGTTTGGAAAAGTTCGGAATGTTGTGGGTTCATCCAGATCCAACCGGTCAAATCAACTTAAAAGAACTATTGACGCAGGAACTCCTTGACGAATTATCACTATGGAACCTTGGAGAGTTGGAGTACTTAGGAAATGATGTATACGACATTGCGTGTAACTGGAAGTTAGCTATGGATACATTCGGGGAAACATATCATTTCAGTTCCCTTCATGAAACAACGTTGTATAACGCTTTTCATGGGAACGTCCAGTGCTATGACACTTTTGGGAATAACCATCGAATGCTTTTATGTCGCAGAGATATAGACGACATGAGACAACTTCCTGAGAGCGAATGGAACATAACAACGGCTACGCTTCCTGTGTATTGGCTCTTCCCGAATGTTCAACTTATGCCATCCCACGAAGGGCTATATCTTTTGAGGGCATATCCAGATGCTAAAGAACCTGGCAGGCATCGTTCTCTTATCAATTTCTATCTACGACCCGAGATCTCAGCTAATGCTGAAATGCGTCAGATGTTTACAATGATTTCACACGTATTCGCCCAAGTGATTCGGGACGAAGACTACGTCGTCAGCGCAAGTCAACAAGTAACAGCGAATAGTCAAACACTCAAATCAGTAGTTTTTGGCCGCAATGAACCAGCCCTTCATCATTACCATGCAACATATAAGCGCGTGCTTGAGTCGGCGAAATAAATTATGGAGACAGCGTCTCTTCTCGCAATTATCTCCGGAGTTTGCTGGGCAATAAATATAACCATTGTGAAATGGGCTCTTAACCGCTCACGCGCTTCAGCTCTTGTGGGTGCAACCGTTGGAGTAACCATCGCTGCAATCGTTTCACTCATCCTTGCGCTTGTATCCGGTAGCTCTCTTCCAGACTCTGAAGTTCTATGGAAATTCGCGATCGTGGGAATAATCGCTCCCGGCAGTTCACAAGGATTATTCGTGTCATCGATTGGTTCTATAGGGCCTGCCCGCACATCCATTCTGATTGGAACATCACCGGTTTTCTCCGTTCTCCTCGCAGTCATTTTTTTAGATGAGTCTTGGAAAACGACCATCATGATCGGAACCTTATTGACTGTAATGGGTAGTGCCCTGATTAGCTGGGAAAAGGGAATCCGGTTTCGACAGATTGGCATCGTATTCGCAATTGCAACATCGCTAACGTTTGCGATACGTGATGTTATTGCACGTCATTTCAATGTCGGAACTGATGTTTCTTCATGGTGGTCAGGAACAGTTGTACTGATAGCTGCATCAATCACATTATGGATTTTCGTCTCTATAAAATTTGGTCCTATTTGGAAAACGCAAACACGGAAGGCTCTCCCAGAATTTATTCCCTCAGGAATAATGATCGGAATAGCGTTGCCACTTCTACTAGAAGCCCTTAATAAAGGCGCAGTAAATATTGTTGCGCCATTAGCGTTAGCGTCTCAAAATATCGCCATCGTTATTTTGAGCGGATGGTTTTTCGGTTCACGCGAGCGAACACGACAAGTGATTGTAGCTATGATCTTAATCTTCGTTGGAGGGATAGTGGTCACGATTTCGTGATACACATATGGGATGGCGCAACTATTAAACATTTGGACGAAACCCGCAAAAGGTGAACGAATGGTTCCTCATGAATCCATTGAATGCCGTACGGGGGAAGGACTTCAAGGGTGTGTTGGTGGAAAAGCTGACCACCGGCAAGTTACCATTCTCTCCCTGGCTGCATGGAATGAAGCACAACATGAGATTGGGGAACAGATGGACCCCATTCATCGACGAGCTAATTTACTCGTTGATGATATAGATTTTGAGAACTCGAAAGAAAAAATTCTCGTAATTGGTGATCTCACAATAGAACTGACGGGTGAAACGAAACCGTGCGCACAAATGGAAGAACTCCATGAAGGTCTCCGCAACGCTATGAAACCCAAATGGCGTGGGGGAGCAACAGGAAAAGTGTTGAATTCGTGCACAATAAAAATTGGTGATTCAGCATTTCTTCAAAACCAAACTCCATAAGTAACCATTGAGGTTGTTAGGTATACTTTATATAGTTAGATAGGTTCCCTAAATTAGGAACGCCGAACTATACAGCTACCAATACGTAAACTTTAATGAAATCCTTTGAGCCTAAAATTGCAATCGTCATAGTCTTAATAATCGGACTCTTGCAATTTTCTGCCTGCTCATCCTCTGAGGTTAATGAATCTCAAAGTTCATCAACAAAAGGTTCGGCCTCTCAAGTAGCAGAATCCGAAAATCCATCGATGCCTGAGGCAACCCCAGAAGTAGAGAAAGATATTGTTCCCGAATTGGAACCAGTACTTCCAGTAACTATCACCGATGCTGTCGGGAATACGATCACAATTACCTCAGTTGAACGCATAATCCCTCTCGACGGGTCAGTTGCCGAAGTTGTTTTTGCTCTTGATTTAGGAGCAAATGTTGTTGCAACTGACCGTTCCGCGACTTGGCCACCCGAGGCATCAGAGCTTCCACAAATTGGTTATCAACGATCCTTACTTGCAGAACCTATTGCTGGGTTTACACCCACGGTACTTATTGGAACAGAAATTGCTGGTCCGGAGAAGACACTTGATGATCTTCGACGACTTGGGTATCCAGTTGTTATCGTTCCAAGTGAAGCGACTATGCAAGGACCGGCTGAAAAGATACGAGCGGTAGCTGAAGCTTTGGGGGTTCCAAACAGAGGAGAAGAATTAGCAACAGAGATGGAAAAGACTATCGTTTCGAACACTCAAGTCTTTGAAGAAGATATGAGACCGGTTGTCGCTGCTCTGTATATACGTGGAACTGGGACGCAGCTTGTTTTAGGAAGGGATTCTGCGACACATTGGCTTATTAATGCTGCAGGCGGAAAAAATGTTGCAGATATTCTTGATATTGACCAGTACAAGACTATTACCGCAGAGTCTTTGCTACGTGCAGAGCCAGATATTCTGCTCGTTCCATCTGCGGGACTTGAATCAGTTGGTGGGGTAGATGGTTTATTAGAGGTTGGGGGCATATCCCAAACCTCAGCAGGAATTAATCGTGCCGTACTCGCTTATGA
>CEUK01184400.1_pt1 | contig 11837 bp, 15 predicted proteins | sample 356451 | NCBI WGS metagenome assembly CEUK01 (sample SAMEA2622843, study PRJEB7988) | marine metagenome | isolation source: saline water (ENVO:00002010), including
TCTTTGCTAAAAGATTTTGTGAGAATGGTAGAGAGCACTATTTTTTTTATTTTCTTAAGTAAAAACTAACTAGTCACAAACTCCTTCGTGGATAAAAAACAAAAACTAATCCCAGAATAAGTATTTATACTTACATAGAATTGTTTAAAGCTACCAATTTATAGATCTACAAGTATTGCAAATTACAATTTAAAGTTAATTTTTCTCACTCTCTTTATTTCCATAAAATCTTAGGTTCATCAAGAAATTTATTTATGGATGGAATATTCTCTTTGAATTTAAAAAATCCTTTTTTTGCATATTTCCATGCAAATAAGTCTTCAGGTCTTACCAAATTATTAATAGTTATTTTATTGATATCTCCATATCTAGTAATAAAATCATAATTATCGCCAATTGAAGGATAAATCAGATCAACATTATTTATTCCATTTATCTTTTGATTAAGGGAATTAGAACTAATAATTTCGATATTAGAAAACTCCATAGAAAAATTTTCAATCAAAGTAGTTTTGAATTTATAAACAGAATCTGAAATTTCAATTTTTCTATCTTTTTTATTTAAAAGAATTAAATAAACTTTTTGATAGCGATTTACAATGCTTGATAATGTATTTTTATCAAGATCATTTTCAAACATTAATAAAATATTTGATTTTTTTTTCATATTGCATTCATAAATTTCTTCAGAAAGAATCAAATCAAATTCATCTTTATTAACAATATCTTTATTTTCAATTTCTCGACAATTAAATCTATTATTTGAAAATTTCTTTAAATTCTGCGCTGTAAATAAATATCTTTTACCTTTTGTATGTAAACCTGCGACCCATCTCCAACTTAAAAGATTAGATGCAGCATCTCCATCATGTAGATATTTAAAGAAAAGTTTTGCTCCAAGTTCCCAAGGAAGTTCTAATACAAAAATCCAAGTGCTAGCAAACCACATTCTTGTATGATTATGTAAATAATTATGTTCACATAACTCTTTTACCCATGTATTAAAAAATGAGATATTAGTTTCTGCTCTTAAAGCTTGGTTATATTTATCTTCATCGAAATTGTCGATTTTTTTTAATATGAAATTTTCCCAGATACAAGGTTTATTTTCTAAAAAACCTTTCCAATATATCCTCCAATAAACTTCTTCTATGAATTTACTAACTTTTTTTCCCTGATATTTTGAATTAATATCTTTAATCATTTGATATTCAAGAAGAATCCTATGAGATATAAATTTAGACAATTTAGATACAGCACTATTTTCTTCGGGACCAAAATCATAATTTCTATTTGCAGCGTAATCTAAAATTTTTGAGTCTAAGAATTCATTCCATTGTTTGTCAGCTTGAGAAAAATAATACATTTTTTAATTACTCTAAAAAATTTTTTATATTTTGAAGAGTTTTCATTGAATTTAAATTTTTAAAAAGGTTATTTTACTTAAATTTTCATATGAATTTAGAAATATAATAAAGATAAAACATTTATAAAAATCTTCCTATCAACAATAATAATTACAAAATCATTTTTTTAGATAAAGCTTTTAAATTATTTAGTATGGGTTCATTAAGAGTAAATGGAAAAGATGTTACTACTAAAATTTAATATAAACTTAATTCCACAATTTAATAAAAACAAATTTTAAATAATTAACTTAAAAAAATTTGATTATTCAAATATATTTCTTATATCGTTGCTATTGCTACTGTACATAAAGATGGCAAATTAAAAATTAAATATAATTATCAATGCTACAAATAAAATTCAATACATAAAAACAATATCCAATATATTTCCTAATAAATGAAATTTTTAAATTAGTGGAGAACTTTATCAAGCCATCAAAAATACCATCTTTCCCAGAACAAATTCAAGTAAATGCCTCACAATAAAAAAAAGGATTTAGCAAAGATTTCCAATTTTGCTGTATCGAAATATTTAATTGAAGACTTAATAGATATAGAAAAATTTTTAAGCTTAACAATATACTTTTAGGACCACTTTCAATTTCATCGCAATTCTTACAAACAAAGTCGAGTTTTTAAAAAATAATAGTTAAATAGAAATAATTATTTAGTTAGCTAATAATGTTTTAGTAATTTTGCAAATAATAAAATCTTGAAGATAGTTAAAGGATGAGTGCTCCATAATTAAAATTTTGGTAATAGAGTAATAAAATAAAAACTTGCTAATAAGCCTAAAGGAATAAAAATTATTCTTTAATTAAGAACTATGTATTTGCATAAATATTTGATTCAAATCTTTATGCAAATACTTTCACAATATTATCTACATTAACTTATCATAAAATTATTTTTAATTTATATAAATTGAAATGATATCTTCATTTTCCCAGAATAATAGTAATTGGAATATTCAAAATATTCCGGATCTTAGTAGTAAAACTGCTTTAGTAACTGGATCTAATAGTGGATTGGGTTATTTCTCCTCTAAAGCTCTTTCCGAAAAAGGATGTCACGTAATTCTTGCTAGTAGGACTCTTCAAAAATCTATAGAAACAAAAGATAAATTACTTAAATTAAACCCCAATGCAAAGTTAAGTTGCATCGAACTAGATTTATCCGATTTCAAAAATGTTTCTTCTAAATCCATACAATTAATAGATCAATATAGCAGCCTTGATTTATTAATTAATAATGCTGGAATAATGCATCCACCAAAGACTCTAAATGCCCAAGGTTTTGAGATCCAATTTGCTGTCAATCATTTATCTCATATGCTTTTAACATTGAAATTAATTCCAATATTAGAGAAAAAACCTAAATCTAGAGTAGTTACGGTGACTTCTGGTGCTCAATTCTTTGGGAAATTAGGTTGGCAAAATTTAAAAGCTGAAAATTACTATAATAAGTGGGAGTCTTATGCCAATAGCAAATTAGCTAATGTAATGTTCGCAATGGAACTTGATAAAAAACTACAGTCAAAAGAAATCCTTTCTTTAGCTGCTCATCCAGGGATTGCAAAAACGAATTTATTTTATGCACAAAAACCTAATCCAAATAACTTAGAGAAATTTTCTTTAAATCTTTTTAATCCACTTTTTCAATCTGCAGAGATGGGTTCTTTACCTCAATTATTTGCGGCCACCTCACATTCAGCAAAAAGCGGAGAGCATTATGGACCTAGATATAATTTAAGAGGTTATCCAAAATTATCAGCAACAGCCCCTGCCGCAAAAAATGAAAAGGAAAGAAATATTTTATGGGATAAAAGTTATGAAATAATAGAAAGTTATATTTAATTTATTTTAATTAACTTTAAAAAGTATTTAATGATATGTAACTCAGACTCAGTTAGTTCCATAAATTGTTGTAATGCTTCAAAATTTTTATCATCATATTCTTTAGATAATTCTATTAATTTTTCATTCTTTTGATTTATAAAGTTTTCTGCAATTTTGGAAGGTTTTAATCCCTTATCAATTAAATCACCAGGTTTGTATTCTTTCCAATTTTTATAAAACCAACGGAACCATAAATCATTAATATTCTTATTCATCTTAATTACACTCCAGGAAATAAATTTATAGTATTTTATAAAAAAAATATTAATTAAGCCAATAATATCTACTTTTACTATTAATAATTAAAATAGTTAAATCAATTAAAATTAATTTTAGATTTAATGCAAAGCGACAATAAAGAAAAAAATTTATATTTGATTATAGGATTGGGGAAATCTGGATTTTGGGCTGCAAAACTATTGCATAGTAAAGGAGAAAAAGTTATTGTTATCGACTCTAACAATAATGATGTTATTAATAGTTATAAAAAGGAATTAGAAAAGCTATCTATAGAAGTTTATTTAAATATACCTTTTGAATTCAAAGAAATAAGACGATGGATTCACAAAATAAATAGTGTTATAATTAGTCCTGCAATTGGATTAGATAATAAAACAGTCTTAGAATTTAAAAAGTTAGGAATAAAAGTAATGGGGGAAGTTAATATTGGATGGCAAAATTTAAATCATCTTAATTGGATAGCTATTACTGGTACCAATGGGAAAACTAGTGTTACCCACTTACTGAGCCATATCCTTTGCAAAAATAATTTACTTGCTCCAGCAGCAGGAAATATTGGTACCCCTTTTTGTAAATATGCACATAATTTAAAAGATAAAAAAATTGATATGATCGTCGCAGAACTTAGTAGTTATCAAATTGAAATTGGGACCGAAATAAATCCTAAGATTGGAATATGGACAACTTTTTCACCTGATCATTTAGATAGACATAAAACTATAGAAAACTATTTCAACATAAAAAATAGCTTACTCAGAAATTCAGAAACAAGAATTTACAATTATGATGATGAACATCTTAAATCGTCATCGAATATCCTTTCTAAAGGAATTTGGATAACATCAAATCCAAAAAATTCAAATAATCAATTATGTCATTATTGGATAGATAAAGAGGGTTTTATAGTAGAAAAAGGTGAAAAACTATTTAATTCATCAATATTAAAACTAGTAGGAAACCATAATAAACAAAATTTATTATTGGCAACTGCTGCTGCAAGATTTATTGGTATATCTGGAGATAAAATTAAAAAAGCTTTATTGAATTATCAAAATTTGCCTCACAGGCTTGAAACTGTTTATAAAACTGAACGAATCGAAATAATTAATGATAGTAAGGCTACAAATTTTGAATCAGCTATAGCAGGAATAAGAGCCTATAAGAAAAATCAAATTATTATCGCTGGTGGAAGAATGAAAAAGGGGAATCATAAATTTTGGGCTAGGACTATTTTAAAAAAAGGTCATTCTATTTTTCTATATGGGGAAAATGCTAAAGATCTTCAAGAAATTTTGAAAGTTGAAGGTTTTAACAAAGATATTTTTATTTATGAGAATTTAAAAGAGCTAATAAAAAAAGTTTTAGTTTATTCAGAAAAGCGAAGTTCAAGAACTATATTATTTTCTCCAGCATGCTCAAGTTTTGATCAATTTAAGAATTACGAAGAGCGTGGTGATTATTTTAAAAAGCTTGTTCAAAATCATTTTTTTTAATTAATTAAATAGGAAATAAGCAATATGCTTTTGAGGACGGTCATCACAACCACAACCGAACTAGCTTGTAGCAACTTAATCAAGTTAAATTTACTTTAGGGTTTAATGATCTAATGAATGAGTCAAACAATTTACCTCGAGCTATCAGTCACAAGGAACTCTCTTTCTTGCTTTTAAAAGCGCACAAAGATCAAATTACTAATCTAGAGGAGAAAGATGATTCAATAATTGCTAAAGAAGCTCTAACAGAGGATATGAATAATTGGGAATTAATAACAAAAGAATTATTAAAAAATTTCTCCAAGCGGGATAATAATTTATTTCAAGATAAGAATCCAAATTCTCTTATGGCATTAGGAGCTATGGAGGTTCATCTCAATATGGCTTTACAAGCCTTAAAAGCATTTCAAGAAGATAATAAATAAGAGTAATATTTTATATACTTCCTTATTTAATATTATTTTTTAATTTCAATTGTTATGGCTTAAACTAATTAGAAATTTTATCTTGAGCCTTATCTGCTTTACTAATAATTTTTTGTGCTTCGTCTCTTGTTAAACATTTTTCAGCCTTGACTTGGAGATTATTCAATTTGCGATGTTGTTTAGAATTCTTCATAAACTTAATATATCAGATCTTTGATTTACATTCATATTATTAATTATCAATTAATGCTTTAAATATTACTAATAGTGGTTCTAAAACCTTTTTAATTGATGAAGCTTAGAGTCATCACGACAATATAGTGGATGCATTGGATTATTTTTCTTTGTCTTCTTAAGAATAAGTGGCATCAATGGATCTGAGACGTTTTTATCTTTTATAGAAAGATAATTCTCCAGTTTTTGAAGAATTTGTGAATCTCTATTTAATATCTTGCCTCTGTTACCCCATCCAATCCATAAATCGCAATTAATTTCTTTAATCCAATATTTAATATTATGATTAATAATTTTATTGTTTAAAAAACCAATTGGATCAATATGTCTTAATAATAACTTTGGGGAACTTGATATTAGACCAAATAGATTTATTATTTTAATTTTTCCATAATTATTTGTATCACAAATTTTTATAATTTTTTTTGTCGTATTGTCTAAATAATCATTATCTGACAAAGATGGATTTAAACCAATGAAAATAATTTCTCTTCTATTCGTACAAATATCTAATTCTAAATACCATCTATATTGCTTACAATCGCTTATGAAACATTTCCTCTTTATTTGATAATTCAATTTAACCCGACTCCTCTAGCCATTAAAGTTGCGAAGAAAGGTATGATAGCAAATCCTATTAATTCAGTTGTAATTAGAAATTTAAATCTTTTTACAACATTTTCAGATATCATAATTGATTTATTTTTTCTTATTGGTAACACCCAACTGATATATGTGACTGTAGGGTATAAAGAAATTAAGCCAATTATAATAAAAATAGTAACTTTAATCCAAAATACTGGATTACTTGTATAAAAATCGCCACCTTGACCAAAATATTTTACTCTCAAAATACCCCGTAAATAAAATAGCTAAACCTGCGAAGCCATAAATTGAATCGGTAATTATTAGTAATATTGAATCTTTTCTATTTAGATTAGCTTTTAATAGGATTCTCTCAAAAAGAAGAGTTCCTACACACAAAATAATCCCAAGATAGTGAATATAAACTGCCATTGCGCTTTTGATTGGAAAACCGAAAGAAAGATAATTAGATAACACTAAAATGTCAAATTTTATACAATAATAGCCAATTTAAAATTAGATTTCTATTATTCTAATGATCTTTTCGAAATTGAAATCATCTATAAAGAATAAAATTTTGAATTTTATTTAAAACTTATTTGAGAATTCTTTTTTATTCCAGACTTCTACAACATCTGGGAAATGTCTTTCCATACAACTATCACATACACCATGACTAAACTTTATATCACTCACATTTGCAAGGTACTTTTCAATATGCTGCCAGTCTCCATCTTTATTTCTCACCTCTCGACAATATGAGCAAACAGATAAAATTCCATCTTGATGGTGTAAATGAGACAGAGCGTCTAATAAATTAAGTGAACGTTTTCTTAATTCAAGAAAAGATACTATTTGCTTTGCTAATAATTCCATTATTGAAATTTGCACAGAATTTAATGATCCTGGTTTTCTATCAATCACGCATAAAGTACCAACTTTGTTCCCATCATTATTTTTTAAAGGGAATCCAGCATAAAAGCGAATTTTAGGATCCCCTGTAACCAATGGATTATTTACAAATCTTTCATCTATATACGCATCCTTAATAATAAGGGGGGTATTTTCTTTTATTGCATGAGTACAAAAAGACCAATCTCTTCTTGTTTCATTTTTCTGAAAACCTACTTTGGATTTAAACCATTGCCTATCTTTGTCAACAAGCGTCATTAGAGAAATTGGAACATTACAAGTATGACTGGCTATTTGGGTGATGTCATCATAACAAGATTCAGGCTGTGTTCCTAAAATTCTATATTCAGATAATGCTTTCAACCTTCTATCTTCATCTTCTTGATCTGATATGATCTTTTTCATTTCCATATTCCATTAATTAAAGACTTTAAGATCAGACTCTCTTTAAATTAAATTTTCGAATGAATACTTAATAAATTAAGATGAAACTTAGTGAATTGTTACTTTATCTATGAATTATCTAATATCGCCTGACCTGCCAACCAACCACTTGTCCAACAATGTTGAAAATTAAAACCTCCTGTAATTCCATCCACATCAAGTATTTCTCCTGCAAAAAATAAATCTTTGCAAAGACAGCTTTGCATTGTTTTAAAATTAACCTCATTGATTGCTACTCCACCTGCAGTAACAAATTCTTCTCCAAAAGGGCCTTTGCCTTCAATTTTATATGTATCATTCATTAAGATTTTAACTATTTGATCTCTTTCGGAAGATAAAATTTGAGACCAAGTTTTATTTATATTGATTTTTAATTTATTCAAAATTTGGATCCATAATCTCTTGGTTAAGTAGGTCAATGGTCTTGAATTATGAAGATTGGATTTACCTTTAGAATGCCTCAAACTATTAATTTTATTTTCGAGATCTTCAAGATTTGTATTGCTCCATTTGATTGTAAATAGGCAATTATATTTAGTTTCATATAGTTCTCTAGCTGCTTGTGCTGACAATTTTAGTACTCCTGGGCCACTAAAACCCCAATGAGTAATTAGTAAATCTCCTCTGTTTTCAAAAAATCTATCATTAACGATAATTTTTAAATCAATATTCTTAATAGAAACTCCAATACAATCTTTTAAAAATTTACTTTTACATGTTAGTGAGAATAGCGAAGGAACTGGTTTAATTATTTGGTGTCCCAATGATTCAGCTATTCTATATCCGCTTCTATGTCCTCCTGTAGCAATAAGCAATTTTCTACAAATAAACTTATGTTTCAAAGTAAAAACTTCAAAAAAATTGGAATTATTCTTTGCAACACTTTTCACATGATTATTAGTAGAGATTAATATTCCCTTCCTCTGAGCATATTGCCTTAAACAATTAACTATTTCCATTGAAGAATTAGATTCAGGGAAGACTCTCTGATCATTTTCAATTTTTAACTTTACTCCCTTTTTTTGAAACCATTCATAAACATCACCAGCAGCAAACCTACTGAAAGATTCTATTAATTTTTTTTCTCCTCTTGGATAATTTTCAATTAACTCCTGGGGAATCCATGATGCATTTGTTACATTACATCTCCCACCGCCGCTTATTCTGACTTTTTCCAAAGTTCTCGAAGAAGATTCAAGTATTTTTATTCTCTTTGAATTATTACTTGCTGCTGTTATAGCTGCCATAAAGCCAGCAGCTCCTCCCCCAACTACTATTAAGTCAAAAACATCCAAAATAAAGAGATAAAAGAATTTCCATCAGATAATAGCAATATTAATTTAAAAATTAAATGAAAAATTTTATTAGATTTTTTCTAATTTTTCAAAACAGTAATTACGCATAAGTAGTTTTTATGTACTAAGTTGTTGAGATGATAATACTATTTTCTTACGTAAAATACTCTGAAGCAAGTTTCCCAATGAGCAGTGGTTATACTACTTTATTTTTTATAACTTTATGCATTTGGATACTACTTTGGTTAGGTTATAGAAAGAATAAAATTAATGATGAGCAAACAGCTAGAGAAAAAAAAGAACGTATTAAAGCAAAAATTGAAAGAAGAAAAAAGTTAGATAGCCTTTACCCAAACAAAAAACAAAACTGAAAACAAAAAAATTTATAAAATTTATATCATAAGTCTTTCTTAATATAATAATCTAAAGAGATTTTTGAATTTAATTAATTCAATATGATTTGCTCATAAATGTATTGCATAAAAATAAATTTGCAGTTTCATAAAAAAAAAGAAAATTTATGATTAGTTCAAATTATGAGTTTATTAAAACTGAAAATCCTAAAAGATTAAAGTTAATAGATGCATTAAAAAATAGAAACAATAATATTCTTTCTAGAGAATTTTGGATATTTTCTACATATTTATTTTTTTCAATATCACTTTTACTAAGTGTACATATGTATGAATATCTTAAATGTATTTTTTGCTAAATTCTATTAAATAAATTTCTGAATTATAATTTTCAATAAATATTTATTCGAATATGAACTTAAAAAAAATTAAAACATACTTGCAGTATTTACCAGGATGTATTGTTCTAAGTTATGTAATATTTTTAGGTATAACCCAACTTTTGAAATAATTAATTTTAAGTAGAAATTTTGATTGGTATTTTTGCTGCCTTATTGGCCTCACTATCTTGGACTTATGCTTGCTCAATATGGAGATCTCAAACAAATTTAAATACCCCAATCCAAATTAATTTTTTTAAGAATCTCTTAGCATTTTTAATTTTTGTCCCTACACTATTTCTTTTTGATTATTCATCAGATTACAGATACTTTTTAATACTTTTAATAAGCGGAATCATTGGGATTGGTTTAGGAGATACTTTTTATCTAAAGTCATTAAATCTAATTGGAACGCGAAAAACATTATCAATTGAGGCATTATCTCCACTAATAGCTGCAATTGCAGGTCAATTATTTATGAATGAAAAATTATCCATAAAAGTCTGGTTTGGCATAGTAATAGTATCCTTAACGTTAATTTCTATTATTAAAAAACAAAATTATCTACTGAATAAAAATTCAAAATTATTAGCTAAAAAAGTTAATTTTAGAGAACTAAAGTATTCTTTCTTATCAGTTATTTGTGCTGTAATTGCAGCCTCTTTATCTAGATTCATACTTCTAAAAAGTGATTTTTCTCCAATACACACTACTGAGATTCGTTTGTTAGGAGCATTAATTTTCTTGTCTTTCACATTAAAAAAAATGAAATTAAATTTTTCTCTTCTCAATCTAACGAAAGAGAATAGAGTTAGTTTCCTCCTTTCAGTATTAATAGGTACAAACCTAGGAATATTCCTACAACAAGTTGTTTTTCAGCAACTTCCATTGGGTATAGGATGGACATTATTGAGCACCTCTCCCATTTTCTCACTTTATTTTGCAAAAAAAGAAGAAGGAAGTATATCTAGAGAGACTATACTCTTAACAATATTATTGTTTTTTGGTGTGAGTTTAGTAATTTTATAATTAATATCGAGAATAAATACTCATGCTAGAAGAAAGAAAATTAAATAATTTTAAAAATAAACAATTAAAATGCGTATTCTTAAAAGAAAATCATTAAGCATTATCGAGACCTATCTTCTTTTTATAGCCTGCATGACAATTGGCTATTTTAGTTATCAAGTTCTAATCAATAAAATGTTATTAATTTAATTTCTGCATAACCTTAATTAAACGACCACCGTCCTGATCATCATCATCATTAGAGTAAAAAAACAAAAAATATATACCAATGGCTGCTAAGCATAAAGATATTGATATAGTTGATATTTCCTCCAAAAGTAACTCCCTAAATCAATAATTATAGAGATATTTTCAATATTTTGTATTAAATTTTAAAAACTAATATCATTAATAAGTCATAAATATATTTTCTAACGAGAAATTAGTTATCTTTTATTCTCCCTGTAAAGCAAGTACTATAATCCAATAGGGATAAAAATTGGCCAATATGTGAATACGAACCTGGCATTTTTGATATGGAATATCCTGAAAAAGAAATATTTTTAATATGGGAAGGAAAGGCAACAATAACAATAAAAAATAATGAAATTTTTAAAATAAAACAAGGTGATTTGGTTGAGTTATCTAAAGGTTTATTATCCTATTAGGAAATAGAAAAAACGTTAAAAAAGCATTATAGACTAGGCAAATAGTTAAAATATTTCTGTTAATTATTGGAAGTAAAAAAAAGCTTATTAAATTTTACCTGTAAAATTTAATAAGCTATTTTATATTAATTATGTCTTTTACAGATGATGAATATTTTGAAGTTATTCAAAAAAATACAAATGTCAAAGAGGCTTTCGAAGCTATAAAAGTTATATGCAAGAAATTACAAAAAGAAACTGAATGCCCAGAAGATGATATTGATTATTTCTTAAGATTTATAGCAGGTAAATGGAAAAATTAAATTATTCCTTTTCCATTTTTGCTGCATCCCAATCTTTTTTTGGACCTGTATTAATACTTGATTCACCATTTGCAGCTTTAACAAAGAAAATAAAACCTACGAGGCCTGAGATACCAAAAATAGCAGCAAGAGGTTCAAAAGAGAACGAGAATGTAGAGAATAATGAGAACATAAAATTAATAAAACCAGAA
>CEUK01014587.1_pt1 | contig 11834 bp, 8 predicted proteins | sample 356451 | NCBI WGS metagenome assembly CEUK01 (sample SAMEA2622843, study PRJEB7988) | marine metagenome | isolation source: saline water (ENVO:00002010), including
TCTTTCTTTAGCATAGCCGCTTTGATGGCTTCCTACTTAGCAGTCCAAAATGAAGTCAACTCAGATACACTTGAGTATTTTACGGATGATGTTCCCCTGAAACAAGCGAATAGAAAGATAGAAAAGCATGTCGGCTGGGTATCCCTTGTGGACTTCGTAATTGATAGTGGTACGAGCGAGGGAATTAAAGATCCAGATTTTCTCAATAAAGCTAATCAGTGGCAACAATGGGTGAACGAACTTGATTATGTCAGCAAGTCAACAGCTATCATGGATATTCTGAAGGCTACTCATCGAGCACTTCACTTCGGAGATCAGGCATATTACGCTCTAGCCAATGATCGCCAAATGATTGCCCAGGAATTACTCCTTTACACTATGAGTCTTCCTCCTGCTATGGATCTCAATAACCAAATTACTCTAGATAATCGACTGATCAGAGTTACCGTGAATTGGACTTTAAGAACTGATAATGATGCCCTGAACGCCATCAAAGCAATAGAAGCCAAAGGTAAAGAACTTGGACTGAATGTCTACGCCAGCGGTAAGTATATTTTATGGAAATCACTCGGCGGATATATCATACCTACGTTCTTCAGAAGTATAATGGGTGCACTTGTTCTAGTGTCTATCCTGATGTGTATTTTCTTGGGTAGTGTCCGTATAGGTCTAATGTCGTTAATACCAAATCTTCTCCCCATACTTTTTGGCGCTAGTTTGATTTACATCTCAGGTACATATGCTGATGTAGGTACTTCTTTAGTAGCTAGTGTCTGTCTTGGTATAGCTGTTGATGATACTATTCACATCTTATCTAGCTATCATTTACATCGTACTAAAGGCGAGGACTCAATTGGTGCTACGGCATTAATGGTCAGCCACACAGGGACAGCTCTCATAATCACTACCATTATTTTAGTAGCTGGCTTTGGAACTTATGCTCTTGGTAGTTTTGTACCTAATGTAAGTTTTGGTATTCTGACAGCAAGTGTGCTCGGCATAGCCTTATTTACAGATTTAACTCTTCTACCTGCCCTACTTTTTGCATTTAAGTTGGAAAGCCGTCAATTTACTGATTGAATAGGTCTTGAAAGAGATCCAGCTTCTAGGTAACATCGCCAAGCTATTCACAATAATTCCTTCTAAATCGGGAGACAAAATGGTCTTAAATTATTCGGACGCAGTAGAAAAATTCAGTCACGAAAATCTTGAATACTACAAGGAGCATCTGATCCAATTGGTCAAAATCCGAAGTATTTCACCTGGGGTTACTGATAAAACTGAATTCTTCAATGTACTTCGGGCAATCGGTAAAATTACGGCATCTATGGGCTTTAAAAACCACATCATAGAAACCAAAGGTAATCCTGTAATTATTGCTCAGCTTGAACGGGACCCTCAACTACCCTGGGTAACCATTTACAACCACCTGGATGTTCAACCTGCCGACGAACCTCAATGGGTCACAAAACCTTTTGAGCCCGTTGTTACAGACGAAAAAATAATTGCCAGAGGAAGCACCGACGATAAGGGGCCAGCTTTAGCCGTACTCTATGGTATGAAGTGCCTCATAGATAACGACATTCCCAGTCCTAATCTTCAAATTATTTACGAAACGGAAGAAGAAATAGGAAGCCCCTTCTTTGGTCAGTTTTTGGATGACCATTTAAATATTCTGAAAAAACCAGACTCTATTCTGGTGAGTGACACTGTGTTTGAAGGTAGTCGGCCAGCCATAACGTATAAATTAAAGGGTATGCTTAGAGTTGAAGTAGGTTTGAGGACTGGTAACAAAGACTTGCATAGTGGTATGTTCGGAAATGGTGTCGTCAATCCTCTTAATACCTTAATTCAGGCTCTGAGCCGTTGTGTTGACTCTAAAGGTAATATTCTCATTCCAGGTTTCTTTGATGGCTGTCCCGAGATGAATGAAGATGAGCAAAAGCGTTTAAGGGCTGTAGCCGATCAATTCGATTTAGAAAAGTTTAAGCAGGATAGCGCTGACGCGACTTTACATACAGAAGATGGTTTTAATATTCTCAAAAGAATTTGGCATTTGCCTACTTTTGAAGTCCATGGATTTGAAGGTGCTCAATATGAACCTGGGGCAATGAAATCTGCAATTCCTTATGATGTTAAAGCTAAAGTCAGTATGCGCTTGATTCCTGGGCAAGAACCAGAGCATCTTGTTAATTGTCTCCAAAGTTTTCTCCAGCAAGTTCATCCAGAAATACACGTCACTTCACTAGGTGGTCAGAAGGCCGTCCTGGCTGATTTGAACCACCCACACATGGAGCTAGCCAGAGAGGCGTGCAAGCAGGGTTTTGAGAGCGATCCACTCTTTATTGGTTGTGGTGGAACCATAGGTAGCCTTCCGCAATTTCAGCGTGTGTTTCCTGGAGTACCGATTGTCTTAATTGCTCAAAGTCTAATGTCAGATGGCTATCATTGTCCTAATGAGGAATTTCGTTGGGAACAAGGTCGAAAAGGTATGAAGGTGATGGCCCATTATCTCAATCTATTACAAAAAGTTACGTAAGCTTCTTGTGATAATATATTTTTTTATGATTTCATTTGCCTTCCTTAATGAAGTCCAACAAGAATTCCGATTAATTTTGAGTAACTATCACTTGATTCCTTGCTATTGCTTTGATTAAGTCCCTCCAACATTTGGGAGTCATCAATGAATTTGTCAAAAATTTTCTCAGAACTATTATCGGAAAATTCTACTCGAATATTTTTAATTGATTCCTCGAATAAAAACAATTTAACTTATTCTGAAGCATTCAGACGAGCTGCCAGTTTGGCATTTCAATTACGAGATTTTGGCTTGAATTCAGGTGATCGAATCGGTATCAATGCATCAAACTCTGTAGATTTAGCCTTATTATACATTGCTTGTATTCTTGCTCGAATTTGCGTTGTTCCAGTAAATCCAGAGCTCACAAAACAACAATCAGAAGAAATCTTCTCACAAGCTAAGATTCGAGCTTTGTACTGCGATGAGAGTGCAGCCTTAAAATTAAATATACATGAAAATAGGCTCGTCGAAATCGTACTCAGTAAATCCGCTATTGCAGGTTTGCAAAGACTAGATTTTGAAGCGAAATCTAGCCCAGATACCCTCATTGAAGAATTAAATAATAACGACCAACTATGCCTAATCTATACATCGGGTACTACATCATTTCCAAAAGGTGTAATCCACAAAGCAGAAAACTTATTTGGAAATGGTCAACTCTTCATAGACACATTAGGTATTAGTGAGCGTAGTCGATTTATAAATTATCTACCAATGACATATTTAGGTGGATACTATAATTTACTTCTGATACCTATGATAGCAGGCGCATCGGTAGTTTTAGAGTCTCCTTTTTCTCCAAAATTAGCAATGCGTTTTTGGGCTGTCATAGAAAGTCATAAAGTCGACGTAATTTGGTTTGTTCCCACAATAATTTCCTTCATTCTCGAGCTCGATAGAGGATTGACCGGCGTAAATTATTGTGCGAAGAATGAGCCACTTTGTTTAGTAGGCACAGCCTTTCTAGCTGAGCCACTCAAAAATAGATTTATTGAAAAATATAAAGTCAACCTGTACGAAAATTATGGTCTGTCTGAGACCCTTTTCATTAGTACTCATGGGCCTAAAATAGGTTCTAATCGCAAATCAGTAGGCTTAGTTTTTTCGAATATACAAGTAAAAACATTTTCTAATGAGGGCGAAGAATTATCATCAGGTGAAACTGGTAACCTTTGTGTAAAGACCCCTTATTTGATGCTTGGTTATGAGAATGAGGATCAAACCGACGACACTTACGGGATGCAAAAAGATTGGTTTTTAACAGGAGATTTAGGCTATATCGATCAATCAGGAGAGCTAAATATTACAGGTAGAATAAAAGACCTCATAATAAGAGGTGGCATCAATATTAGCCCTGCTTTCATCCAAAAGGTTATTTATTCTCATCCTAATGTTACGGAGGTCGCTGTCATTGGAATTCCTGACGGTCACAAAGGAGAAGATGTAACAGCCATATTAAAATCTGACAAGCAAATGAAAGATGATGAAATTATCTCAGAAGTCAAAGATCAATGCCGAAAACAACTCGCTTCGTATATGATGCCATCTAGATTCATTATCATTGACGAATTTCCTCGGACTAGCTCTGGAAAGATAATCAAACGAAAACTAGTGAGCTGGGTTATGGGAGGTATAAATCCCAAGCAAATTAAGCCAAGTCCCAGGGAGAGAACCTATTTTCAGCCCTCAAAAATCGTAGCTGATGCCGTAGAAGCAATTTCGATAAAGTACAACTGCATGGTCTACGAGATGAAGGCTGAGGGAGAGGATATCACCGTGTTATCTTTGGGTGAGGCTTATTTTGATATTCCATTAAAATCCTTTGAAGATCTTCCGTTTCCAGATATTTATCACTATTCTCACTCTCGAGGTGTTTTAGAATTAAGAAACAAATTATCAGAATACTTTGCGAAACAATACCAAGTTCATTTTGATCCTGAAAGTGAAATTTTAGTAACTGCCGGTAGTAAAATCGCTATTCATATGGCATTAATGGCTACTCTAAATCCCGGAGATGAAGTAATCATACACGAGCCCGCTTGGGTCTCCTACCCCGAACAAGTGAAACTATGCTATGGAGTACCAGTTCAAATACCCTACGATGTAGAGGTTTTTGATTTTGAAAATTTTATTACTAATCGAACCAAAGTTATTATAATCAATAACCCTAATAATCCAAAGGGCTCCCTATACTCACTAGATGAATTGGGTTATTTGTACAAACTGGCAGAAAAATATAATCTTTATATCGTGTCAGATGAGGCATATAGCGACTTTCTGCTTGAATCTGACAAATTTACATCTATTGGCAATCTGGATATCGATAAAAAACATCTTATTTTAGTAAACTCCATATCAAAAAATTATGGAATTTCAGGATGGAGATTAGGATATTTGATAACAAATCCAGAATTGACCAGCCAAATACTAAAACTTAATCAACACATGGTTACCTGTCCTCCTACCATACTTGCCCACTACATAGCCAAACACTTTGATGAATTAATCAATATTACAAAACCTCAAATCCACTCTGTGGTCCATAAACGTCAAAAATTAGCTCAGTATATGGAATCTATAAACTTGAAATTTTTGGCAGGAACCGCAACATTTTACTTTTTCGTTTCAATAGAGGGATCTTCATTGAGTAGCGAGGAATTTTGTCTCAATCTCCTTCGTTATAAAAAAATCGCAGTAGTACCGGGTATAGGCTACGGTAAGAGTTGCGATCGTTTTATTCGTGTAAGTATTGGAGCTGAATCATGGGATCGCTGTGTAAGAGCTTTAGATACTATTAAACAATATGTTGATGAAACCTAATATAAATTCTATTGATCAGATGCAGAATGGACTTCATACGCTAATAGTGGTTTGTGGAGATTTAAAACCTAACGAAAAAGGTCTCGTCGTTGTCGACTGTGATACCATCCAAATTGGAAAATTGCTCGTTGAATATGCTCATTCTTTGGATCTTGATTTGATACTGGAGGAAGTTCCCAGAACAGAAATCCACGGGATTGAACCTCCTAAATATGTCGGGAAAATGTTTCCAAAGTTTGATTTAGTTATGGGGCTTACCACAATGTCGATGGCTCATACAAACGCGAGATTATCAGCATCTCAACATGGTACTCGCTACCTAAGTTTACCAGACTATAACACTAATGTTTTGACTAGTAATGCATTACAATTCAATTTTCGTAGCCTTAGTCGACTGTGTTTTGAACTGGCTGAAAGACTCACAAATTCGACGGAATTACATCTAAGATCGACCTCGGGAAGTGACTTTCGTTGTAAATTAAATGGTCGGCGCGGAAATCCTGCGCCTGGATGGTGTTATGATCGTGGAACTTTAGCTTCTCCTCCAGATGCTGAAACCAATATCGCTCCTATCGAGCAATCTTCAGAAGGCTATTTAGTCGTTGACGGGAGTATTCCCTGTGATCAACTTGGAGTACTCAACGAACCGATCCGCTTAACAATTAAAAATGGAAAGGTAGTCGCAATCGAGGGTGGTGAAGCTAAATTACTCAATGATATTTTTGCATCGGTTGGAGACGACAAAGCAAAAGTTGTTGCGGAAATAGGTATAGGGTTAAATCCTCGTGCAGAAATACGCGGTTCAATGCTTGAAGATGAAGGCAGCGCGGGTACTGCGCATGTCGGAATTGGAGCAAATTCCACAATTGGTGGAGTAAACGGTGTCCCTTTTCACTTGGACCATATAATAAGAGAAGTTAGTATCGATTTAGATGGAGTTCCTGTGCTAATAAAAGGGAAATTAATTGACCAAATTTCTCAGCTAGCTCCAGATTTAGATCTTTGATGATACTGTCTTTTGAATTAATGGAAAGCGGGCTTCTGGTCGATTAAATTAGTAAACTAAACAACTTAAATCAACAACTAATATGCCCAAATACTCACTAATTAGAGACGTTCTGGTAATTCCTGCCAGTAATGGCAAGTGGATTGTGAGAAACACATTTACTATGAATTGCATCGGGCTTAACTCTTCAGGACTCCAATTACTACGGAATTTAGAAGATGAAGATCATCGATCCTTTGATTCAGCAGTTAAAATATGGGATATTTGGCGTTTCACTAATACTGACGGTCTCATGGCTGACCCAAGTCGTTTTATTCAAGCGGAAGATGAATGGGGCCAGGCTCAAAATGTTAGTCCTCAAGAATTCTTAAGTATTTGTGTTGAACAAAAAATCCTAATTGAAAAGAACGGTAATTATTTCGATTCATTCAAGGATAAAGTATCTTTTCTGGATAAAAAAAATATAGGAAACTTTCATCAGCAGCTAGGACAGCATTTGCTACTTAAAAAACGCCAGAATCCAGAAGAATGGTGGTTAAATCAGAAATTTGACAGTCATCGTACAGAATTAAAAAATAATCTTTATAAGGCAATTCAAGGGAGCTACTTGGAGACATACTTTGCCAAAACATTAAGCGAGGAAATGAGAGTTTTAGATGTTGGTTGCGGTACTGGATTTTACTCAAAAATGATGTCTCAGCATGTAAGCCATATTTTGGGAGTCGACCCCACGCAAAGATTCTTAGACATTGCGGAAAAAAGCTGCCCACACAATGTCGATTTCAAGAATATATCCATCGGTACTGAGGGCTGTTTTGACTCTCTTCCAGATTCAAGTTTTGACTGTATATTTATGAGTGATGCATTACTATTCTATTTTGTACCCCCGGACAAGACTAAAATTCCTAAGTTGGATATTCTTTTACGAGATATAAAAAGATTATTAAAAAAAGACGGATTATTTATTAACATGGAACCGCATTATATTTTTTGGTTAACACCATGGCTAGGTGAATTAGATAGGCCTTTTACTGTTTTAACTGAATACCTCAGAAAACAATTCAAAGTAGTACCATCACTTAGCGAATACGTACAAAGTATTACTAGAAACGGTTTTTGTGTAAGCTGGATGGACGAGCTAACACCAAATGAATCATTCAAGGAAATCGATCGGCGAGCATACTACTTTGCCCGAGAATTCCCGTTATGGCAGATTTTCGAATTTACACATACCAATCCATGGAGAACAAAAAAATAGTATGAAAAAACTTATAAATTCTGCATCTGACCAAATCGAAATAATCAAACATCTGTTACCAAAAGTACGCTCAATTGTAACTGATGACTTGGATGCATCTCTAAACTATCTAAGTGAATTTGTTGATTTTGATATTCAAGAAATTCCTAGTGGAACCGAGTGCTGGACTTGGCCAATACCCAAAAAATGGACGCTTAAACATGCGCAAGTCAAATTTAATAATGAAGTAATTCTAGATGGTGCAGAGCATCCTCTTACTGTGGCACCGTATTCTCAGTCATTTTCGGGTTTAGTCACCAAGAGTGAACTAGAAAAACACCTAAGATGGACAGACAGATATCCTGATGCTTTTGTATACGAGTTTCGATATGCCTATAACTATAAGATGAACGACTGGTGTTTGAGTATGCCATATTCAAGGGTAAAAAAATTAGAAGAGGGGGAATATTCAGTAGATATTTCAACTGAGTTAGTAGACGGTAGCCTTAAATTAGGAGAGTCATGGTTAGAGGGCCAGAACAAGGAAACTATCATTTTAGTTTCCCATCTTTGTCATCCCGGCCAAGCCAATGACGGCGTCGCTGGAGTTGTCAGTGCCTTAAGATTATTTCAAAGCCTTACCCAGAGACCCTCATTAAAATATAGCTATGTCTTATTAGCACTTCCCGAAACAATTGGTAGTGTCGCTTATCTATGGAAAAACATTGAAAAATTAAATCGATTTAAGTTTGGTATCTGTGTAGAAATGCCAGGAGTTAATAATCCACTTTGTCTAAAGGAGTCACATGTAGCTAACTCAAAAATAGATAGAGTAGCTCGTTCAGTGTTCAAACGAGAGCTACCTGATAATCATAAAATAGATGGATTTTGGAATATGTATGGTAATGATGAGTTAGTCTTTGCGGACCCTGATTTCAACGTACCGGTAATTGGTGTGCAACATTTTAATTTTCCTGAATACCATACTAGCGAAGATTCTATCGACACCGTTATACCCGAAAGACTCAATGAAACTCATCGGATTATGGAGCAGATAATAGATATAATGGAAAAGGACTATATTCCTTCGAAATTATTTAAGGGTCCTCTCTATCTGAGCCGTTATGACCTTTATGTCGATTATACAGAAAATTTTAATCTCCATGTACAAGTTAGAAAAATAATGAATAAATTTGATTCATCATCTTCTGTTTTTGACATAGCAGAGGAGCTTGAGCTAGATTTTTATGAACTTTATAACTACCTTGAGCGTTGGATTGAAGCGGGACTGTTAAAGAAAGACTTAGCCATTTGAATTGGAAATTATAAAATGGAAAAAATTATTAATATCTCAGAAATAGTCATTGAATTTATCAATAAAAAGTCTGCTGCCAATGATCTAACTGAAGATACATTACTTTTAACAAGTGGAGTCCTTGATAGCTTTAGTATGATGGAATTAATTGTCTTTCTTGAGGAAAAGTTTGATATCTCGTTTACAGAAGACGAGCTAAACCCCGAAATTTTTGCTACTGCTAAAAAAATAAGTGAATTAGTAGCCCAAAAAATATAATTCATGAAAACATATACACAAAACGATTTGAAACATGTCTTGAAGAATTTAGGACTACGAAATGGCGACATCATTTATGTTCATTCCTGTTTATTATCCCTTGGTATGTTGTCTGAAGCAAAATCTAAGGATAATCTTTGCCAGAAAGTATTCGATGTAATCCTAAGTGTGATTGGGCCAGAGGGAACACTAGTAGTGCCGGCCTTTACAACAGATACAGCTAGATATAATTTGCCGTTTGATTTAGAAAAAACGAAGTGTGATACTGGCATCTTGCCAGAATACATCAGATTATTAGATGGCTCCTTGCGGTCATTACATCCGATAAATTCAGTCGTAGCCTACGGTGCTAAATCGAAACTCATCTGTGATAATGTAGCTAGATCAAACTATGGACTAGATAGTCCGTACGATCGTATGTGTAAGTTGGGTACAAAGTGTATAAATTTAGGTATGAAATTTTTCTCGAACTCTTGGTACCACTATCTAGAATCTATCTACTGTGTGCCACACATATACAATAAACTACTCGATATAAGTGTTTACTGCCAAGGGCGTATCTGTAAAGGTCCATTTTTTGCGAGCTTGCGATATCTTGATGCAAACATTACATATGAGTTGAGTCACTTCGATCATGTTCTTTTAGAAAATGGAGATATTCGAGTTGAATCTTTAGGTGCTGGCAAAGTTTCTTGCGTCGATGTAAAAACGTATTGCAATGTTGGATTAGACCTTCTAAAACAAAATCCATATGCTTTTCTAAAGGCAACTCCTAATTTCATCAGTGGCAAATTGCCTAGAAAATAGCAATTTTTGTACCTGAATCTTTAAGAGAAGTAGTCTCTATGATTTAGAGTGAGGTAGTAAGAATTCTCTGAAACCCCGTTCACCTCATGACTACCTTCTAAAAACTCGGTAACAGAGAATCCCGACTTTTCAAAGGCAATACGTGAAGCAATATTTGACTGATAACACCCCGCTCCGATTTTATGTAGTCGAAGTTCATGAAAACCAAATTTAACTACTTCTTTAATAACCTCAGTTGCAACGCCCCTACCCCAATAAGATTGTTCTCCAATGAGAATTCCAAGCTCTCCCTGTTTTTGATCATTGTCTAAGACTTCAAGCTTTATATTTCCGATGTGTAGATCATTATTTTTATCAAAAATAGCTAAATTCAATATAGATGGATTTTGAGAGCAATCCTTTACATATCTCAAAGTCGATTCTATTGTATGCTCGTGGTATCGACACTCTAGATATCTATTGACCTCTTGATTATTTAACCAAGATATATATGTGCAGCCTACCTCATTTACGGTTAAGGGTTGCAGATAAAAACGGTCAGTAATAATGGTTTTTTGTAGTTCACTTTTCATATACATCCGCTTGTATATTTGAGTACAAACTTAGACAAATATCGGTGTTTTGACTAGTCGACATAAACTAGTTTTTCAGATGATACTCCTTTGGCAGAATACAGAACTTTTACAATATTCGACAAGAGTAATTCATACTCAGATATTCTTAGTATCTTTTTCCTACCAAAACTACCGTAAATTTCAATAGAGAGTTGAGTGTTATTATTATCATCACTATTTACGTAGATCGCCTTGATCTTTACATCAGAGGGTATTCCATACAATCTTCTAATCAAATCGTCTAACACTTTGAGGATTTCCTCCCATTCCTGCTCCAAAGTATGAGAATCTAAATCACGAATTTTTATTGTTGTTACATCCTCACCAGTCTCTATCATTGTTTTAACAACTATCCAATCTTTAGATTTGGCTTCTGGTCTATGCCACATTGGATTATATGGGCTGCAAAGTCCTAGATTATGTAACTTCGTTTGAACGCTGCGTTGTAATTTCACCAATCGTTCTGGCCATACGTGCTTCTTATTTCGTATGATGCTCGATAAATCTATAGTTTGCGTCTCCATGTGATACCGGAACCACCGAAACGACTTCCTAATGCGATCTTCGTCCAATTGGTAAGGTTCATTTATATGACAATCAAGGAGTCTGAAGTACTCAGACTCGTCCTTTGGGATTTTTCCTAGTATTTCAAAAGGAGCATACTCGTAATTGATGACACAATTAAGAGATCTGATGCCAAACAATCCATACTCTAGAGCCGTGGTGCTGATGAAAGACAGAACTAGATGACAATGTTTCATCAATTCATAATTACTTATTTTATCAGATGGAATATTAAGACTTATGTTTGACGGAAAAGTTTTCTCCATTTCTTTCATTCTTCGTAGAATTAAAGTTTCTCGGTTCTCAGAATCTATAAAACACCTTGGGTGGAGTCGAATTATTAAATGCGAGTCATGCCTTTCAGTAAAGTAATCAACTAGCGCCTCTAACCATTTAATTTGATCCTTAAATATACATTTGAAATTCCATTTACCCCATGCTATTTCCATAGCAAAAACCTCATCCAAACTACTCACTGCAGCTACAACTATTTTTTTTGAATAATCAATATTCCATTTTTTATAAAGACAAAATTGTTGTTTCACCGATGGCGATTCACCCCAAAATAAGGTTGTCCCTCTAAACAAATTTCTAAAATGAATTTTTATCAGGCTGTAGTCAATTTGTGGCTT
>CEUK01047193.1_pt1 | contig 11832 bp, 12 predicted proteins | sample 356451 | NCBI WGS metagenome assembly CEUK01 (sample SAMEA2622843, study PRJEB7988) | marine metagenome | isolation source: saline water (ENVO:00002010), including
CTGAACTACTAAATCATCAAACCCTTTTGGAGCATTAATTCCAGTGCCTACAGCAGTTCCTCCTATAGGCAAAATGGATAAATGATCTAAACTATTTTTTAATGCTTTTATACCAAACTCTAACTGTGAGACGTAAGAAGAAAATTCTTGTCCCAATGTTAAAGGAGTTGCATCCATTAAATGAGTTCTGCCAATTTTAACAATATCTATAAAATCTTGACTTTTGCGAACAAATGCTAGTTTAAGTTTTTCTAAAGAAGGTAGTGTTTGACTGATAATTTTTTTATATGCAGCAATATGCATAGCTGTCGGAAAGGTATCATTAGAAGACTGAGACTTGTTAACATCATCATTAGGATGCACTTTAAATCCTGAGTTCTTTTTAACTAAATTAGATATAACCTCATTAACATTCATATTTGTTTGTGTGCCAGATCCTGTTTGCCAAACAACCAATGGAAAATGTTCGTCATATTCACCTAATAAAATTTGATTACATGCTAATTCTATAAGTTCTTTTTTTTCTTTTGACAAATCAGAAAGACTATTATTGGCATATGCAGCAGCTTTCTTTAAAATAGAATATGCATGAATAATTTCAATAGGCATACTAGCTGGTGGGCCAATTTTAAAATTCTCAATTGATCTTTGTGTCTGAGCTCCCCACATTTTATTCTCAGGGACCAACACTTTTCCTAAACTATCAAATTCTTCTCTCATAATATTATTTATATATTTAACAAATCTAAAACATTTATCGGTGGTCTTCCCAATACAGCTCGATTATCTTTAATAATAATAGGTCTTTGAATTAAAATAGGATTACTAGACAATATATCAAGCCATTCATTTTCAGTGTATTCATGATTTTTAAATTTTTCCTTGTATAGTTTTTCTGATTTTCTAACTAAATCAACAGCTGATATATTTAACATTTTTATGATTTGTCTAAGTTCTTGAACAGAGGGAGGGTTTTTTAAATATTCGACACAAGTAACAGGTGACTTGTGTTTCTTTAAAATTTCTAATGCTTCTCTACTTTTTCTACATCTGTTATTGTGATATATTTTCATCTTAGTTATTATTTTGTCCAACCATCATTAAATATTCTTTAATAAAAAGATCTAAATCGCCATCTAATACTTTTTGAGTATTAGCTGTTTCCACATTTGTTCTTAAATCTTTAATCATTTTATAGGGGTGTAAAACATAATTTCGTATTTGAGAGCCCCATTCAATTTTTTTCTTATCGCTTTCCATTTTATTTTTTTCAGCTTCTCTTTTTTCTAATTCTATTTTATGTAGTTGCGATTTTAACAACAACAATGCTTTCTTTTTATTATCTAATTGTGAAGCTGATTCAGAATTTTCAATAATTATTCCTGATGGATGATGACGTAAACGTACAGCTGTTTCTATCTTATTTACCGCTTGACCCCCCGGACCACCAGATCTAAATGTTTCCCAGGATATTTCAGCAGGATTAATTTCAATTTCGATACTATCATCAACTAAAGGATATACAAATACTGAAGCAAATGAAGTATGACGCTTTGCATTAGAGTCAAAAGGAGAAATTCTAACTAAACGATGAACACCTGTTTCACCTTTTAAAAAACCATATGCAAAATCTCCTTCAAATTCAAGATTGACAGTTTTAATTCCAGCAGTATCACCTTGATTTAAATATAGTTCTGAAACTTTATATTTATTTTTATTGCCCCACATAACATACATCCTCATAAGCATTGCGGCCCAATCTTGACTTTCAGTGCCACCAGCACCTGGGTTAATTGTCATTACTGCAGTCATATTATCTTCATCACTACTTAACATATTTTTAAATTCAATATTGTTTAAAATTTCTTTAGTTTCATTAAAATGAGCCTTAAGTTCATCTTCTTCAACTTCAGATTCTAAAAAAAACTCATGAAGAGCAACTAAATCTTCAACTGAACTCTTTGCTTTATTAAAATGTTCAATCCAAAATTTATGCTTTTTGATTTTTTTCATGACAATTTCCGCATTTTTTGAATCTTGCCAAAAATCATTTTTGTGGGTCTTTAATTCTTCTATTCGAACAATTTCTTTTTTTTCTTCGACTTTTAAATAAACATATAAGGCATCGATTCTACGTTGAAAATCTTTAATTTCATTTGAAAAAATCATGATTATTTTATAATAAATTAATATAAACTTTTTAATGAATATAAATAATTTAAATTAGTTATAATGAATTGTAAAATGAATTAATAGAATAATGAAAAGTAATTACAAAACCATTATTATATTGTTACTATCTATAATTAGTTGTAGTCTAGCTCAAGGTTTAACAATTATTTCAATACCATGGCATTTTACAGATGTTTTAAATTCTAGTTCTCAGTTTTCATTGGCATATGCAATTATTACTTTTATTGGGGTTTTTTGGGGACTATATGCAGGAGTAATCATAGATTGTTATAATAGAAAAAAAATTCTTTTACATATTAATCTCATTAGTGCATTTACTTTTATGCTAATTGCTGTTTGTGAAATTTATTTTAACATTCAAAGTCATTTTTTGATTTTATTAGGTTTTGCAATTTGTAGTTTTTATTATACAATTTTTTTTCCTAACCTGTATGCAATGGCACAAGAGTTGTCTGACAAAAAAAAGTATGTTAGAATAAATTCTTATATAGAAGTATTTTTTCAAATTACTAGTATTTGCTCAGCTTTATTATGTGGCATTCTTCTTTCAGGTAGTAATACAATTTTTAATTATTTTAATATTACAACCATGCAATTTAGAGCTTGGAATATTGAAGAGATCTTTATTTTAAATTCAACGCTATATTTAGTAACATTTATTTTATTATTAAATATTAATTATAGATCTTCAAAAATTGACAAATTGCCAAACTTGAGTAAATTATTTGAAGACGTAAGAAAAGCTATATTTTTTTTTAAAAAAAATACGAGAGTTTTAATATATGGAATCTGTTCTCAAATTATTTTTGCCTTTCTTATCGTTGAGCTATTCACCTTACTTCCATTGTTTGTGAAAAAATGTTTAAATGAAAATATTATAATATTTTCGCTTGCAGATGTTACCTATGGCTTGGGAGCAGTTATAGCTGGGTTATTAATAGGAAAATTAATTGAAAAAAATGATAAAATTTCGCTTACTATTTTTTTCATTTTATTAACAGGATATGCATTTTATGTAATGATTTCTTATCTAAACTTAAAAGTTTTTTTTATCACAACTTTAATGATTGGCATGACAAATGCTGGAACAAGGGTTACCAGAATGACTTATTTTTTTGAAAAAATACCTAATAAATTAATTGGGAGAACCAACACTTTATTTAATACAGTAAACACCTTGGTTAGAGTTATGTTTATTTTAATTTTTTCTATACCATGGTTTGAACAAGGGACAAATGTAATATATGGTTACAAAATCGGGATTATCTTGTTAATTGTATTTGCAATGCCACTTATTTTTGATAAACGATTAAATTGAAATGTGCTTACCCAAATTATCATAAAAATTATATTGCAAAAGAGAGTAAGAGTGCTTTTCATTTAAATAAAGTAAAACTTTGTTCTGAAAGGACCATTTAATTTGAAAAGATGGAAAACCTTTTTTGAGAAATGCAATAATAAATGGATGAGCACTTAATGTTATGGAACTGTATTTTTTCTTTTGCAAAATCACACTCAATTTATCTTTTAACTGTTCAATAAATACAATTGGTGCTTCAATTTCACCTGATCCTTTACAAGATGGGCAATTTTCTCTTGTTTTTATTGTTATTTGAGGTCTTACTCTTTGTCGAGTAATTTCGATAAGTCCGAATCTACTTGGAGGAAGAACTTTATGTTTTGCACGATCTTCTTTCATATAATCTCTAAGGGCCTCTGTCACCTTCTTTCTATTCTCTGCTAAATGCATGTCAATGAAGTCAACTACAATGATACCTCCCATATCTCTCAGTCTTAATTGGCGTGCAACTTCAGCAGCTGCTTGTAAATTAACTTCAAGTGCATTTTGCTCCTGTGTCTCATGTTTATTTGTTCTATTACCACTGTTAACATCAATAACATGCATAGCTTCAGTATGTTCTATTACTAAATAAGCTCCCTTTTTCATTGACACTGACTTACCAAATGAAGTTTTAATTTGTTTTTCAACATTATAAAAGTTAAAAAGAGATTTTTTAGCACTGTGATGGGTAAGAATATTTTCCTTTTCAGGAACAAACTTTTGTAAATATAATTTCACCTCTTCAAATATCTCTTTATTATCAACACTTATCTTAGTAAACTGATCGTTTAAAATATCTCTGAGTAATGATAAGACTTTACTTCTTTCTACAGAGATGAGTTTAGGTGGTTTAACTCCTTTTAATTTTTTATATACGTCTATCCATCTTCTTATTAAATTACGTAGGTCAGTATCTAAATCAACAACTTTTTTATTTTGTGCAACAGTTCTTATTACAACACCAAATCCCTCAGGGACAATACTTTTCATTAATCTAATTAAACGCTTCTTCTCTTTTTCGTCTTTTATTTTTTGAGAAATTGACACTCTATTGGAAAAAGGAACCAATACTAAATATCTTCCAGCTAAGGAAATTTCTGCAACAACCCTAGGACCTTTGGTTGATATAGGCTCCTTAGATACTTGTACTAAAATAGTGTCATTTTTCTTTAATACATCTTCCATCAATCCATCTTTTGGCAAGATGTCTTTAAAATTATTTTTAAAAGAATTCCATTTTGTGTTTGAATTATTGATGGTATCTAAAACATACTTACTTTCATATTTAAAGTTTGGACCTAAATCATTGTAATGTAAAAAAGCATCTTTATCTTGACCAATATCTACAAATGCAGAATTCATTGAAGATGCCACTTTTTTAACCTGACCAAGATATATATCAAAAACAGAACAAGTATTTCCGTGTTTAGGTAGTTGATGTAATTCGGTTAGCCTACCATCTTTTAAAACTACGATATCTATACTTTTTTCTGCAGATTGAATTACTAATTCAATATTCACTATAATTTTTTTTATAGGAAAGTATAATTTGTAAAAAGACTTACAAAGTAATAGCCTTTTTAATAGTTATTATTTCTTTTTATGTCTATTTTTTCTTAAACGCTTCTTCCGTTTGTGTGTGGACATTTTATGTCTCTTTCTTTTTTTACCACTAGGCATAAATCATTTTTTTCCTAAATTAATTACTAATAATCAGATATGATTATTCTTCTTAACTCTATCTACAAATTTTTTTGCTGGTTTAAAATGTGGAACTATGTGAGAAGGGATATTAATAGTTGTAGTTATATAACCTTCGTCACTCTTAATAATATTTCTGGCTTTCTTTGCTGCTTTTTTTTTCAAAGAAAAGGTGCCAAACTCACGTAAGTAAACATTATCTCCTCTTTCTAAGGAATTCCTTACGGTGTCCATAAAATGTTCTAAAACAGCCGAAACTGCCTTTCGTTCAACTCCAGTTTTATTAGATAATTCGCTCACTAAATCAGCTTTAATCATTGTGTAGATTATTTTTTAATTTTGAGGTCAAATATACTATTTTTAGTTAAATTCTTACTCAATTAGTTTAATATTAAAAAAATTGACTGAACAAATAATAAAATGGTATAATAAAAATAAAAGAGATTTACCTTGGCGAGATAATAAAGATCCATATATAATTTGGGTTTCTGAAATAATACTTCAACAAACTCAAATTAAAACAGGAATTCCCTACTTTAAAAAATTTATAAAAAAATTTCCAAACATAGAATCTTTAGCAAACAGTCAAGAAAAAGAACTTTTAAAAATTTGGGAAGGCTTAGGTTATTATAATCGTGCTTTAAATATGCTTGAGACAGCAAAAATTATAGTATTTAATCTTAACAACATATTTCCAAATAAATATCAAGATTTATTAAAATTAAAAGGAATCGGTTCATACACAGCGGCTGCAATTAGTTCAATTTGCTTTGATCAAAAAATAGGTGTCGTAGACGGGAATGTTTACAGAGTGTTAACTAGATACTACAATATTGAAGATCCAATCAATCAAATTGGAACAAAACGAAAAATTCAAGAAATAGCAAATAAATTGGTTACACATAAAAAGCCAGGTTTATACAATCAAGCCATTATGGATTTTGGATCTATTCAATGCAAAAAACATGAACCAAAATGTGATATCTGCCCACTAAAAAATAAATGCAAATCATTTAAAGCAAATACTGTAAAATTTCGACCAGTTAAATCAAATAAAAAATATCAAAAAAAAAGATATTTAAATTATTTTATATGTTGTAATAAAAAAAAAATTATAATTAATCAACGTGACTCATCCAATATATGGAAAAAATTATACGAATTGCCACTAATAGAAACAAATAAAGAGTATTCAACAATTGAAGCATTACAAAATGACTATTTTAAAAACAAGAAAGTATCAAAAATGCAATTATTGCAAAAAATGACACATCACCTTTCACATCAGAAATTAATAATATCTTTTTGGCTAATTGAGAGTCAATTAAATGAACCTATTTTAAAGCAGAAAATGATTCATATTAGTGAAATTCAAAATTTTCCATTCCCAAAGCCTATACAAAAATTCTTACAGCTTTTCTTTAATAAATAAATTAACAATATATTTTAATTATATTTACTTGTAAAAAAAAGTAATTTACTATGGCTGGTTCATTAAATAAAGTAATTATTATAGGTAATTTAGGTGCTGATCCTGAAATGAAAGAAATGCCTGATGGCACAAAAATGGCTAAATTTTCTGTTGCAACTACTGAAAAATATACTAATAAATCAGGAGAAAAGATCTCTAATACAGAGTGGCACAATGTAGTTTTATGGAGGAGGCAAGCTGAAATTGCTGAACAATATCTACATAAAGGAGATTCTATTTGTATTGAGGGTAAATTAAAGACACGTTCTTGGGAGGATGAAAATGGAATTAAAAAATATGCAACAGATATTCAAGCTGATAATATGACGATGCTTGGTAGCAGAAGAGAAGCAACAAGTATGCAACATGATTCCAATTCTAATCATTTAAATAAAGAACAAGCGACTATAATCACAAATCATAATCCAGAAAATTCTGAATTGAACTCAGATAACGAGTCTCAAGACTTACCTTTTTAATTGAAATTTTATTTTGGAATCAGAATTACTTAGCTATAGTTTTTTAACTCCGCTTATATCATGTATTATTTTGTTGGTTTTCTCTGGTATGATTTCAGGATCTGAAGTGGCTTTTTTTTCATTAAGCCCAAATGATAGAAACCATTTAAAATCTTCAAATATAAAAAGCCATAAATCTATTTTGAAGTTAGTAGACAATCCTAAAATGCTTCTAGCCACAATACTTATTGCAAATAATATCATTAATATTAGTATAATAATTATTTCTTCTATTATTTTTAGCCAACATATTGCTTTAGATAATCCAACATTCAACTTTATTCTTCAAATTTTTCTTACAACTTTTTTAATTCTTCTTTTTGGTGAAGTCATACCTAAAACATATGCTAATCATCATGCATTATTTGTTGCCGAAATAATGGCTATGCCCTTAATTGTTTTATTTAAAGTTTTAATGCCTGCATCTAAACTACTTGTCAAGTCTACATTTGCTATCAAGCCTAAATTAAAAAACAAACCTGCATTAACAGCAGAAAATCTTTCTAAGGCTGTTAATATTACATCTGATACTGGGGAGAAAGAAAAAAAGTTTTTTGAAGGTATCATTCAATTTGGACAAACAGACGTTAAGCAAATTATGAAGCCAAGAATTGATGTTGTTGCAATTAATGTTAAAACATCATGGGAAGAAGTATTAAAAATTATCCAAAAATCAGGGTATTCCCGGATTCCCATTTACGAAGATTCAATTGATCAAATTAAAGGAGTTCTCTATATAAAAGATTTACTACCTTATTTTGACACAAAGAATTATAAATGGATTAGTGTGGTAAGAAAACCTTTTTTTGTGCCAGAAAGCAAAAAAATTGATGATTTATTAAAAGAAATTAAAGAAAGAAAAATACATTTAGTTGTTGTAATAGATGAATATGGTGTAACATCAGGCATTGTTACATTAGAAGATATACTAGAAGAAATAGTAGGAGAAATAAGTGATGAGTTTGATCAAGAAGAAATTACATATTCAAAAGTTGATAGTTCTACATATATTTTTGAAGGGAAAACTCCTTTAAATGACTTTTATAGATTAGTTAATATAGATGGAGAATATTTTGAGGAAAATAAAGGTGAATCTGATACGCTCGCAGGATTTATTTTAGAAAAAAGTGAAAAGATTCCTAAAGAAGGACAAACCATTTTTTTTGGCAAAATTAAATTTACAATAGAAAAAATAAATAAGAAACGTATTTTATCTGTAAAAACAGAAATTATATAAGTATATGAAGAATTTTACATTAATATTATTAACATTATTTTTTTTATTAGGATGTAACCAAAGATACTCACCAAAGCCAAAGGGATATCTCAGAATAAATCTTGATAAAAAAGTTGATTCACTATTTAAACCTATAACATGTAACTTCTCATTTATTGCGCCCAATTACTTTAATTTGTCGCAAAATTCTAAAAAAAATTGTTGGTTAGACTTAGAGTTTTTAAAACACAAAGCCACAATACATTTAACATATAAAGAAATAAATAACAACCTTAATGATCTTTATGAAGAGGCCAGAAATATGGTTTATAAACACACATTAAAAGCTGATGCCATAAACGAGAAAACATATTTTAACAAGATAAATAAAACATATGGAACATTATATGATATACATGGTCAAACTGCATCAGCAATTCAGTTTTATATAACTGATAGTATTCAACATTTTGTTAGAGGGGCATTATATTTTGAAGTAAATACAAATAGAGACTCCCTTAATCCAATTATACATCATCTTAGAGAAGATGTTATCAGAATTATGGAAACCTTAAATTGGGAAGAGCAAAAGTCCGAAGTAATAAAGAAAACTGACAAATAAAAAGACTCACAGCACACAATAGGTGTAAAAATTGTGCAAAACCAATGACTGAATAATAACTCATAATTAATCCACTAAAAATTAAAAATATAATTGATAAAATAATTAAAGAAAACTCAATGTATTGATATAAAAATCTTTTGTGATTCCAAATAATAAAAGAGTTTGATATTAAAACCATCCAAGCAATTGATCTATGTATTTCAAAAACAATTGGCAGTTTATCAACAATCAAATCTCTAGAAAAAGAGTCTAATAAAGGATCAATTGCTTCACGAACTTGCGTACCTAAAAAAATTTGTAGTAATGAAACAAATAATCCTAAATATATCCAGATAGTATTAAAATTATTGACAAGTGGTTTTTCAAGAGTAATCCTAAATAGGATAAATAAAACACATAGGATAAACAGAGCAATGAACATATGAATAGTAATTTTAAATGGAGTTAAAATAGAATACACCACTAATGCTCCCATCCAAGCTTGAAATGCCATTAAAATAACGAGAAAAGAAGACAACAAAATGAGACGAATATTTTGTGAAGCTAAGGCAACTAATAATAAAATAAAACATAAGGCACCCCCAAAAGCACCAAACAATCTATTTATATATTCTGCCCAAGTGTTAAATACATTAAAGTCTAATTTATCATAGCCTCTTTCTGAATAAATATCCTTGTAATTGGTGGGTAAATCTTTAACATTAGTAGGAGGAACCCAATCCCCAAAACATTTAGGCCAATCTGGACAACCCATGCCCGAACCGGTCATTCGAACAAAACCACCAGCACAAATTATTAAACAAACAGATACAATTGTTAATTTACATAAACGATTATATAATCTAAAGTAATACAATGTTTATTGTTTCTTAATAACTATCTATTTTTTAGACGAACAACAAGATTTTGTACATCCAGTATGACCTGGAATCATCCCAGACAAAGTATTACTTTTTTGTTTTTTTCTTTTTTTAGAAGATAATTTAGAATTTGAATTAGAAGTACTAGAATTATTATCGCATTGAGCATTTTTATTGCCAGATGATTTACAGCAATTTTTACCTTTTGAACAACTTTTCTTAGCAGTATTTAAAGACGTGGCCGTAAACTTTCCATCTCGATATTCATTTATCATCCCAATTATTTTATTCTCAGTAAAACTCGCGGCATCATATATTATTGATGCAGAAGCGTTATTGAAATCAACCGCAGCAGTTATACCCTTGTTAGAGTTTAATGAGTTTTCTATCATTTTAGCACATCCACCAGCACAATGCATACCTTCAATAGATAAGTTTACAAAACTATTTTGAGAAAATGCGAGGCTTATTGAAAAACAAAGAGTTAATTTTAAGATTTTGGTTATCATAAGAATTATATTTATATATTGAAATTTAATTATTTTTTTCTTCCACAAATATAGTGTAATATGGATAAAAAAACTATTATTAATTGGTGCATATTATTTTTTTTATCTATCGTTTGGGGTTCTTCATTTATATTAATGAAAAAAAGTTTACTTGATTTTTCTTTTTTAGAAGTAGGAATTTACAGACTTTCTATAGCATTTTTTTTTTTAATTCCCTTTACATTTTCGTCATTAAAAAAAATTAGAAAAAGAGATATTCTTCCACTTTGCATAGTTAGTATAATCGGGACTGTTATACCCGCAATAATTTTTGCAAAATCTCAAATGCATATTGAATCTTCATTGGCTGGTATGCTCAATAGTTTAACTCCATTATTTACAATACTACTAGGCATATTATTGTTTAGTAAAAAATGGAATAAGTATAATTTAATTGGTATTATTATAGGTGTATCTGGAACATATTTTCTTTTACAACCATTAAATTCACAAAACTCGGAAACACCGCATATTTTAATGGTGATATTTGCTACATTTTGCTATGCTTTTAGTATTAATATTATAAAAGAAAAGTTGACGTCCCTTAAATCCATTGAAATTGCTAGTGTAACATCATTGATAAGCTTCATTTTTCCTTTAATTTACATCTTTACAACAGGTCTTAAATTTAATGCCAATAAAATTTTACTTAATTGGTCATCCTTTTATTATTTAATTATTCTAGGTGGAATTTGTACTTCATTGGCAATTGTGATGTTCAATTTTCTGATTAAGAGGTCTACTGCACTCTTTGCATCATCAACCACATATTTAATTCCAGTATTTGCAATTATCTGGGGAATTTTAGATTTTGAAATTATTACACAAAAAGAGATAGTAGGTATCTTTGTTATTTTAGGAGGAGTACTAATAATGAATTACAGAATTGGAGATTAACAAAAAGTTATTGTAAAAAGATTTATTTTACTATATTTGCAAACCTTAAAAATATTTTAAACAAAATGATTGCTGTATTAAACATTGGTGGACAACAAGTAAAGATTAAAGAAAAACAAGAGTTGTATATTAACAAATTAAATGGAAAAGTTGGCGAAAAAATTACCATAGAAAATATTTCTTTAATTGAAAAAAATAAAAATATAACTGTAGGGTCACCAATAATAAAAGGTGCAAATGTCGTTGTGTCAATCCTAGAACATACAAAAGATGATAAAATCATTGTTTTTAAGAAAAAGCGAAGAAAAGGATACAAAGTTAAAAATGGACATAGGCAAATGATTACAAAAGTTAAAGTAGAATCAATATCATTAACATCCAAATCCACAAAAAAAATAGATACTGAAAAAAAAGATACAGCTAAAAAAACAACAGCTAAAAAAACAACAGCTAAAAAAACA
>CEUK01025841.1_pt1 | contig 11830 bp, 11 predicted proteins | sample 356451 | NCBI WGS metagenome assembly CEUK01 (sample SAMEA2622843, study PRJEB7988) | marine metagenome | isolation source: saline water (ENVO:00002010), including
ACTCACTTCACAGCTGAATCTGATGAAGATGCTCTAGATTTAGTAAGGAATTTACTTGGACACTTGCCTAGCAACAATTTGGAGAAAACTCCTAGAGTATCCTCCGCGAGACCGTCAATCGATTCTGATACTTTGCGAAATCTTGTTCCAGAAGACCCATCAAAGCCATATGATGTAATTACTGCCATAGAAGGAATAGTCGATCATGGGGCTTTTTTAGAAGTCCAAGCCGATTTTGCCCAAAATATTGTCTGCGGATTTGCTAGACTTGATGGACATTCGATAGGATTAGTTGCGAATCAGCCTAATTTCTTGGCTGGATGTTTAGATATCGACGCTTCTGTAAAAGCAGCAAGATTTGTCAGGTTTTGTGATGCATTTAACATTCCTTTAGTTACCCTCGTTGACGTTCCGGGATTCTTACCGGGAGCAGGACAAGAATGGGGCGGCATAATTAGACATGGGGCTAAACTTCTATACGCTTATGCAGAAGCTACCGTACCTAAAATGACTGTAATATTAAGAAAAGCCTATGGTGGCGCCTATGATGTAATGTCATCAAAACATATCAGAGGAGATTACAATATTGCTTGGCCTACTGCTCAACTTGCTGTAATGGGTGCTGAAGGAGCAGTACAAATAATTCATAGAAAAAGAATTCAAACTTCAGGTAATCCAGATCAAGAGCGTCAAAGATTAGTAAATGATTATACTGAATCTTTTGCTACTCCATACAAAGCGGCTTCTCTAGGTTATCTGGACGATGTTGTGGATCCAGCAGAAACTCGTGAACGTCTTTCAAGAGTACTAGGCCATCTAATGGATAAAGAAGAACCAAGACCATCCCGAAAACATGGTAATATCCCACTCTGAGGTAATCGAATGGATGAAAAAACATCTTTTACATCAGAAATTGGAAGGATATTGAGAGAATCAAGGGATGTAAATATCAATCAAGTTGATGATAAATTGCGACTTGCTGTTGCTATGGCAGTTAAATTACATGTTTCTACAAATCCTGATGATAAGGCAGGTATTGGCCGGATGTTAGGTCCTGCTTTTGCACAAGACCACCGAAGAATAAGGTTTGGAACAAATACTCTGATTCAATCAAGAAATTCAAGAAGTACTTGGAGGTGAGTTATGTCAGAAAATTACGAAATCGATATTGATGGAGAAATTTTCTCTGTAGATATAGAAGAAATTGACGATGGGAAGTTACTCGCTACCGTTTCAGGGACCGAATTTGTCGTTAAATTACCTGAGGGAGTTGGATCTTCTGCTACCCCAAGACGAAGAAGTGGAGGAGGTAGTTCAAAGATAAAATCAGGAACTGTATCTACTAGTATACCAGGAAAAATTGTTACTTTAGAGGTAACTTTAGGGCAAGATGTAATTGAAGGGCAGGTTATATTGATCCTGGAAGCAATGAAAATGCAGAATGAAGTAACTGCTCCTGTATCAGGAAAAATATCTACAATCAATTGCTCTGAGGGAGATAATGTTGAAGCAAATATGGCACTAGTTGTAATCACACCCAATACCGAAGAAGGAGAGAAAAATGAGGAATCATGACAATGGTTCAAGTGATGTGAGCGCCAGGTGATAATAATGCCGAAATGTGACCGTCCAGATTGCGCCGAAGAAGGCGAGGTAATCTCCCGTCTTTCTCCAGAGGGATTTCTAGTTGCAACTGGGAAAAAAGCATATTCGTTTAGAGAAGCATACCGGCGATTCCATTACTGTAAAAATTGTCACGATGAATTAATGGCGAATGTATGGACAAGAGTGAGAAAACCAGATGATAAGGGCGATGATCACCCAGCACCAACAATGGTTTAATTGAGCAATTTTTCCAATCAAGAGGCAAACTCGATTACGAGAGTGTCACCTAACTGGAATGCGATGAACATTAGGAACATGAAAACACCAATCACCTGATGATAACGCTTAGAATTAGTCAATGCAGCACCAATAGCGGCACACCCTACTACGGTTGGGGCAATCACCATTTGAGTTGCCAAAGCATGGCCGAATAGAGTATGATTTACCGCACTTGATGTGAAGAGTGAGAATGCAATAATACTGAAAAAAGCCTTGTGCACAGAGTAATAATGATCCTCTAGGTCAATCTCTCCTTCATCCGTCGCTTTAGGAAGAACGAGGGTAGTGAAGAAGTAAATCGAAGACAGGTTCATCACAAGGAACCAATATTGCCCATAGTTCTAAGTGACCATATCTATCGATAGCATCCATAACCCCCACCATGTGAAGACCGACCACATTGTGACAGTGACAACCCAGAGAGAATTGAGCCAGTATGGCTTTACGCGTTCACGAATCTCATACAAATCGGATACAGCACGGAAAATATGCGTAAGTGCCAAACCGAGAATTAACGAACAGAAAATTGTGATAAACTCAAAAGGCGACATCTGGAACATTACAGAATCATTACATCAGACACTCTATAATCAAATATATTTTACATTTAAAGAAATTCGAAAAAAATATGGCAATTCTAGACGTATTTGGAACCCCGGAAGAACTCAAAGCATTCGCATTAATTTTCTTTGGTTCTCTAATTCCTGCCACTATCTTTTCGATTATACTACATCGTCGAACTTCTTTACCGCTACCGGGAGAACGAGGTTTTGATTACATTCTTCTTTTTCTTGGGCTATGGTGTATGTCTGGATTGTTAATTGACGTTTGGGCACACACCAACGGCGAGGTTGATGACTCCTTTTTCACCAAATGGCATGCGATCTGGTACTCAGGCGCAACTGCATATTCTGGATTCATAATCTTCGCATTGTGGCGACTCGCCGATGCACCTCCAAGTTTAACACCTACAGGGATTTGGAATTTCGCAACCAATGTTCCCAAGGGATATGGAGCACCAGTAGCTGGAATTGTAATTTTTGGAATCTCGGGTTTCGCAGATATGATTTGGCATACATTATTCGGTCTAGAAGGCGGTCTCGATATCCTATTATCCCCATCTCATCTTGGTTTATTGGTCGGGTTGATTCTAACAGTCATGGCTCCAATTTTTTCAGGGTGGCAGAACCCATTATCTGGAACAGAGGGGCTTTCTAGCCAGTTAATTCTGATCTTTAGTTTAGCCGCTGCATGGGTTCCAATTTTGCTTATCACAGGAGAATGGGATATTTTCCAGCTTAGAGTGAATGAATTCTGCTATGCAGGATGTGACATTTATGCAGGAGTTGGATTCGGGAATTATGAAGATGCGTTAGCAACCGGAGTGATTGCTTCTATCGTTCCAACCACTATTGCAGTTGGGTTGATTTTGACTTTCGCTAGAAGATGGATTCCTGCGAAAGGTTCGATGATTATACTATTCTTATTTTGGGGAGTTAGTAACTTCGCTATGGAAAGTCTCGATATTACTTTCATCTATTACGGATTAGTAATTGGGCTGTTGACTGAGATTCTCAGCCACTTTTATCTAAGAAATGACCGAGCAATGGCTTTCGCAATCACGCTTCCGATCGTGATGTTAGGTACAAAGATGCTAGCCAGTGTAATTTCTTCAGGTGGAATAGCCTCGGTCGAACGACATGGAGAACTATTCATCTCACCTTACGGGTGGACAATACATGCAACTACTGGTTCAATCATCATATCATGTGTAATGTGTGCACTACTAGCTGCAGTGATGCACCCGCCAACTATACCTGACGAAATCAAAAAGATTCGAGATTAACCCCAAGAACCCTGAGCCAGCATTGCTTCAGCGACCTTGAGGAATCCAGCTACGTTAGCACCGAACACATAGTCGTGTGGACGACCATACTTCTCAGCGGTCTCATAAGCAGCCTTGTGGATTCCAACCATGATGCCATCGAGCTTCTCGTCAACTTCTTCACGAGTCCAAGACATCCTCAATGAATTCTGGGACATCTCAAGTCCAGAGGTGGCGACACCTCCGGCGTTAGATGCTTTTCCTGGAGCGAAAAGAACACCAGCCTTCTGGAAAGCCTCAACCGCTTCTGGAGTGCAAGGCATATTGGCGCCTTCGCCAACTGCCATGACACCATTCGCAACCAGTGCAGCAGCCTCTTCTCCATTGAGTTCATTCTGAGTTGCGCATGGAAGAGCGACATCGACGTCTACTGACCATAGGCCGTTCATGGATGGTTCCGGCTTGGACTCATGGTACTCGACACCTTCGAATTGCTCAGCATACTCTCGAATTCTACCACGTCGCTCGTTCTTAAGCTCCATTACCCATGCGAGTTTTTCTCGATCTATGCCGGCTGGGTCGTAGATGAACCCACTTGAATCAGAGAATGTCACAGGTATGCCACCAAGATCGAGGACCTTCTCAGCTGCGAATTGAGCAACATTTCCGCTACCCGATATGGCAACGCGCTTACCTTCCATGCTCTCTCCCTTGGTCGCTAGCATTTCACGAACAAAGTAAACACAGCCGTATCCTGTAGCTTCAGGACGAATAAGAGAACCTCCGTAGGGCAATCCCTTACCAGTCAGAACACCCGACCACTCATTGGCCATCTTCTTGTACATTCCAAACATATAGCCAATCTCTCGACCACCTACACCAATATCTCCTGCAGGTACGTCAGTATCTGGACCGATGTGGCGCCAAAGTTCTCCAATGAATGCTTGGCAGAAACGCATTACTTCGTTGTCTGATTTTCCTTTGGGATCGAAATCAGACCCACCTTTTCCTCCACCCATAGGTAATCCAGTGAGACTATTCTTGAAGATCTGCTCAAAACCAAGGAATTTCAGAATTGAGGCGTTAACTGAAGGATGAAATCGGAATCCGCCCTTGTAAGGCCCGATAGCGCCATTGAACTGAACTCTGAATCCACGATTAACCTGAGTTTTTCCTTCATCATCTACCCATGGAACTCTAAATTGAATTAGACGTTCTGGTTCTACAACTCGATTGTAAATATTAGCTTCAAGAAATTCAGGTCGCTCGTCAACAATAGGAGTCAGGCTTTCAAGAACCTCTAAAACGGCTTGATGGAATTCGGGTTGACCAGGATCCCTTCTCTTAACATTCTCATAAACTTCTTTCAAGTGACTATGCATTTTACATCTCTCCGAGGTACTAACCGCAAGGGATAACCTAGTCGAAATCAATTAAGCACTTGAAAGGTTGGATGATTTTTTTAACCCTATGAATAGATAATTCGCTCTGCAATATTAGCGACCGCCTCTTCGTATCCATTTAGAGTTATCACAGACATAGCATTCTGGCTAACTTGTCTTTTTCTCAGCGCATCTGCAACTGGAGTATGTTCGCGGAACCATCTTGTTCGCCCATCCTTCCCTATAATTCGAACATCTACTGCTGCCATTCTAGGTTCGGAAAGTAATAATTTGATTGATGGAACATCAATACAAACATATCCTGGATCTAGGCCAGAACGTCTAGCAATCTCATCTTCAACTTGAATTCTGTCATCGGAATTTGTTGCTAAGTGAACCAAACGATCTATTTGTACGGGAGTTAGTTCATCCATTCTCCTGGTCAAACAATTCTTCATTAATTGACGATATTTCAGGCGTTTAATCATATCTTTAGCAAAAGGACCAGCTGAATCCAAAGCATGCCAAACTTCGGCGTCAACCATGCGTTGCATTTGAACCGCTTCTGGGAGATTTTCTTCGGACCGTTCTACTGCCCTAGAAAGCATTACTTCTGTAATTCTCGTAACTTTATGAAAATATACTGCACTGTACATTAGAGCTCTAGCTGTCATCATTCCTTCTAACGCCGATAGGCCCCCTTCTGAAATAGCAATATCTCCAGAATGTCTCTCCATACAATGAATCAATCGATGATGATCAATTATTCCATGCCTCACACCAGTAAAATGTGCATCTCTCAAGAGATAATCCATTTGATCACAGTCAACAGGGCCATGAACTAAGTGACCCATAGTATGATCTTGAGAATGAAAGGCTTCTGCACCCTCACCCCAATGAAACAAATTTCTTTCTTTGCCTCCAGCATCAGGACCATGAATCAACGATGAAACCTCTTTAGGATCGATTCCATAAGATTCCAAAATCTCGGGAACTGTGCGTCGTTCTGGGAAAAGGGATCGCTCCTCATCAGAAAGTATCTCATAATCCCCCGTAATAATTCCCTCAGTTATATGCATATGATCTGCTCCTCCTCTCTCATGAAGAATATGTTCTAAAGTATGCGAATACGGGCCATGGCCAACATCGTGTAGCATTGCTGCAACCTCTACAATTGTAGATTCTTCTTCAGAAAGAGAAAGACTGTCTGCCATTCGTCCAGCTAAATGAGAAACTCCAAGAGAATGCTCAAAACGAGTATGATGAGCACCGGGAAAAACCAAATGAGCAAGACCTAATTGTTTGATATGACTTAGTTTATTGAACTCAGGTGTTGAAAGTAAATCCTCTCTGACACCATCAATCGAAAATGAACCATGTATAGTGTCATTGATGACTCTCATTGATACACGCCCGTGCAAACTCAGAAATGAACCCTACTATCTTATTGTTGATTCCAACCTTGTTGGCCCCATCCTTGCTGAGAATATGCATTTGGATCTACCTGTTGCTGAATTTGTTGTCCTTGAGCTTGTTGATGAGCCCACCATTCTGCCTGCTGAGCAGCCCTCATTTCTTCTTCGAGACGGTAACGTTTATCTCCAATTCGATCGAATAAAAGAGCAGTCTGTCCAGCATCAATCTTACCTTTTTCAGATAATGCCTCGACTTCTTTCTCAACTTCGAGAATACCTTCATATCCCTCAGAATTATCTACTAAATTTCTCAGTCTTTCAAAATTACTTCTACGACCAGTGGAGGACCTCCAAACCAATACTGACATCAATGCTCCTATCGATATGATGACCAATATCCCTATTGAAACTCCTGTTTGTACCGCAGGATCTAATGCGGAACTCTGTTGTAATTGGTCCGGAGTATTATCTCCATTTTCATCTAATGGTACATCGTTGGCGTCAAATGGGTCGGTTCCAACATTAATTTCATCAAAGGTAGTAAAACCATCATTATCATCATCCGGATCGACCATATCAGCCCATCCATCACCATCAAAATCAGGACAACCTTTTGTAAATCGAGTTGAGTTTCCAGCTACTAAAGGACAGTCATCACTTTGCTCGAAACCTTGCTGATCTGCCCATCCATCGCCATCAGTATCAGACCATAGATAGGCATTATTTGCCCATCCACCGGGAACACTAAAATTCCCATCAATAATATCTGCAAAACCATCTCCATCAGAATCTAGACATCCAACTAATCCATTTTCTGTAGATTCTCCATATTCCTCTGGACAACTATCAGGATCTGTGCCATTAGGATTATCTCCCAACCCGTCTAAATCTGTGTCCGCCCATTGACTTGGATCTGTGGGGAATGTATCACCAACATCTGACCAACCATCACCATCTCGATCTGGACATGCTATTCTATCCTCAGTTGAGGTACCCCATTCTGCAGGACAATCATCTACTAACCCTGATTCGGCTACATCCGGGATGCCATCTTCATCACTATCTGGACATCCATTAAATGATTGACCAAAATCTACAGGACAATCATCACCATCATTTGAAATACCATCTCCATCATTATCAGGACACCCAATCTTATCAACAGATGAAGTTCCTTGACGAGTTGGACAATCATCTGTATCTGAGAAGCCGGGAGAATCTCCAAATCCATCACCATCTGAATCTGAGTTCTGGTTAGGGTTATCTGGCATTGCGTCAGAAATATCTGACCAACCATCACCATCTGAATCTACGCAGCCTATACGATCCCTGAATGACGTACCTGGGGTATCTGGGCAATCATCGAAGGGTCCAATAGAATTCCCAAGTTCAATATCTTCAAAACCGTCATTATCTCTATCCAATGGACTCGGATCTGGAAGATATGCCCCTTCAATCCAAATTCCAGGCCAATGAGACATTCGAGAGGAATTCCAAGATGATACACGCCAATTATCTCCCATCCCATCGCCATCAGTATCATTCCATTGTGATGGTTTATTGAAGAAATCATCAGCGAGATCTGACCAACCATCACCATCTAAATCAGTACACCCATAGGAATCTTTTGTAGAAGTACCCCACACATTTGGACAATCATCCGGAGCTTCTCCTAGAGTATTATCTCCAAATCCATCTGAATCTGTATCTTCCCATTGAGTAGAATTACCCAAAAATGCATCATTAGAATCTGATTGGCCGTCTCCATCTTCGTCAGGACAACCAAATACATCTCTTGTGCTTAAACCATAGGCTACAGGACAGAAATCAGGAGTAGTAGCGCCATCTCGATAAACCCCAAGTCCACCGAACCTGGAGGCATTCCAAGATGGTTCGCCCCAATTATCGCCAAAACCATCACCGTCAAAATCGGACCATTGAGTAGAATCTATGGGGAATTTATCGGTACGATCTCCTACTTTATCACCATCAGAATCGATTCCGTGGACAACTAAAACAAAATCATTAGAACCGCTATGAGAAACTGATGAACCATCGATAGTTAATGTGGTGGGATAATTGAAACCAAAATATGTTTCATTTCCAAGAATAGCGGCTCCATACCCTATATCTCCAGAAGTAGAACCATACCCTTTGACCCAATTCCATGTGCCTGATGAGGAAAGTGTTGCAGCAAATACATCATTTGACCCTGTACTACTTAGGCCATAAGCTCCAAAGACAGCTGTGCTGTAATAGTATCCAGTAACAGCAATCTCACCAGAATCCCATTCAGTGGAAACTTCGTAACAATAATCAGTACTACTGCCCCCTCCCTTATGGTACCAATTCCAATTGCCCGTTGGCGAGATTTGGGCTACGAACATATCCCAGCTATTCTGATTTGATTGCAACCTATTCCCTGAAAATTCTGAATAGGCATAAAATCGACCACAAACAGTAGCGTTACCACCTGAATCTACACTAATTCCTTCGGGGTACGTCTCATATGAATCATATCCAAATTCTTCTGCCCAAGAATGACTACCAGAAGAAGAATATTGAGCGATAAAGCCCCAATAGTCATAAGCACGATTTCCGTTGTTCAATGACATCCCGGAAAACTCAACATTGTACGAGAATTCTCCTGTAACATACACTCGTTCCTGAGCGTCTACTGCTACCGAGCGTCCTCTCTCGTAGTAACTACCCCCAATCCTTTCAACCCAACGCCAATTTCCTTGAGAATCAAGACTAGCCAAGAAACCATCTGAGTAACAACTACTGCAGGTGATTGAACCAGCAGAACCAAAATTTAGAGACCCAGATGACCAATAACCAGTGACATACACATTCCCAGATTCTGCTAGAGCCACGCCATGAGCATAATCGCTACTACTTGCTCCAACTGTCTCTGACCAAATCCAATTTCCACTAGTATCTAATAACGCTACAAAAATATCGTAAGAACCACTTGAAGAATGATAGTCACTTCCAAATTGTATTGAACCGTAATAAATCCCCGTAATACTTACATTTCCACCCTTATCAACATCTATATCATAGCAATAATCTGAATTGGTTGAACCAGCAGTTTTCACCCATAACCATTCACCTGTTACGGACAATTTTGCAACAAAAATATCCGCAGTATTACTACTTGAAGCAGGAGTGGATATTCCTCCTAAATTCATAGTTTGATGATAATATCCACAAACGTATACGTTACCGAAATCATCTACATCAATCCCCTGGATATTATCTGAACCCGATCCACCAGCATTCTCAAACCAGAGCAATTGCGATGAACTTGCTTTAGAAATATATTCTGGGCCATCTGTCTCTCCATCTAACTGAATATAGCTTTCATAATCTAAAGAATAGACCAATAATGGAATGAGAAACAAAATCACTAGGACAACACTCAAACGACGCTTCATAGACATCGAGGGAAAACACAGGATTTAGGTGATTCGGAAAGAAAAGTCAGGTAGTCAAGAGAATGGATGCCTTACTAGATATCTTTCCATGCGTTCGGTAAGTCTCTCTGATGTATTAGAACGAGAGGCAAGTAAACGAATTTGCTCAACCATCAGAGCATGTTCGTCTGATTGAAGGCGAAGAACCCTCCTTAGAACATCTAACATTGCCATCTCATCATCTGTAATTACCTCATCATCCAATGCTGTAATCAGCACATTTTGGTACATAGCAAGATCTCCTAACTTTCGATTGGTATGCTCCTCGACATCCGTATCGGTAAATGGAGACATCATATCCCCTCTAGCTATAGCAAAACAATCTTGGACGCTACCGGAATCTAGGCCCATCACTGATTCAATCACCTTTAACATCGCAGACTCATCGTCAGTAACAATATCATCTGCTAAAGCAACCTGGACTGTCCTCATCAAAATGTAAAGTCCTCTACTCCCACTCTTACCATTCATGTATCGGGGTAATATCTCAACTATATGGCCAAATCGCCTCAATGAATGAAAATTTATTCAACTAATCGATAATTATCGAGAGAGGGTTGAAATTAAGAACCACCAACAGAGGAATATGAGTCCTGAAATCTCTCCTACGAAAAGGGGTGATAAAACATCAAGAAATCTTCTTGGATTTGTTGCTCCTTGGAAAGACTCCTCTGGAAATATACTAAACCCTATGGAGGTAATTTTGACCAGAAAATTTACGATTTTCTATCTCATAATAGTATGGTTTTATGTTATATTTATTGATGAAGCTATCGAAGGTAGCACTTTTTACAGTCTCAGAATAATATGTGAAGATATAGCTAGGATGGACCCAAATGAACTAACATCAAATCCTCTAATTTTCTTTCTATCATTATTAATTTCGCCTTTTGCGCATTGGGACACAATCCATGCAATATATGTGACAGCAGGAATTATGTTCTTTTTACAATCCTTTGAAGCACACAATAATTGGAAAAGTGCTGGAATAATATTCGTCGGAACTAGTGCGTTAACCTCAATCTTGATGGCGATTTTTTACAACATTGGTTTCAGCATTAATCCAGATATTGAATTGTTTTCTAATGTAATGAGCAGGTCATTTCGAGGTGGATCAATTGGAATGTTTGGAGCCTTGGGGGCGCTGGCTTATCATGCTAAGAAACCACAATTTCCTTTGATACTGGTTTTCTTATTCGAAGTTTGGAATTACACTAGTTACGGCACAGATGCGGCTATTTCAATTGGCCATGCAACTTCAACTTTAATTGGACTACTTATTTGGAGGCATTGGAACGAAAAAAGAGGCGTGTATGACGAATCTGAATAAAACGATATTGTAATACAATTGTATTGCAAATGAAATACACTATATACTAGAGGCGCCCCCATGGGAGCGGAGGTCGCGCAGAATGTCCAATATCAGTCCAATGGTCCAGTGCAGAATTCCTGAGGACCACCTGATGGCCTTGGACCAAATGGTTGGACTAGATGGAATGAGGAATAGATCAGATGTCATTAGACTCGCTGTTCGTCAATTAATTGAAGCATCACCATCAAGAGCAGTTGGAGGAACCATAACTGTAGACCTAGGAATGGACCTCACAGACAAAATCGAAATGTTCTGCGGTATCCACGGAGATTCACCTGACCAAGTCACTAGAGCTGCACTAAGAACTCATATGAAAGCCGAAATGTTGGCTTCAGATGACCTGCAAACCGTACTAGAAACTCGGCATCAACAACTGGCAAATCGCCTAAGACAAAGAGAGGATCACACACCTTAACGGGGGCAAAAGGACATGGTAGGGGATGGGAACTCAACCAATGCAGGGGGGCGTCAAA
>CEUK01070705.1_pt1 | contig 11829 bp, 9 predicted proteins | sample 356451 | NCBI WGS metagenome assembly CEUK01 (sample SAMEA2622843, study PRJEB7988) | marine metagenome | isolation source: saline water (ENVO:00002010), including
AACCACAGACATCAAGCCACGTGGGGAGCTCTGCTGCCAGATCAGAGGAGGTCGAGCCGATCACCTCGATCAGGTCGCCGCGCGTGTAGCCACGTCCATGGATGCCAAGGCGGTTCCAGAGCAGACGCAGTGTTCCAGCAAGAGATCCACCCAGCTGACGCAGACGCACATCCAGGCAGAACGCCAATGCGGTGCCCAGCCGGTAATAGCTGACCTGACTGCGTGCATTGGCGGGAGACTGTTTGTAGAGGCGAACCCAGGCCTCCCGTGAACTGTCGGCAAGCGACTGAATCCGAGTTCCTGGATTCAGCAGCACATGAGAGAGATCTGCCGCCAGATCCTCAAGAAGATCGAGGCGACTCGAGAATCCCGAGAGCAGGGGAAGCGCCAGATCGAAATAACTGGTGATCCCTTCAGCGAACCAAAGTCCTTCGCTGATCACGGGCCGGTCGTAGCGATAGGGAACGTATTCGCTCGGTCGAAGTCGGCGAACGTTCCACTGATGGAGATATTCATGACCGATCAGCTGCAGAAGACTGCGAGTTCCGCCCTCTTCGAGCAACCGCGTCCAGGGGAACTGCATCACCGACGCGTTGTCGTGTTCCAGCCCTCCGTAACCCTTGTCTAGGAGTTGGAGAACCAGCTGATAAGGCTGTTTCGAGGGTGGATCTGAATCCATGAGATCGCAGACCGCGGAACAGATCGATGCGATCTCAGCCGGCAGGGTTGTCGACCAGCCCGAGGGTGGTGTGCCGATCAGCACCAGTTCATGAGCCATGTCTCTGACGGTCAGCGTCTCCACATGCAGCTCACCGGCATGAACCGGTGCATCCACGAGATGGTCAAAGTCTTCGGCCACAAAGGAACCGTTGGTTTGCGGCAGTGGACAGGCAACTGTCCAGGCTTGCGGAATCAACAGCTGCAGAACATGACGGTCCCAGCGGTGACCATCCACGAGCATCACAACTGCTGAAAGGCAGAGTGATGCGAAGACTGGATCAAGGTGATTAGTGCGAACGGTCAGCTGCCTCGCCTCAAGCGCGTAGCGCAAGGTGATCGGCTCCGAGATCTGGCACTCCAGCTCCCAGGTCTCCGGTGATCGACGTCGGGGGATCAGTGCTCGGCCGGCCTGCTCAACAGTGAGGCTGTGAAGATGCTGGGAAGGATCCCGAACGGTGTAGGAGCCTGGCGTCCAGACCGGCAGCGTCCATCTCTGATGAGGCTGGGTCGGACACCAGCGGAGCTCCACCCAGAGAAGCTGTGAGGCGGGAGTGCTGAGATCGAGGGCAATCTGAACGTCGGCCATCAGTAGCCGGCAGTGACCGTTTCAGCTTCAAGGGTCTGCGCCTGTCGCATGGCATGGTTCATGGCATAGCGACGCAGCACACGACGCAGAGCAGGTTCGGTCAGCCCCGATCCCTCAGGTGCTGCGAGATCCGCAACCAGATCAAAATGGGGCTGGCCGTCGTTGCGTCTCCAGCCAAGCTGAAGACCGGACGGGTGCACGGCCGCAAGTTCCACCGACTGTTGACTGTCGAAGGAGCTCACGACGCCGCCGCGATGGACCTTGAAACCCTCGCTCTGGAGAGCAATCTCAAGCAGATCGAGATCGATCACCAGTGTGGGCAGGATGGACAGATGGGACATGTAACCGGAATGCCCGCGCAATCTGACCCTAGCCAGATGGACAGCGGCCGTTACTCGGCGCTGGTTGTTCCAGCCATCGGACCGTGGCCGCGGTTTGATCCTCCCCTGCAACTGGGGGTGATGGCCTCAGGAAACGGCACAAATTTCGAGGCACTACACAACGCCATTGTCTGCGGTGAACTCGATGCCCAGATCCGTCTGCTGGTGGTCAACAAGCCGGAATGTGGAGCAAGCGAGAAAGCCAGGCAGCTGGGCATCCGGTGTGAGTTCCGAGATCACCGCCTGTTTGCCAGCAGAGAGGCCCTGGACCAGGAGCTGGTGCGCACGTTCAGCGACGCGAGCGTGGAAGCAGTGGTGATGGCCGGTTGGATGCGCATCGTCACACCTGTGCTGATTGACGCCTTCCCAGGACGGTTGATCAACATCCACCCCTCTCTGCTGCCGTCGTTCAAAGGGATGGATGCGGTTGGCCAGTGCCTGAGGTCAGGGACGACCCTGTCTGGTTGCACCGTTCACGAAGTTCTGAGGGATGTGGACGCAGGCCCAATCCTGGCCCAGGCCGCTGTTCCGGTCCTTCCGGGGGACGACAGAGAGCGACTGGCCCGGCGCATCCAGAAGGAGGAACACCGATTGCTGCCCTGGGCAACGGCCCTGGCCGGCCGACGCTGGCGGTCAGCAACTGAAATTCAGGGGTAGAAGGGCTCGAGCGGAAGCCCCTCACTGACCGCCAGTCCCGCCATCAGATTCAGACATTGCACCCCCTGGCCGGCCTGTCCCTTCATCAGGTTGTCGACGGCGCTCATCAACACGAGGCGACCGGTGCGGCCATCGACCTGTACGGACAGAAGAGCCTGGTTGGTGTGCTTTGCCCACTTGGTGGCCGGATAGGTGCCCACAGGCAACACACGCACACAGGGGTGGTGGCGGTAAACCGCGTCAAGCACCGTTGTGCAGTCCTCAGCAGTCAGGCCGGGGTCGCGTAAACGGGCATACACCGTTGACAGCAGCCCCCTGACCATCGGCACAAGGTGCGGAGTGAACTGAAGCTGAATGGGGCATCCGGCAACGCTGCTGGCGAGCTGTTCAATTTCCGATGTGTGGCGATGACCGACCACGCCGTAGGGACTGATCGACTCCGATGCCTCGGCCAGAAGCAGGTGCTCCTTGGCAGCCCGGCCTCCACCGGAGGTTCCGGTTTTGGCATCGATGATCAAACCTTCGGTTTCAATCAGACCCTGCTTGAGAAAGGGCAGCAAGGGCAGCAGGCTGGTGGTTGGAAAACATCCAGGTGCTGCCACGAGCCTGGCCTCGGCGATCTCGGCACCATGCCATTCAGGCAGCCCGTAGACAGCCTCCCGGCAGAGATCACCATCCATCCGCTGATGCTGTCTTGCCTCTTGCACATACACCGCAGCCCATTGGTCGAGGCTGCGATAGCGGTAATCAGCGGAGAGATCCACCACCCTGACCCCCCTTTCAAGCAAAGGGGGAACAAGCTGACTGGCCAGACCATTGGGAAGGCTCAGCACCGCGAAATCCGCGGCTGCAGCAATGCGATCCGGATCCGGACTGTCCACGGTGAGGTCATCACCAAGTGGCAGAAAAGGGCAGATCTCGCTCCAGGAACGACCTGCGGATCGCTCGCCGCCCAGGTAAGTGATATCAAACCCTGGATGGGCGTTCAGAAGGCGAAGGGTCTGCAGTCCTCCATAGCCGGAGGCACCCACCACAGCAACCCGTTGAATCCCCATTCCAGCGATGGCACATGGGTCGATCGTACCGACGTCGATAATGGGGAAAGCTTCAAGGACACGAGGACCGCTGTCCGATTCCGTTGCTCATACCGAGGTTGTTAACCCCATGTTCGATTCGATTCCTGATGCACTCGCTGCAATCCGAAACGGAGAGTGCATCGTGGTCGTGGACGATGAACGGCGCGAAAACGAGGGTGATCTGATCTGTGCAGCTCAGTTCGCCACCCCTGAACAGATCAACTTCATGGCCACGGAAGCCCGTGGTCTGATCTGCCTTGCCATGGAGGGGGAGCGTCTGGATGCGCTTGACCTCCCTCTGATGGTGGACCGCAACACCGATTCCAATCAGACGGCCTTCACGGTGAGCATCGATGCTGGCCCGGAAAACGGTGTCTCCACAGGCATCTCAGCCGACGACCGATCCCGCACGATCCAGGTGGCGATTCAACCGGGGTCCAAACCTGCCGATCTGCGCCGACCCGGTCATATCTTTCCTCTCCGTGCTCGGCCGGGAGGAGTGCTCAAGCGAGCAGGGCACACCGAAGCCGCGGTGGATCTCGCCCAGATGTCTGGCCTTTACCCATCCGGGGTCATCTGTGAGATTCAGAATCCGGATGGATCGATGGCGCGTCTTCCCGAACTGAAGATCTACGCCCGTGAACGCGGTCTGAAACTGATCAGCATTGAAGATCTGATTCGCTACCGCCTCGACAATGAGCGGTTTGTTGTTCGCTCGGCGCAGTGTTCGCTCCCCACGGAATTCGGATCATTCCTCGCCATCGGGTATTCCAATGAGCTGGATGGCAGCGAGCACGTTGCGCTGGTCAAGGGCGATCCCAACAACCTGCGTGAACCCGTGCTTGTTCGCATGCACTCGGAATGCCTGACAGGTGACGCCTTTGGGTCAATGCGGTGCGACTGCCGTGCACAACTGCATGCCGCGATGATGCGCATCGAGGAGGAAGGCGAGGGAGTCGTGGTGTATCTGCGTCAGGAAGGACGAGGCATCGGTCTGATCAACAAATTCAAGGCCTACAGCCTCCAGGAAGGAGGTCTCGACACCGTCGAAGCCAATGAAAAGCTTGGTTTTGCGCCTGATCTGCGCAACTACGGCGTCGGAGCGCAAATTCTCAGTGACCTGAGAATCCACAGGCTCAATCTGCTCACCAACAATCCAAGAAAAATCGCAGGACTGGGTGGCTATGGCCTGGAGGTGGTGAATCGTGTACCGATGAAACCGCCAGTCGGTGATTTCAATGCCCGATATCTAGCCACCAAGAAGGAAAAGATGGGTCACCTGCTCGATGGCATTGAACTGCGCTCGCACTGGGTTCTCTGTCTTGACAGCCAGTCAACCGATGACGGGGTCCTGTCAGACCTTCTGCACCGCGTGGAACAGCTCAGCGAGGAGAGGGGACTTGATCTCAAAGCCGAACATGGGCCCCGACTGCTGGCCCTCTGGGAACGACCACGTTTTGTCTGGTCTTTGCAGGGACCGGAGCCTGATCCAGCCGCGATCAAGGCCGTGCTCAGCACCCTGGCTGGATGGCCGGAAACCTCAAGACTGGGCATGCTCCACACGGTGAACCCACAGCAGATCGCCCATCCCCCTCAGACCCTGGAGCGCAGGGAGCTTTCACTCAACGCGCTCGCCGATGGGATGGACGCAAGCTCCTGGCTCCCTGAGGGGAACCAGGATGCACTGATTCACTGGTCCTGAACGGTGACCTTCTGAATGCGTGTGCCGTTCTTGATGGCCAGAACGACATCCATGTCGCCGGTCAGACCGAAGACGGTATGAACGCCATCGAGATGGGGTTGGGCCTCGTGAACGATGAAGAACTGACTGCCACCGGTGTTGCGACCGGCGTGAGCCATCGACAACGCACCAGGCACATGCTTTTTGCTGTTGATTTCACAGTCGATCATGTAACCAGGACCACCGGTGCCGGGTGTTCCCCGTGAGCCCTCGCGACTGTTGGGGCATCCACCCTGAGCCATGAAGCCGTCGATCACCCGGTGAAAGGCAAGACCGTCATAGAAACCATCGCGCGCCAACTTGACGAAATTGGCAACGGTGTTGGGAGCGTCCTGTTCGAACATCTCCAGCTTGATGTCGCCGGCGTCCGTGGACATGAGAACGGTCGTCAAGGCGTCAATCCCAAAACACCATGCTAGGCAGGAGCTGTTCAGGCCGACCTCAGCCAGCCATGAGTCCAACAGCCTCACGTCCAGATCTCGCCAGCGCCCGGGTGGGAGTGATCGGTGGCAGCGGCCTGTACTCCATCAACAACCTGGAATCGGTGGAGGAAGTCAGCACGGATACACCCTTTGGTCCACCCTCCGACGCGTTGAGGATTGGAACACTGAATGGTGTCGAAGTGGTGTTTCTGGCTCGCCACGGACGTCAACACCATCTGATTCCAAGTGAGGTGCCCTACCGGGCCAACATCTGGGCCATGCGATCACTTGGTGTGCGCTGGCTGATTTCAGTGTCAGCCGTCGGCTCTCTGAGAGAACACCTCAGACCACGCGACATGGTCGTCCCTGATCAGTTCATCGACCGCACGAGACAACGTCCTCAATCATTCTTCGGTGACGGATGCGTTGCACACGTCAGCCTGGCTGATCCGTTCTGCCCCATTCTCAGTGAATGGCTGGCGACATCTGCTTCGGCGGAAATGCCCGTTGGCCACCATCTGCATCGCGGTGGTACCTACCTGTGCATGGAAGGCCCTGCTTTTTCCACCCGAGCGGAAAGCGAGCTCTACCGCAGCTGGGGTTGCGATGTGATCGGCATGACCAACCACACGGAAGCACGACTGGCCAGGGAAGCCGAGATCGCCTACGCCTCACTCAGCATGGTGACTGACTTCGACTGCTGGCATGACGACCATGATGCCGTCACCGTGGACATGGTGATCGGCAACCTCAAGGCCAATGCCACGGCAACAGGTCCGATCCTTGAACGCCTGATGGGCAACTTCAGCGGAGAGAGGCCTGAATCACCGGCGCACAGCGCCCTCGCCAATGCTCTGATGACCCCACCGGCTGCCGTTCCGGCGGCGACACGTGAGCGACTTGATCTGTTGACGACCCCCTACTGGGGAAGTGTTCAAGCCTGAGCAGGGAGAGTCTTTCCCTGACTGCTCAGGGCTGCTCTCAGATCAGCGGCATGAGTTTCAAGCAGCGCATCAGCTTCGCTCGCACCCAGATCACAAGAACCCATCAGCAGGGCACGCTTCACCGATCCCTGTGCGCGTTCCAGCAGACCGAGAGCGACATCACGTTCTAGACCGAGAAGATCCCTGAGAATTCGGATGGAGCGATCGACGAGTTTGCTGTTGCTGGCGGCAACGTCAACCATCCTGTTGCCATAGACCTTGCCCAGACGCACCATCACCCCGGTTGAAAGGATGTTGAGCGCCATTTTCGTGGCGGTTCCGGCTTTCAGACGTGTCGAACCTGTCAGCAGCTCCGGCCCGGTGAGCAGTCGTACATCAATGGAGCAGGGCAGGGGAGCCTGTTCAGCGGGCACACAGGCCATGGCAATCGCCAGGGCGCCAAGATCCTGGGCATAGCGCAGTCCACCGCGGACATAGGGAGTCGTTCCTCCCGCCGCAATCCCGACAAGGCAATCCCCCGGACGAAAACCTCGTTCCTGGAGATCGGTCACCGCGGCTGATTCCAGATCCTCGAGTCCCTCGGAACTGCGCAACAGGGCCGGAGCACCCCCGGCCAGAACTCCCTGAACGAGCTCCGGAGGGCTGCAGAAGGTGGGAGGACATTCCGCAGCATCAAGAACGCCGAGACGCCCGGAGGTACCGGCACCGAGATAGAAGAGACGGCCGCCGCCCTGAACACGGTCGGCAATCGCATCGATCGCCTGGCACAACGCATGTCTTGCTCCGTGCACCGCCTGTTGAGGCTTGAGATCCTCCTCGATGAACAATCCGACCAGTGCATCGGTGGAGAGCTGGTCGAGCTGATGACTCGCGGGATTGACCTGTTCCGTGAGCAGATACCCGCGGTCATCGGAGGGAGCCACCAGGGAGGAGCGCAACTCGGAATCGCTGGATCGGGAGTCAGACATGCCTAGAGAAGTCCCTCAAGACGACGTCGCACATCATCAAGATCCTGAATGCTGGATTCGTCGTCGTTGACTGAGCGTCCCTGAGCCGGTGATGGATCCTGGTCCGAGTCCTGCTCCTGCCAGTTGGTCACATCACGGTTGGCACTCGGGGGAGCCAGCATCAGCCGCTCGTCATCCGATTGGGGAACAAAACCATCGGACACGAATCTGGCCTCGTAGCCGGCTTCACGACAGAACAATTCGATCTCCTCACGATCGAGGGCTTCAACAGCGGGAGTTGGGAAATCCTGGGCTTCGAGCAGACCGGCGTAGCGATCGGCATCATCGCGGTTCTCAAACATCAGCACCACGGTCTGACCTGAGAGCTCGAGGGAATGAATGCCTTCGCTGTCCTGTCCTGCGTCATACAGGAGCACGTGAACCAACATGCTGATCAATCGTCAGCAGCAGTCTCTCATCGGAACAGCGGCTTAAAAAGCGTTTGCTCGCTCCAGACTGAGCTCCTGAAGTCGCTGATAAAGCGCCCGTTCATCGTCATCCAGCGATGCTGGAATCACGATCACGATCTCCACGAGCTGATCGCCGCGGTCATCGCCGAGTTCAAGGCCCCGCCCGCGCAATCTCAGCAACCGCCCGCTGGAAGAACCCGGTGGAACCTGGAGTGTCACCGGTCCTGAAAGGGTGGGCACGTCAACGGCACATCCGAGAGCAGCATCCGGAGGCAACAGCTCCAGTCGATAGTGCACACGCAGACCATCGATCCGCAGCCCGTCGTCCGTCATCACCCGCAGATGCAGGAAATGATCGCGTCCTCCTGGGGCAACACCCTCAAGTCGCAGCCGCCATCCGTCGCCGGCCCGAGGCGGAGTTCCGACTTCAACAAGAGTTCCATCACCGAGCTCCAGCTCCACGGTTGTTCCCTGCAGGGCCTGATCAGGAGTGAGGTCAACCACCGTTTCCAGATCATCCTCACTGCGAACAGGAGGAGGTGGCTGCGGTGATGTCTCAGGCCAGTGGGCTTCAGAAGACTGATCAAACCCAGCACTGTGATCGGGTGATGACTCACCTGGGGGCTGATCTCTTGGTGATGCCTCCCGGCGAACGGATTCACGCTCAAGGCCGAGAACCACCGCCAGATAATCCTCAAAATCCGGGAACCCACTGCCGAAGGGATCCGTGGTGGCATGACCACCGCGTTGTCGCGATTGCCATTCCTTGCGGCGGTCAGGATTGCTGAGAACCGCGTAGGCCTCGTTGACAAGCTTGAAGCGCTCTTCAGCATGACGGTCATTGCCGTTCAGGTCGGGATGCCAACGCCTGGCCTCACGCCGAAACGCCCGCTTCAGAGCCTCTGGAGCAGCACCAGGCTCCAGACCGAGCAATGACCAGTAGTCCGGTTCAGCGGAAGTTGTCATCGTCCCAGGGGTCCATCCCCCTTCTGCTGCCTCTCATCCGCCCGTCGTAGCGAGTCTGCGGAGATGCCCAGGGGTCGTCGTCCCAGTCATCCTCCGCGAACAGCTCGTCTTTGAGGGTGCCAAGCGTGCTTTTCAAGCCCTGCAACGGCCCAGCCTCGATCTGACGCTCAGCCGTCAGGCGTCGGTTGAGACCGAACAGGGCCTCCTGCAGACCGCTCACAGCCATCTCAAGCTCCTGCAGGTCGTCCTGCTGCAGCAGGTCCTGAACATCGCGGACGGACATCTCAACCGCTCGCTGCTGCCGTTCAGCTCCATAGGGGCCAAGCTCCAACGCGGCATCGCGGAGACGCCGCTCAGCCTGAGCCACCAGAGTCATGGCCGAATTGCGTCGCTCAATCGTGGAGCGCTTACGGCGGTCTTCATCAGCGCGGGCTTCCGCCTCGGCAAGCAAACCCTGAATTTCATCCTCACTGAGCGTCGAGCCTCCCTGGATGGTCACCGACTGTTTGCGGCCTGTTGTCCGGTCCGTGGCACTCACCTGAAGAATGCCGTTGGCATCAATGTCGAAGGCAACCTGGATCTGAGGCACCCCCCGTGGAGCCGGTGGGATTCCGGAGAGACGAAAACGACCCAGAGACTTGTTATCGGAGGCCATCTGGCGCTCGCCCTGCCAGACGTGAATCTCGACGGATGACTGATTGGGTTCGGATGTGCTGAACACATCCGATTGACGGACGGGGATCTGGGTGTTGCGAGGAATCAACACCTTCATCAGGCCACCGATCGTTTCAAGACCCAGCGACAGCGGTGTGACGTCATTGAGCAGCAGATCACGCAATTCACCGGTGATGATTCCTGCCTGGACAGCTGCTCCGACAGCGACCACCTCATCGGGATTGACCGACTGGCAGGGATCGTTGGGAATCAGAGTTCTGACCAGCTGCTGCACCATCGGCATGCGGGTGCTTCCGCCCACGAGCACCACGTCATCAATGTCTTCAGCAGCCCAGCCGGAATCTCGAAGAGCGGACTGCACAGGAACCAGCAAACGATCCAGAAGATCGGGGCAGAGACCCTCAAAGGTTTCCCGATCCAGCGTGGTTTCAATGTGCAGAGGACCATCAGCGCCAGTGGCGATGAAGGGCAGGGAGACCGGGGTCGACGTGACCCCGGAGAGCTCCTGTTTGGCCTTTTCCGCAGCTTCGGTCAGACGTTGCAGCGCCTGACGATCGCGCCTGAGGTCGACCTCATGCTCCTTGAGGAAGGCTTCGGCCAACCAATCAACGATGCGTTGGTCAAAGTCATTGCCGCCCAGCTGGGTGTCACCGTTGGTGGCTTTGACATCAAAGACCCCGTTGGCGATTCTCAGCAGCGACACATCGAAGGTTCCGCCGCCGAGATCGAACACAAGGGCTCGACGCACGGCACTGCGGTCAAAGCCGTAAGCGAGGGCAGCGGCGGTTGGTTCATTGAGGATGCGCTCAACAGTGATGCCTGCCAGACGACCGGCATCTCGGGTCGCCTGGCGCTGGGCATCGTTGAAGTAGGCGGGAACCGTGATCACCGCGGCTTCAACTTCTTCACCGAGGTAGGTGGAGGCGTCATCCACAAGCTTGCGCAGGATGCTGGCCACCAGCTCTTCAGGCGCGTACTCCCGCTCGGTCTGCGGACAGGCCACACGCACGTTGCCCTGGCTGTTGGAGCGGACCGTGTAGGGAACCGTGAGCGATCCATCGTCGAGCTCATCCCAGGCCCGACCAACAAAACGTTTGAGATTGGAAAAGGTGTTGCGTGGATTGAGAACCAGCTGACGACGTGCCGGTTGACCCACGAGCAGTTCATTGTCCTTGGTGTAGCCCAGCACGGAAGGGGTCGTCCGGGTGCCCTCCGCATTGGCAATCACCAGGGGCCGCCCGGCCTCGAGAACAGCCACGACGGAGTTGGTGGTACCCAGGTCGATTCCGACGATCCGGCCCATAAACGCCTGTGTGGAGTCCCACGGTAACGGCCCAGACCGCTCTCACCCAGCCCCTGCAAACGGAATCCCACGGAGCTCGTTAACAGATCCTTAGTGATCCCGGCCCGGATGGACCGGTACGTTTCTCTGGTTGGACCCAACAGAATGGTCAGGCCGTTGGAGCTGTATCGCTTAAGGCGACGCCCGCCGACTGAGAAAACGGTGGATGCCGGTTTCAGGGTCCTCGCAGTTGTTCTGGCATCGGTGGTGGCCGTGCTGCTGCTGGCCATCCTCATTGTGGTGTTCTGGGGATCACTGCAATCGATGGGCCGCTACGGCTGGTCATTCCTGGTGACCTCCAACTGGAATCCCGTCAAAGACGAATACGGAGCCTTCACAGCCATCTACGGCACGCTGGTGACATCGCTGCTTGCACTGCTGATCGCGGTGCCACTCGGTGTGGGAACAGCGATTTTCATCACCGAAAACATCATTCCTCTGAAGATCAGATCACTGATCGGCTTGATGGTGGAGCTGCTGGCAGCCATTCCATCCGTGGTGCTGGGCCTCTGGGCCATCTTCGTGATGGAGCCATTCATCAAACCGTTTCTTGAGTTTCTGCACACAACTCTCGGCTGGCTGCCACTGTTTTCAACCAATCCGATGGGGCCGGGAATTGCACCGGCTGTGCTGATTCTGGTTGTGATGATCCTGCCGATCATCACAGCGATCTCCAGGGACTCACTCAACCAGGTGCCTCTGAAGCTGCGGCAAGCGGCCTATGGCGTCGGAACAACACGCTGGGGTGCAATCTTTAACGTGATGCTTCCAGCGGCAATTTCGGGAATTGCCGGTGGGGTGATGCTTGCCCTGGGGCGTGCCATGGGAGAAACGATGGCCGTCACCATGATCATTGGCAACTCAAACACCTTCAGCTGGTCGCTGTTAGCACCCGGAAACACC
>CEUK01023466.1_pt1 | contig 11815 bp, 8 predicted proteins | sample 356451 | NCBI WGS metagenome assembly CEUK01 (sample SAMEA2622843, study PRJEB7988) | marine metagenome | isolation source: saline water (ENVO:00002010), including
ATTTTATCAATATCAGCAGTTTTAAGAATATTTTTCTTTATAAGTTCTTTTTCTAATTTTTCAATAGGATCCTTTTTTGCCCATTCGTCTTGTAAACCTTTGGGGTAATACTTAGTTCCAGATGCTTCTTCATGTCCTCTCATTCTGAAGGAAAGAGCTTCCACTAAATATGGTTCTTGTGTTTTTTTCTGAGCATTTTTAACATCGCTAATGCATTGATGTACTTTTTGCAAATCATTTCCATCCACCTGTTTTGTTTTCATTCCATATCCAATACCCTTATCAATAAACTGCTTACAATTAAACTGTTCTTTGGAAGGTGTAGATAATCCCCATTGATTATTTTCAACAACAAAAATTACAGGTAATTTCCATACGGATGCAACGTTAAGCGCTTCATGGAAATCTCCTTCACTTGCTCCTCCGTCTCCAGAAAATACAAGTACTGATTTTCCTGAGTTTTCTAATTTTTCAGCTAAAGCTATACCACATGCAATACCCAGTTGCGGACCAAGATGAGATATCATCCCAACAATTTTATGTGCAATACTTCCAAAATGAAAAGATCTGTCCCTACCTTTAGTAAATCCATCTATTTTACCTTGAAACTGACAAAATAATTGAAATAATTCAACATCTCTAGTTGTAAAAACTCCTAAGTTTCTGTGCATTGGAAGAATAAACTCTTCTTTTTCCATGGCCATTGCTGATCCAACAGAAATTGCTTCTTGACCTATTCCTGAAAACCATTTTGAAATTTTACCTTGTCTAAGTAAAATCAACATTTTCTCTTCTATTAATCTAGGAAGAATTAGTTTGTGATAGGCTTTTATTAATTCATCATTTTCCATAAAAAATGGTTATCGTTCTAAAATGCAAAAATCGGTTGTAAATGTATTAATATATTGTTTATTGGTTGATTTACCTTTTGAAATATTTGATAATTAACCCTAAAAAATTAATTTTATAAGATAAATTAGATGTTAATGATAAAATTGTTTAGAAATATATTTTTTCTTACAATCCCTTTCCTGTTTATTTCACTTTCTGCAAAAGCTACTCACATAGTTGGTGGTGACTTTAAGATTACAATGGTGAGTAATGGTACATCATCAAGTACTTATGATGTACAGCTTAGATTATACAGAGATAATGTAAATGGTTTGGTTCAGTTACCAAATTCAGTAAATGTTGGAATTTATCAAGTTGGCACAAATAATCTTGTAACGAATAAAATATTGAATATTACAAATGGTAATGGTTCTATAGTACCATTAGGAGATCCATGTTATACACCAAACCCTAGTATTGTTCAAATTCAAGAAGGAATATATCAAAATACATCAAGTACGTTATCTCTTCCAAATTATTCATTTGGTTATTATATTCAATATGAAACTTGCTGTAGAAATGGTTTAATTGATAATTTAATGGCACCGACTAATGATGGAATTACTATAATGGCTATAATTCCAAACCCTGGCTTAGGACAAAATTCTTCACCTGATTTTGGAGATTATCCTACTGATGCCTATTTCTGTGTGAATAACATTAAGAATTTTACTTGGCCTGTTACTGACCCAGATGGTGATTCATTGGTTTTTTCTCTTGTCGCCCCTCTTGATGAAGGACCTGCTTTTGGTACAGGGAATTCTTCACCTGGTTCAAACCCATATCCTTTTTATCCCAAATGTGTTTTTTCAGCAGTTTATAATGTTGCTAATATGATAGGAGGAAGCCCTGCTATGTCCATAAATCAAACTACTGGTGAAATTACCGCATCTCCAGCTATTCAAGGTTTTTTTGCATTTGCTGTAAGAGTGGAAGAATATAGAAATGGAGTAAAAATAGGTGAGGTTAGAAGAGATGCACAATACGCTTCTTTACCATGTATTATAAGTAACCCTCCTACTGTATCGGTAAACAATAGCCAAGGAAATACTCAAAATGACTCTATAGTTATTGATGTATATGTTAATGAAAACATCTGTTTTGATTTTGAATTAGGGGTAAATGATCCTAATGATTCACTATATATTTTACTTTCATCTAATGACATTGATTTAGCAGCAACATATGTTCAACCAGATGTGTTAAGTAATTCTTTATTCGGTTATTCAGATTGGGAAAATATTTCTGGTAATACAGTTTCATTTAATGCAAATCATATTACTTCAACTGGTCACGCAGGAAATTTAGGAAATGTTTACATGAGATATTGCTGGGTACCTCCTTGTGGAGGTGTTGATTCCGTCTATTTAGTATCTATGGATGCTTATTCTGTAGATTGTTCAGGCTATAATCAAAGATTGTCCAATATATACGTTCAAACAATCAATCCTGATCCTATTAATATAGATGTTCCAAATTCTATGACATTAACATATGATTCTTTAACTTGTTTAGATTTATATGCCATTGATAAAAACTTTTTGAGAGATTCATTATATGACGATACCCTTTTCCTTGAACCTACATCTTCTTATGGTTTTGACTTTTCAGGTTCATATGTTTTTCCAGAAACCCACTCCAATGGAAGATATTTTTATCTTGATTTCACCTATACTGATTCATCAGGGAATCTTATTCTCATAGATACATTATATATGGATAATCATTTTCATGCAAATAATACTTCTTCCGCAATTGGTGAAGTTGGTTTGCGTTTCTGTTGGACGGTTGGATGTGATAATGTGTTAGAAAAAGAGTTCGATATAGATTTTATGTCATTTTCAACAATTTGTGGTTCGGACACTACTTTTAGCTCTTCTCATTTTGAAGTTGATTTACAAACTTCCTCTTCTCAACCAATACCTAATATATTTTCTCCCAATGGAGATGATGTAAATGATTTTTTTCAATTAACTCCTCATGATAAGGATGATGAGTCCATTATATATAATGATCCTTGTTTTGATGAGATATCAGTAAAAATATATAACCGATGGGGAAAGAAAGTATATGAATCAAATGATCCATACTTTAAATGGGATGGAACTAAAAATGGAGATGGTTCATCTATATGTAATCCTGGTTTATTTTTGGTGATTATTGAAGGTTTTTATGGAAGTTCATATGATCCAGTATCTTCTGAAATAATTCCATTTAAAATTAAAGATGAATACTGGATTCAATTATTTAGGGAATAGGACTAGTTTCTAAACTTTTTCTATAAATATTTTCATACATAGGAAGTATCTCTTTTATGTCAAATTTTTTTGCTCTTTTAACTGCATTTGAAATGAATTTTTGATGTGTGGATTTATCTGATAAAATATGTAAAGCATTTTTACTCATTTCTTCAACGTTCCCTACATCTGATAAAAAACCACTTTTGCCATTTTCTACTAATTCTGGAATACCACCATTATTTGTCGCAATTACTGGAACTCCACATGCTAATGCTTCTAATGCAGCTAAACCAAAGCTTTCACTTGAAGAAGGTAGAATGAATAAGTCGGAAATATTTAATACTTCTTTAGTAGACTTTAAATTTCCCAAAAAGTTAACATTTTCAGAAATACCAAGTTTTCTTGCTAGCCTTTCCATTTTTGATCTTTCAGGGCCATCACCTACAAGAATAAGTTTAGATGAAATATTTTCATTAATAATTTTAAATGTTTTGAGTACATCTTGAATTCTTTTAACTTTTCTAAAGTTGGAAATATGAGTGATTATTTTTTCATTGTTTTTAGCAATTCTTTTCCTGTATTTATCATTGTTGGTTTGCTTGTAATCATTAAGGCATATAAAGTTAGGAATAACCTCAATGTCTTTAGTAATATTGAATAGTTTAAGCGTGTCTTTTTTTAAGTTTTCAGAAACTGCTGTAACAATATTAGAATGGTTTATCGAAAAAGTAATAACGGGTTCAAATGAAGGATCTTTACCAACTAAAGTGATATCTGTTCCATGTAATGTTGTTATAAAAGGTATACTTATACCCTGATCACTTAAAATTTTTTGAGCCATATAGGCAGCTGAAGCATGTGGAATAGCATAGTGAACATGTAATAAGTCTAATTTTTCATATTTTACTACATCAACTAATTTACTTGTTAGAACTTGTTCATATGGAGTGTATTCAAAAAGTGGGTAATCAGAAGTGCTCACTTCGTGGTAGAAAATATTTTCTCTAAGCACATCTAATTTTACTGGTTGACTGTAAGTAATAAAGTGAACTTGGTGGTTTTTTCTTGAAAGTGCTTTTCCAAGTTCAGTAGCAACAATTCCGCTTCCTCCAAAAGTAGGATATAGTACTATACCAATTTTCATTTAATTTTTTACGTCAAATATAAGTTAAATGCCTTAGTTCTAATTTTCTATTTAATTATCTTAGCTTAATAAATGTTAATTAATCAATATGCGAAATTCTAAGCAAGATTTATCTTTTAATGATAATGAAGATCAAATGAAATTAAAAATTTCAAAATTAAATAAGCGTTTGCATGAAATTTACCTAGGAGGAGGAAAGAAAAAAATTGAAAAACATCATTCAAAGGGTAAATTAACAGCAAGAGAGAGAATAGATTTATTACTAGATCCAAAATCTGATCGTATTGAAATTGGTGCATTAGCTGGATATAAAATGTATGAGGATCATGGAGGTTGTCCCTCAGGTGGTGTAGTTGTAGTAATGGGTTATGTTAGTGATAGGTTATGTATAATAGTAGCAAATGATGCTACTGTTAAAGCTGGAGCATGGTTCCCTATTACGGGTAAAAAAAATCTGAGGGCACAAGAAATTGCTATGGAAAATAGAATTCCAATTATTTACTTAGTAGATAGTGCTGGAGTATACCTGCCTATGCAGGATGAAATTTTTCCTGACAAAGAACATTTTGGAAGAATTTTTAGGAATAATGCTCAATTGAGTGCTTTAGGAGTGACTCAAATTGCGGCTGTAATGGGGAGTTGTGTTGCTGGTGGAGCTTATCTGCCGATTATGAGTGATGAGTCTTTAATTGTAGATAAAACAGGGAGTATTTTCTTAGCTGGATCCTATCTAGTTAGAGCTGCAATTGGGGAAGTTATAGATAATGAGACTTTAGGTGGAGCAACTACCCACTGTGAGATAAGTGGTGTTATAGATTATAAATCTCCAGATGATAAGACTTGTATAAAAACCATAAGGGATATGATGGATAAAATTGGTGAGCCTTCAAAAATTGGGTTTAACAGAAAAACACCATTTCCTCCTATTGATCCTAATAATATTTATGGTACATTCCCTGTAACAAGAACCAAAAATTATAATGTCAAAGAAGTAATAAAATTTCTTGTTGATAAATCAGAATTTACAGAATATAAATCGGATTATGGGAAAACAATAATTTGTGCTTACGCAAGAATAGATGGTTGGTCAGTTGGAATCGTAGCTAATCAAAGAGAAGTTGTTAAGACTAAAAAAGGAGAAATGCAGTTTGGTGGGGTAATATATAGTGATAGTGCTGATAAGGCAGCTAGATTTATTATGAACTGTAATCAGAAAAAAATACCTTTAGTTTTTCTTCAAGATGTTAGCGGATTTATGGTGGGGAGTAGATCAGAGCATGGAGGGATTATAAAAGATGGTGCTAAAATGGTAAATGCTATGGCTAATTCAGTAGTTCCAAAATTCACAATAGTTACGGGTAATTCTTATGGAGCTGGAAATTATGCTATGTGTGGAAAAGCATATGATCCTAGATTGATTGTAGGTTGGCCAACAGCAGAGATTGCAGTAATGGGAGGTGCTCAAGCAGCCAAAGTTTTACTTCAAATAGAGATGGCTTCTTTAAAGGCAAAAGGAGAAACAATTGACAAGAAAAAAGAAGATGAAATGTATAACTCTATAAAATCAAAGTACGATGAGCAAACATCTCCATATTATGCAGCCTCAAGAATGTGGATGGATGCTATTATAGACCCAATAGAAACTAGAAAGTGGATATCAATAGGTATAGAGGCCGCAAATCAAAACCCTGAAATAAAGGCTTATAAAACAGGAGTTATTCAAACTTAATTACCCCACTGAATTTCTTGAAGTTCATCATTTTCAAACCAAAATGTCAAATGTAGTTGGCTAAAGTGAAAAATGCTAGAGGTATAGTCCTCTTCTTGAAATACTTCCCTTTCATAGTCGCCAAAGTTCAATAATTCTATTTTTTCGTAGAATTCAGATTTTTTAATTCCAATAAAATAATTGCCATCAATATGAAAATCATTTTCACTAACTGCAATACTTGATAATTCCCAATTATTCTCTTCATCAAAAGAAGCAGATAATCCATAACTATCATAGTGAAGAATTCTTGATTTGAACTTTTCATTATCATCTTCGATTATTTCATCTTCGTCAGGTTCTCCAAATGAATTTTTAAATTGATCAATAGAGGAATTGAATTTAACATCTCCAATACCTATTTTAGGTTTAATTTTATAATGATGCATTGTTATAACTTATTCTAGTAATCTTCTTAAAATTTTACCCACATTAGATTTGGGTAATTCATCTCTAAAGCTAATGTTTTTAGGAACTTTATAGTTGGTTAATTTTGTTCTACAGAATTCAATTATTTCATCTTCTGTGAGACTATCGTCTTTTTTTACAATAAAAGCTCTTACAAATTCTGATCCATCTTCATTTTTTTCTCCTCTAACACCAACTTCAAGAACTTTTGGATTTTCAGCAATTGCTTTTTCTACATCATTTGGGTATACGTTGAAGCCAGAAACTAATATCATTTCTTTTTTTCTATCTACTATTTTAAAAAAACCATCTTCATCCATAGTTCCAATATCTCCAGTTAAAAAATAATCGCCATGCATACAGTTAGCTGTTTCTTCTGGTCTATTCCAATAACCTTTCATCACTTGAGGACCTTTTATACCAATTTCACCAGGTTCACCGACCTTAACTTCTTTTTTATTGTCATCGAATATTTTTATATCAGTACCAGGAAGAGGAAGACCAATTGAGCCTCTTTTATGATTGCCGTCATATGGATTTATTGTAGCAGCAGGGCTAGTTTCAGACAAACCATAAGCTTCTAACAATGCACATCCAGTTAGTTTTTCCCACTGATCTGCAACAATATCTTGAACAGCCATTCCACCGCCTAAGGAAAGCTTAAGATTAGAGAAATCTAAATTTTTAAAAACTTCTTGATTCATTAATCCTATAAATAAAGTGTTTACACCAGTAATAGCTGTGAATGGATTCTTTTTAAGATCTGCACAAAATTTAGGCATATCTCTAGGGTTAGTTATAAGTATATTTTTTGCTCCATATCTAAAAAAAGTAAAACAATTTGCCGTTAAAGCAAAAATATGATAAAGTGGGAGAGCAGTTATAATAGTTTCTTCGCCTTCTTTTATGTTACTACCTATCCATGCTTCTACTTGGGATACATTTGCACAAATATTACCATGTGTTAGCTCGGCACCTTTAGAAACTCCAGTAGTTCCCCCAGTGTATTGTAAAAATGCAGTATCATCATTTGAAAGTTTAACTTCATTTCCTTTATTACCAATAGAACTTTTTAATACATCTTTGAATTTTATTGCTGAAGGAAGATGATATTTAGGAACCATTTTTTTAACATTTCTAACAACAAAATTTACTATACTACCTTTTAAGCCACCAAGCATATCCCCAATAGTTGTAGTGATAACAGTTTCTATTGGTGTTTTATCTAGAATCTTATCAAGATTATAAGCAAAATTTTCTAAAATAATAATAGCTTTTGCTCCTGAGTCAGTATATTGATGGAGCATTTCATCAGCAGTATATAATGGATTGGTGTTTACTATAACAAGTCCTGCCCTTAAACAAGCGAAAATAGCGATAGGATACTGTAATAGATTTGGCATTTGAAGCGCAATTTTATCCCCTTTCTTAAGGTTAGTTTTATTTTGAAAAAACCATACTAAAGCATCTACATTTTTAGAAACATCATTATAGGATATTTCTACATCCATATTTTTATATGCAGTTTGTGCGCCAAATTTTTTGACTGATTCATCAAAAATTTCTAATATGTTTTTGTAATTTATTTCTGTTGATTCTGGTACAAAATCAGGGTAGCTTTTAATCCATGGTAAATTGCTCATAAATGACATTTTTTAGATTGTGTAAAGTGGTATAAGGTTCTTAAATAAAGATATCTCTTACATATAATAAAAGTAATAGATAAAGCTTATAAATTCAAATAAAAGACATATAAAATATGAGTCAATTATTATCTTATGTTAAATTTATTCAATTTATTATTCTTAAATTAGAAGACTATAACTAATTTATATATTTTGAGTATAATAATTCATGTTTAAAAAATTTCTAGTTTTAAATAGAGTAGTATTTAACCTTGGCTTTAGTTTTTTTTTAACATCTATTATTGCTTTACAAACATTATATTCTCAAGATCCAATATTTACCCAATTTTATTCTAACCCAGTTTATTTAAATCCATCTTTTTCTGGAAGTAATAAATGCCCTAGAGTAGTTTCTAATTATAGGAATCAATGGCCTGGTTTTTCTGGTAATTTTATTACCACTGCTGTTACATATGATCAAGGAGTGGATGTTTTAGGTGGTGGTTTTGGCTTGATTTTTTTAAGTGATCAAATCTCTAAAACATTAAAATCAAACGAAGTAAGTTTATCTTATGCCTATCATCAACATGTATCTAGAACTTTTACTATTAATTATGGCATGCAGGGTACATTTATTCAAAAGTCTATAGATGTAAGTAATTTGACTTTTAGCGATATGATCCACCCAAGAAGAGGATTCGTTTTTTCGACAAGGGATCTTGTTTCTGCGGAACCTGTTAATATTTTTGATGTTTCTGTTGGAATTGTGGGGTATTCTGATAAGTTTTATCTTGGATTTGCAGCACATCATTTATCCGAACCTAGATTATCTTTGTTAACTCAATCTTCTCCTTTTGCTAAAAATGCAATTTTGTATAGAAGATACACAGTTCATGCAGGAACAGAAATTTTATTAGGATCTACTTCTCTTTATACTCCTACAAAGAGCAAAGAAACATTATCTCCTAGTGTTATTTATTCTAAACAAGGAGAATTCCAACAGTTAAATTTAGGTTTGTATTACAAGAAAGGAATATATGTAATTGGGGGATGGTTTAGATGTCACCCTGACTTTTCTAATTTTAGTGGAGATTCGTTTATAGTTACTTTAGGATTAGAATCTAATATTATAAGGGTTGGTTATAGTTATGATATAACTACATCACAATTGTCTGTTTATTCAGGCGGTTCTCATGAAATTTCTTTAGCTATGAAATTGTATTGCAAGCCTAAGAAAAAAGTATTAAGAGCAATGTCTTGTCCTTCGTTTTAGATTGTAATAATCTCACCATCATTCATAGTGATTTTTCTGTCTGCTAAATCAGCTAATTTATTATTATGAGTTACAATAATAAATGTTTGGTTATTCTTTTCTCTTAATTTGAAAAATAGTTCATGAAGTTCATTAGCAGTTTTTGTGTCTAAGTTTCCACTTGGTTCATCTGCTAAAATTATTTTAGGATCATTAATTAATGATCTTGCTACACTTACTCTTTGTTGTTCACCTCCAGAAAGCTCAGATGGTTTGTGATTTTCCCTACCAGAAATTTCTAATAAATCCAATAAATACCTTGCTTTTTCTATAGCTATTTTATGAGGCTTTTTACCAATTAGTGCAGGCATACAAATATTTTCCAGAGCTGTAAATTCAGGTAGTAAATGATGAAATTGAAATACAAAACCTATATGTTTATTTCTGAAATTAGATAATTCGTTCTTTTTCAGCTTAAAAACATTTTGTTTGTCATAAAAAACATCTCCATCGGTTGGGTTTTCTAAAGTTCCTATTATTTGTAGAAGAGTAGTTTTACCTGCTCCACTTTTTCCAACGATAGAAGCTATTTCTCCTTGTTTAAAAGAAACATTTATTCCTTTGAGAATTTTTATATCATCATAAGATTTTCTTAAGTTTTTAATTTCAATCATATGCTTCAAAAGTAATTACTTTATTAATAAAACTTCTAAAAAGCGATTTTTTTATAATAAGTTTAAAATTATTTTGTTCTAAAATATAGGTGGTTAATTCAATTTTTTACATTTACTGAAAATTTAATATAAATAATATGAATCTTCACGAATATCAGGGTAAATCAATTTTAAAAAGTTATGGAGTAGCTATACAAGAAGGAAAAGTAGCTCATAATATGTCTGAAGCTCTAGAAGCTGCTAAGCAACTTCAAAGTGAGACTGGAACAGAGTGGTTTGTTGTAAAGGCTCAAATACACGCTGGAGGTAGAGGAAAAGGTACAGTAACTGAAACTGGTTCGAATGGAGTTGTAATTGCTAAAGGTTTGAATGAAGTTGAAGATAAAGTAAATGGAATTCTTGGTGGACATTTAGTTACTGCTCAAACATCTGCAAAAGGAAAAAAAGTTAATAAAGTTTTAATTGCTGAAGATGCTTATGCTCCAGATTTTGATAAAACTAGTGAATTTTATATGTCTGTTCTTTTAAATCGTGAAACTGGCAGAAATATTATTATGTATTCTACTGAAGGAGGAATGAATATTGAAGAAGTTGCTGAAAAAACTCCACATCTTATTCATAAAGAAGAAATTGATCCTAAGGTGGGAATAACAGGTTTTCAGTGTAGAAAAGTTGCATTTAACTTAGGTCTAAGCGGAAAAGCCTTTAAGGAAATGGTTAAATTTGTTCGTTCTTTATATTCAGCTTATGAAGGATGTGATGCTTCTTTGTTTGAAATCAATCCAGTTCTTAGAACATGCGATGATCGAATATTAGCAGTAGACTCTAAAGTTTCATTAGATAATAATGCACTTTTTAGACATAAAGATTATGCTGAATTAAGAGATTTATCTGAAGAAGATCCTGTAGATGTGGAAGCGGATGAAGCGGGGTTAAATTTTGTTAATTTAGATGGTAACGTTGGTTGTATGGTTAATGGAGCAGGATTAGCAATGGCTACAATGGATATCATTAAGCAAAGTGGAGGAGAGCCTGCTAATTTCTTAGATGTTGGAGGAACAGCGGATGCTGATAGAGTAGAGAAAGCGTTTAATATTATCCTTAAAGATGACAAAGTAAAAGGAATTTTAGTCAATATTTTTGGAGGAATTGTAAGATGTGATAGGGTTGCTAATGGAGTAGTTCAAGCATATAAAAGTATTGGTAATATTCCTGTTCCAATTATAGTTAGATTACAAGGTACCAATGCAATTGAAGCAAAATCAATTATTGATAATTCTGGATTAAATGTGCATTCTGCAATAACTTTAAAAGAGGCTGCTGATAAAGTAAAAGAAGTAATTAATTAATATTCATAAATAGTAATTGCACTTCTAAGTTTTGGTTCAATCCATGTGCTTTTAGGAGGCATGGTTTCTGATTGATCTGCAATTTTTATTATTTCTTCAATATCATGAGGATATAAGCAAATTGCAATACTATTAGGCGTTTTATTTACTTTATTAGTGATGTTTTTTATTGGTAACTCACCACTTACAAACTCTACTCTTTTGTCTTTTCTAAGGTCTTTAATCTTTAAAATTGGCTCTAATATTATATCAGAAACAATTTGACTATTTAGTTGTTCTTTATAGTTTAAATTTTTTAAAATATTTTCCTTTATTTCAAGTAGATACCAGGTTTTCTCAATATATAAACTGAACTCTTTTTTGTTCTCTGGGTTTCTATATTTATTTCCAACCTTTTTAATGTTAAAGCAATCTTCTAGTTGTTTTAAAAAAGAGGTTGAATTAAGGGGTGAAATGTCGTTTAT
>CEUK01051804.1_pt1 | contig 11805 bp, 5 predicted proteins | sample 356451 | NCBI WGS metagenome assembly CEUK01 (sample SAMEA2622843, study PRJEB7988) | marine metagenome | isolation source: saline water (ENVO:00002010), including
ATGCGGTAGTTTAGAATTAACAGATACCGAAAGAGTAAAAAGATTGGTTGAATCGAAACAATCTTTTTTTCATTCAGAGGCTTATCGATTAAGAACCCCTGCCTCTCCTCATTATGCAGCTGAAATTGAGGAAGCCAAAATACATTGGGGTAAACTAAAACTTCCAGAAACCAAAAACACACTTGTTATTGAAGGTGCAGGAGGTATTTTGGTTCCCTTTAATTATAAAGGTGAAACCATGTTGGATATGGCTAAAAACTGGGAAACCGAAGTCGTGGTGGTTTCCAGAAATTATCTTGGGAGTATTAACCATACACTTCTTACTCTAAAAATATTACAGGACAGTGGCGTAAAGGTTTTGGGTTTAATTTTTAATGGAGAACCCAATCCATCTACTGAAGATGTAATTTTGAAAACCACAAAAGTGCCTCTGCTTGGCAGAATTAAAGAGGAATATGAATTCACTAAGGACTTGATTACGGCTTATTCAAGAGATTATATTTTTATTTGAAATTATAAAATATCCTTAGAAATTCAATTAATAAATAAATAGTTTAATTTACTTTGCAGTTGATAATTAAGTAATGAGGCAGCTAAGTAATTTTTTTCACTATTTGTTCATTTTGCCAAGAATTAAATTTCGGTTGAACAGGATTAATAAAGTCCTGAAAAATCTGAAGAAAGAAGTCAGTGAAAACTCGGAATGGACATCAATTATTTCATCGAAAAGTTTTGATTTAAGACTAACTCAATATGTTCATGTTCATTCTTTACTGGATTTTAGTTTATGTGGGTTGGCGGGGCGAAAAATGTCAAATGATGAATTGAAGGCATGTGTATATTTTTGTGCATGTTTGCCTTTATATGATGACTTTTTTGATAAAAGTGATTTAACTGAAAAAGAGATAAAAGATTTAATGAACGCTCCTCATGGATTTGAGCCAAAAACCCCTGTCCAGGAATTATTTATTTACCTCTTGCGGGTTGTTTATCAAAACCTTCCGGATTCAGATTTATTTGGAAGATATTTTGAACAGTTGTATTATGGACAAGAAGAAAGTAAAAAGCTTATTGATCCTGATTTATCAAGAGAAGAGGTTGAACAAATAGCTTTTCAGAAAGGGGGTTACAGTGCTTTGCTGTTTAGAAGTGTTTTAAAACACCCTTTAATTCAAGGAGAAGAAAAAGCATTGTATCAACTTGGGGCAGTAGGACAGGTTTTAGATGATTTATTTGATTTATGGGATGATTTAGAAGAAGGAATTAATACAATTGTTACAAAGTTCAATAATGATTTCACACCTGTTTTTAACAAATATCTTCATGAGGTTGAAAAGTTAAAGATGAGTTTTCAGAAATTAAATTATGAGCAAAAAAATAAAGATAAATTCATAAGAGAATTGATGTTGATGGTGAATGGCGGGACTCTGTGCGGTCAACATTATTTAAAACTTCAAGAGAAGAATGGAGGTGTTCTCGATATTCAAAAAATAGGTAGGGAAGCATTGATTTGTGATATGGAAAAAAAGTCAAATTGGTTAAAAATGATAAAGCAATCAATTCTTAATGCTTAAATCAATCTTTAATATAATTCGATTTTTTCCTCTTTATGTAAAGCTTTATATTGATTACAAAAGGACTTTAAAATATACCAGGCAGTTGCTTAAAGAAGTAAAGCCGAAGTTTGAAAACTGGGAATTGCTAATTGATCCAGAAAACCAAAGAAGGATGAGAGGTTATATCCTGGTTCAAACTTTATGGACAGCCGGGTTTTGTCTTTTAAGAGGAGAAAGGATTAAGAATAATGAATTAAGGGCAATTGTTAATATCAGTGCTTTAGCTCCTTTGTATGACGATTTTTTTGATAAAGTAGAAATGCCTTCTCAAAAAATTCATGCTCTTGTAAACACTCCTTTTAATTATAACCCCAGTTCGGATATTGAAATACTTTTTTTGGAGTTTTCTAAAAGAATTCATGAAAATGTAAATGATGTGGAATTTTATTTAGAGAATGCTAGAAACGTTTTCAATGCACAATACGAGAGCAAGAAATTAGTTTCAAAGGAATTATTGGACAGGGATTTTGTCAGGAAAATTGCTTTCGATAAAGGCGGAGCAACAGTTGTATGTATGTGTAATATGCTTAATAAAAAATTATCTTATGAAGAACATGAACTCATGTATCAATTAGGTGGAATCGCTCAGTATTTAGATGATATTTTTGATTTGAGAGAAGATTATTTGGAAGGAAGACAAACCTTGTCAAACCCTATTGAAAATGTTAATTCGTTAAAAAAGTCTTTTTTAAATGAGATTAAAAAATTTAAAAAAAGTTTAGAAGTCAGTACCTATACGAAATCAAATAAAAAAGCATTTTTCTTTCCTGTATCTTTTATTTTAGGTGCTACTTTATTGTGTACAAACCGTTATGAATTACTGGAAAAAAAAACCAATGGAGAATTTAAGATTGATGAATACTCCAGAGAGGAATTAGTTATAGATATGGATCTATGGTCAAATCGAATTAAGGCATTTAAACTCTCTTTAACTCTGTAAATAGATTTAGAATTGCTAATTTAAATTTTGGGTACATTAATTGTTTGATAAAGATTAAATAGAAAAATATGAAATTAAGAGTTGTTTTATTTAGCGTATTGGTTTTGTCAGAATTGATGGTTTTTGCACAACGACCATCATATTCATCCATCAACAAGAAGGCTATAAAAATATATGAGGAGGCTCTTGGTAAGTTTGAGCTGAGATATTTTGGAGAAGCTTTGCCGCTTCTTGACAAGGTAATAAAAAAAGACCCTCGTTTTGTTGAGGCATATGGTGTTAAGAGTACTATATATATTCAGAAAGAAGAGTATCTGAAAGCAATTTCAGAACTCGAGGAAGGATTGGGTATAAATCCTGATTTTATGCCGTTTTTACATCTTGATTTAGCGGAATTGTATTTTAAGACTGAACAGTATTCAAAAGGAAAAGAAAGGGCTGGTCTTTATTTAAAAAAGTATCATCCTAAAGCGAAGTTAAGAGGTAAGGCAGAAAGAGTTTTAGAATCTTGTAAATTTTCAATTGATGCATTAAAACATCCTGTTGATATTGAACCTGAAAATTTAGGTCCAAACGTAAATTCCGATTTAAAGGAATATCTGCCAGTATTATCTGTCGATATGAATACATTAATTTTTACAAGAACAATACCTGATTCAAGAAGTATAGATAAGTATCAGGAAGATTTTTATGCTTCTTTTAAGCATGATGAAAGTTGGAGAAAAGCATTTAACATTGGGGCGCCTTTGAATACAGTTGTTAATGAGGGAGGGCATTCACTTACTCCTGATGGAAATGCCATGTTTTTTACAATTTGTGATCAGTATGGTTTTTATGGTGAGGGTAGAAACGGATATGGTAGCTGCGATATTTTTGTTACATTTCTGAGAGACGGAAAATGGACAAATCCTAAAAACTTAGGACCTAAAGTTAACCACAAAAAGCACGATGCTCAACCCAGTATGAGCAGTGATGGAAGAACTTTGTACTTTTCCAGTACACGTCCCGGTGGATATGGTGAAAACGATATTTATGTTACCTATTTGACCAATAGCGGATGGTCAGTTCCTCAAAATCTTGGCAGTGTAATAAATACACCAGGAAGAGAGGAGGGTGTTTTTATTCATCCGGATAATCAAACTTTATATTTTTCGTCCAATGGTCATCCAGGTTTGGGGGATAATGATTTATTTATGAGTAAAAAGCAACCAAATGGTTTATGGGGAAAACCGGTAAATCTAGGTTTCCCGATAAATACCTCTAAAAATGATTTTGATTTCACTGTTGATGCAATGGGTGAATATGCGTATTTAACATCAGACAGAGATGGAGGTTTTGGTGATTGGGATATTTATAAGTTTAAATTACCAGATTACTTAAAACCAAAACCAGTAACTTATATGGCAGGAAAAACATTTGATAGTGAGACTAACCGTCCTTTAAGTGCTCGTTTTGAATTAAAAGAACTAGAAGATGGGAGGAGAATTGTTGAGTCAACAGCCAATTCAAATGGTAAGTTCCTGGTTTGTCTTCCTTATGGAAAAGAGTATGCCTTAAATGCTGCTCATGAAGGGTATTTATTTTATTCTGAGAATTTTAAACTGAATAAACCAATTAATTTTAAACCAATTGAAAAGGATGTTCCTCTCCAGCCAATTAAGATTGGTGGCAGAGTAATTTTAAAAAATGTGTTTTTCGATACTGATAAATATGAATTAAAGCCTGAAAGTAAAGTTGAGCTTGAAAAACTAAAAGAGTTTCTGGAAAAAAACCCAACCTTGAAAATAGAAATAGGAGGACATACTGATAATCAGGGGAGCAAATTGCATAATATGGAATTATCAAAAAACAGAGCTAAATCAGTCTCTTATTGGTTAATGATGAATAATGTTCCTAAAGAACGGTTGTCTTATAAGGGATACGCCGATAATGAGCCAATTATGTCAAATGAAAATCCGGAAGGCAGGTCTAAAAATCGTAGGACGGAATTTAAGATTATTGGAAAATAAAAAACAGTCTGCTTTTTGAAACTTCCTAAATTAAATTTTCCTGAGTATTTATTCAGATATAAGAAATCTGAATCGAATCAACCTTTAATTTTTGATAAGGTCAGAAAAAAATGGCTGGTTTTAACTCCGGAGGAATGGGTTCGACAAAATATTATAAGCCATTTAATTGAAGATCTGGGATACCCTGAATCGGTTTTTAAAATCGAAACAGGTTTGCTTATTAATGAAAATAAAAGGAGATCAGATGTGTTGGTTTATAAAAACTCAAAACCTTTCGTCTTAATTGAATGCAAAGCTCATACTGTTGATATTACCAAGGAAACTTTATATCAAGCAATGAATTACAATACTGCTTATGATTGCCCATACATAATTCTTACAAATGGAAAAACTCATAGTACAATTAATGTTTGTAAACAATCTATTCAACTTATGAATCATTTTCCATGTTATATTTAGTTTTTAATTGTAACATAGCATCCTTCTCCTCGTAGAAATTGATTATTACCGAATTAAAAATTATGAAAAATTTACTTTTTTTGTCCTTTATCGGGGCTTCTCTGTTCGTATATTGTCAAAATAATTATCTTTCAAATGTTCTCATTGTAAAAGCTAAAGAATCCCACAGACGATACTTCTACACAGGAGAAACCAGTAATGCTAAACTGGAATTTCTATATAATAAATATGGCGTATCATCAATTTCCAGAACTTACCCTTACTGCACAAAACCAAGAGCTGAAGGCAATGAATTTGGTATAAAATATGCAGACCTCTCTCTTATCTACACGATAGAGTATAGCGTAGATGTTGATCCAAAAAAGCTAATTGATAAATTTATGAGTTCCGGGGCATTCCAATATGTTGAACCCTCTTATACTTTTCAACCACTCTATACTCCAAATGATCCGGAAATAGACTCGTTATATTTTCTTGATTTATTAAATCTTTATACTGCATGGGATACAGAAAAAGGAGATACAAATGTGGTAATTGGTATTTCTGATACGGGATTTGATATTGATCATCCCGATTTAATGAACAGTGTAAAATATAATTATGCCGATCCCATAAATGGAATAGATGACGATGGAGATGGCTATACAGATAATTTTCGAGGATGGGATTTGGGAGATAATGATAATGATCCCTCAGTAGGTGGTGATTGGCATGGGGTTTATGTCTCCAGTTTTGTAGGAGCAACTGCTGATAATGGGATACAGTTGGCAGGAACGGGTTTTAATTGTAAAATAGTTCCTATAAAAATGGAATCCGGAGGCGCGCTTACTCATGCATATCAGTCCATAACATATGCGGCAAATCAGGGTTTCAATATTGTAAATTGTTCCTGGGGTGCGCCAGATTCTTGGTCACAACAGGGGCAGGATGTAGTTACCTATGCAACTATAAATAAAAATTGTTTGGTGATTGCCGCTGCAGGAAATGATAACAGTGATTCATTTTGGTATCCAGCAAGTTTCGACTGGGTGTTGTCTGTTGGAGGAACCAATAAAAATAATGAGAAGTGGGTGCAAAGTGCAGGTGAGGGCTCAACTTTTAATGATTATGTCGATGTTATGGCTCCATCAGTAGATTTATATCGGGTGAATAATGGTGGCGGTGCCATTTTAGGAAATGGAAGAGGAACATCATTTTCTGCACCAATGGCATCTGGAGTAGCAGGGTTAATCAAAAGCAAGTATTCAGCGTTTTCAGCTCTACAGGTATTATTGCAATTAAAAGCAACGAGTACTAATATCGATACCGTTCCTAATAACAGTTCTTATCAGGGAAAACTTGGTAGAGGGCTAATAAATGCTCAAAAAGCAGTTACTGATTTAAGTAATCCCGGCTTAATATTTGACAATGCGGTTTTTACTGATAATGATGATGAATATTATGGAGTTGGAGATACGGTATATCTATATGGGAGTGTTATAAATCTATTACAAAATTCCAGTGCTTCAACTAAATATAAGCTTACCACAGAATCACCCTACGTTCAATTACTGGATTCTGTTGTTGATTTGGGTTCAATATTGTTTAATACCTCAAAAAATACCAGCTCACTAAGATTATCCTTTATAATAAAGGATAATATGCCAAAAAATGAAACAGTAATGTTCAAAGTTATCATGGAAGATGGTGATTATTATAATTGGAAAATGCTGACAAAAGTATTTAATCCGGATCATATCAATATAGAAGAAAATAATATAAAATTTAGTGTGGGTGCATCGGGTAAATTAGGATTTAATGGTGCAGCTGGTTCACAAACTATCGGACAAGGAGTAAAATATAAAAACGGGTCTAACATTCTTTTTCAAATGAGTGTTTTAGCTACTTTAAATGAAACTCAAACGAGCTATGTTTTAGATGGTGATTATCAAACGGCTAACGATATTGATTCGTCAATGAATATGGAGGCCGACATGGTGGTTTATTCCAGTTATAATGATGATCCGGCAGCTGTTAATAAAATAGGCATTGAAATTAATCAAAAGTCTATGGCCTGGTCAGAAATCGACAGAATGGATTTTATCATTCTTGAGATGAATATTAAAAATACTTCCGGTTCGGAAATCAATGGTCTTAATTTTGGAATTTTTGCAGACTGGGATATTCCAACTTATTCTCAAAATTATGCGGTTTATGATTCTACTTTTAAAACAGGTTATGCTTATACATCCGGAGGGACGTATGGTGGGATACATGTAATCAGCGATGGAAGTATCAATAACTATGCTTTTGATAATAACGGAGCAAATGGAACAATTTCTCATTATGATGGATTTTCTTCTGCAGAGCAGCATACCTCTATATCAGGTGGTATTTTGAAAGATAGCGCAGGTTTAGGAGATGTTTCCAATATTATTGGTTTAGGTGGTTTAAATATAGGTGTTAATGATTCGATAAAAGTTGCTTTCGCTTTAGTAGTCGGTGATAATTACAGTACTTTGAAAAAAGCTGCTCTTGAATCAGATACTGCTTATCATGAACTTTATAATTTGTCAACTAAAATTTTGCTGGCCGACAGTTCATCCTGTAATTTCAATAGTATCAATAGCTGTGATGGTAAAGCCAAAGTAGAAGCAAGCGGGGGTGCCGGAAAAATCAGCTACAGTTGGTATGATGTGCCCGGTAATCCTTCAGGGGACTCTGTTTCCGAATTGTGTGCTGGAACATATCATGTCGAGATATCCGATGAATTGGAGCTAAAAGACACCTTGACAGTCACTATTGGAGAACCTGATGCTTTTTATGTGAACTTAGGTAATGATACTTCGATTTGCCAGGGTGATTCAATAACTTTTGATGCAGGGCCTGATTACACTTATTTTTGGTCTACGGGCGAAACATCGCGCCAAATAATTGCAAGTTCAGCTGCATTATACAGTGTTACGGTTACAAATTCAAATCCTTGTTCAGTTTCGGATACCATTAATCTAACAGTTAATACTTTGCCGGTAATTAATTTTACCGATACAACGATGAGCAATGGAATGGCTTGTAATGGCTCTGTCAATGGATTCGTATCTGGAGGGTATGCACCATATGGATATACATGGAGTGATGATAATGAAAGAGATTCCATACATGCAATTAATTTATGTCCCAATATGTATACATTAACAGTAACTGATCAAAATTCATGTGTTGATGTTGATTCGATAGAAATCAAAGATCAAATGATGGTTAATAAAAATACTTTGCTAAAGAATTATTCAATTTATCCAAATCCAACTGGTGGAAATATTTATTTAAAAGGAATTCCTGTTAATGCAAAAGTTTATGTAACAGATATTCTGGGTAATATTATACTATCAAATCAAAGAATTAATAGTGTAATGGATTTTTCTGATTTTTCGTCAGGAACCTATTTTGTTAATGTGGTAATTGATGAAATAAGGTCTGTAAAAAAGATAACAGTTAAAAAATAACTTGTTGAAAAAATATACGTAAAAATACTTACTTGAAAGTATATTTACCTTATATTAATCCTCATTAAATTTTCTATTACAAAGAGTAGATTTTTTATTTTGGCTACCTGTTAATTATGAAACAAAAAAGAGTCTGGTTTTCTGTTTTATTAGTCTTGTTCGTCGCTATTAATGCTTTTACTCAAGTTGCTGAGGTAGTCGACAGGCCTCAGGGAAAAGTGATCAAAGGGCAACTTATTGCTAAAATAAAGAGTGAGTATCGTGTCTTTTTTTTTAGAAGAGATTACTCGGAATCTGTTATTCAAGACTTATCAAGCATGTTTGATGTTCAATCGATTGAACGTAAGTTTTTTAATTCTGTAGCACCAAGACATCCGAAAAATAGTCATGGAGAAAAACTGATTGATCTTTCACGAGTTTACACCATTAATTTTAATGAGAATTTCAATGAGTTTGATGCTGCAAAGATGTTTATGTCAACGGGTATGTTTGAGTATGTAGAAGCTCAAATTGTTCCGGAATTAATGTATGTTCCTAATGATCCAAAAGTGGAACTTCAATACCATCTGGATCTGATTGATATTTTTGAAGCTTGGGATATTCAAAAAGGAGATACTAATGTTGTAATAGGCATTACTGATACTGGAATTGATTCTGATCATCCTGAAGTTATTGGAAGGATAAAGCATAATTACAATGATCCTGTTGATGGAGTAGATAATGATAATGATGGATACATTGATAATTTTTCAGGATGGGATACTGGTGTGGATGATAATGATCCTGAAGTATTTGGTCATCATGGAAATCAGGTGACGGGCTGCGCATCAATTAATACCGATAATAATGGAGATGTTGCTGCTCCAGGTTTTAACACAATGATTTTACCAATAAAGATTTGTAATAACAGTGGATATCTGGTTGGTGCATATGAAGGTATAGTTTATGCTGCAGATCATGGAGCGGATATTATTAATTGTTCTTGGGGCGCTGCAGGTGCTTTTAATCAGTACCATCAGGATGTGGTGAATTATGCTGTCAATAATAAAGGAGCTGTAATAGTTGCTGCTGCCGGGAATACGAATAACAATTCTTATTTTTATCCGGCTTCATATGCAAATGTTATTTCAGTTGGTGGAACGGATCAACAAGATAAAAAATGGATTTCTTCCACCAGTGAAGGTTCTCAGTATAATGATATGGTAGATGTTGTTGCTCCAAGTGATGGTATAGTTTCAATTTGGCGAGGAGGAGGAAGTGGTTTAATAGGCAGGGGCACATCATTCGCAGCACCAATTGTTTCAGGAGTCCTGGGCTTAATAAAAGCACAATATCCTGATGCTTCGCCTCAAAAAATAGGTGCTATTTTAAAAGCATCAACAGATGATATTTATGGAGTTGAAGGAAATGAGGTTTATCAAAATATGCTCGGAACAGGAAGAGTAAATGCTCATAAGGCCTTATTACCCATTACAAGCCCTTTCATAACTTATATAGGTCATAAAACAGACGATGGTTTTGATCAAAATTTAGCTGGTGGAGATACTGTTTTAATGCTTGTTGATTTAAAAAATCATTTGGGTGCAACCAATAATATTTCTGTCTTGTTACGTTCAGAAGATGCAAACACAACTGTACTTGATTCCATATCATTTGTTTCTTCAATTGGTTCAGAGGAAATTGAAACAACAGAGTCTTATTTCAAGTTTATAATAAATCCTTCTGTTGCAGCTAATGAAATGGTTTCCTTTTCAATTGAAATTACTGATGGTTTGAACACTTTTCACGACATATTCTCAATTGAGGTTAATAAAGATTATGTTGATATAACCGAAAATAATATTTATTTGAGTTTTAATAATCACGGAAGAATAGGGTATACCCTCGGGGGTTCGGGGCTGGGAGTGGAATATAAAAACAGTGGAAGTCTGATAAGTGAAATGGGTGTTCTTTTAGCGATTGACCCGGGTACTGTTTTGTCCTATGAAGATTATGAACTATTATCCTTTGAAGCTCCAATAGTAAATTCCTTAAATAGTCTAAGTGTATCTGACGCTAAACGCACAGTTACCGGATTATTAGATGATTCGTGGTCTACTGAACCAGTTGGAGTGGAGATTCAGCAGACTGCTTATGCCTGGAATACGAAAAATAATGAAGATTATGTGATTTATGAGTACGTAATTAAAAATAAATCAGATGCTGATATGGATAGTATTTACTTTGGTATTTTTAGTGATTGGGACATTGGTAATAAAAACACTAATATTTCTGGATTTGAGTTTTCTAAAAATATTGGATACGTATACGATCCCGAAGGTATTTACGGAGGAGTTAAGCTTTTAAGATCAAACAAAATAAATTACTATGCTTTTGATAAATCAGGTAATGATGGAATAAACATTACAGATGATTTTGATGATTCTGAAGAGTATATATCTATGACTGGCGGTGTGACGCATTTTAATATTTCAGGCGATGTAGCCAATATTATATCCAGCGGACCATATTCTTTAGATTCCAATGATTCTATTGTTCTTGCTTTTGCAATTTTAGGAGGGGAAGACTTAAACACTTTAAGGACTAATGCCGACAATTCTGAGTTGATGTATGATAAAATGAGAGGAATTAATATTTCTGTTAATCAGATGAATAATGTTACTTGTCATAATGATAGTAACGGTTCCATTGATTTAAATATTGACTTAAGTTTTCCCCCTTATGAGGTATTATGGATTCACGATAGTTCTATAGTAACGCAAAAGCTTTCCAATTTAGAGGCAGGGAATTATAAGGTTGAAGTAACTGATAAATATGGTATTTCGAAAGGAATGAATTTTTCAATAGTTGAGCCGGATGAGCTTACAGTAACACCAATATCCATAGAAAAGACATCTTGTTTCGATTCTAAAGATGGAAACGTTGAATTGGATATTTCAGGAGGTTCCGGAAGCTATTATTATAATTGGAATGACTTTCGGGTTCCGAGTATTAAAAACCCTCCCTTAGGCAAAGGAACATATGAATTGTGGGTTTCAGATATGAATGGTTGTAGTGATACAGTATCGATTAGCATTGAATCCCCAGATTCTCTTATTATGCAGAAATTAAGTTCTTTGAACGATACCTTAAATACATGTGATGGAGAGATAACAGTTACTGCATCAGGTGGTACAGGTTCATATACGTATTATGTTGATGGAGAAATTAATTCAACGGGCGGAATTTTTGAGAAGCTATGCAAAGGACAATTTAATATTACGGTTGAAGATTCAAATGGTTGTCAGCTTTCAAATACT
>CEUK01182267.1_pt1 | contig 11799 bp, 6 predicted proteins | sample 356451 | NCBI WGS metagenome assembly CEUK01 (sample SAMEA2622843, study PRJEB7988) | marine metagenome | isolation source: saline water (ENVO:00002010), including
AATCAGAGGGTCCTTGGTTCAAGTCCAAGAGGAGGAGCAAAAAAAGTCACCTATTTAGGTGGCTTTTTTGTTCTACAGTAAGTTAATTCTGTTTGCTAGAGAATCCTTATAAGATCCCCCAACCGGGATTTCTTTTTCAAGACCATCCATTGTGATATTTGAGTACTTAATGCTCTCAATACTGTTTAGGTTCACAATGTATGAGCGGTGAACCCTCATGAATCTCCTGTCGCTTAGTTTGCGCTCTATCTCTTTCATTGTGCTATGTATCGTGTAGCTCTCCTTGCGTGTGTGCACAACAACATAGTCTTTAAGCGCCTCTACAAAAAGAAGGTCTTTGTGCTTAACATGCATAAGGCGCGATCTGTTTTTGACAAACAAAATATCTGCGCCTTCTTTGTGTTCTGTAAGGCTTCTTAAAAAATCAGCTTCGTTCTTAAGCTCTATTTCTTTTGAGTGCTTGTGCAGAGCCATTTCTACAGCAGCTTGAATGTCGGCCTCTTTAAATGGTTTTAAAATATAACCGTGAGGTTCTGCTGATTTTGCTGACGTAAGAGTTCCCTCATCTGCATATGCTGTTAGGAAGATGACTGGTACGTCAATGGTTTTTTTAATCTCTTCTGCAGCTGATATCCCGCTCATGTCACCCTTAATCATAATGTCCATTAGACAGAGGTCAGGTTTATGTTCGAGCGCTTTATGAATTGCGTCTTTACCGTTATCTGCTGTTGCCACAACGTTGTGTCCTAGAGAAGCTAGACACCTTTCAATGTCTTTTCTTACAATCGCCTCGTCCTCAATAACTAAAATATTTGCTGCCATATCAAGTTTGGTTTTGTATATCAAAGCTAATTAAAAAAGAACTACCCTCTCTTCCTTGGTTTGTGCTCTCTATTATTATCTCTCCACCCAATTGTTCAATTAGTGCGTATATCAGGTAAATACCTAATGAGTCGCTCTTCTTTTCTTCAAAATTTTTTGGCAACCCAACCCCATTGTCCGCAACCTCTATTTCAACCCTACCCCTTTTCTCCTGTACTCTCAAATAGAAGTCTCCTTCTACCCTTCCTTTAAATGCATATTTGAGAACGTTTGAAACAAGTTCGTTTACAATTAATCCACATGGAATTGCTTGGTCGAGAGGTAGTTTTACTTCGTCGAGGTTTGGTTTGTAGTGGACTTTACAGTCTGGGGTTGAATAGCTGTTTACAAGGTTTTTGCTTAACCTGTCTAGGTATTCGGAAAAACTTATCGACGAGAAGTCTGCGTTTCTATAGAGCGACTCATGTATGTAGCTCATTGTTGAAATTCTCGACTGACTTTCCTCTAAAACATGCACAAGGCTTGGGTCTGACACGAACGACCTTTGAAGATTCATCAAGCTACTTATTACTTGAAGGTTGTTTTTTACTCTGTGGTGCACTTCTTGAAGCAGAATCTCTTTTTCTTTTAGCGCTAGCCTTATTTTTTTGTCCGCCTCCTTTCTGTCGGTAATGTCATAGGTGATACAGCTTATTTCGCTAACCTCATCATTAAAAGATATAGGGTTAAGAAAAATTTGGTACCATCTTTCGTTTTGGTTTTGGTCAAAAATCGGAACCTCAAAATCCTGAGCAATACCGCTGAAGGCTTTTGAAAAGTATGGTGTGTCTTTAACTCCCGAATCTTCACTAATTCGTTTCTTGATTGTTTCAATGAAGTTGGTTTTTTGATCAAGATTGCCATCAAACAATTCATCAACCATGTTTTTAAAGTTTTGGTTGTATGAAGTAATTTGCCTGTATTTGTTTAAGGTAAACATTAGTAGATTCTCTGTAGTGTTGAATATTGCATTGAGTTTAGCCTCGCTTACTTTGGCTTTTGATTTCTGCCTAAGCATTTCGCTTATATCCAAGTATATCCCTCTAAGACCAACAGGAGCTCCGTTTGTGTCATATTGAGTTGTTGTTCCGCCAATCATGGTCAGTCTTTCACCACCCGACCCTACCAACACTCTTTCTCCTTCGTCTCCATCTAGTTTTTTTAGCCAGTTTTTTTTGGTTATTGGAAGGTCTTCGTAAACGTCGTGAATTGTAACGCTCGCAATTGTCTCTTCTGTATATCCTAGTTTTTCAAAAAATGCTGGGTTGGCATATGTAAATGCGCCGTAAGAGTCAACCACAAAAATTATATCACTTGCGTTATCAAGAATGTCTCTATACCTCTCCTCACTTGCTTTAAGTTCCTCTTCAGCGATTTTTAGATCTGTTACATCTCTGCCAACACCCATCGCTCCTAATTCTTTACCCTCCTCATCTCTCATTGTTGCAACAGAAATGAACATGCTAAATGTTTCGCCAGATAATCTTTTACCCAACACCTCACCAGAGTAATAGTTTCTATTTCTTAACCAGTCCCAAACCTCCTGAGCTTCTTCTTTTTTTGCTAGGAGTTTGTTGAATTTAATATTTTTCTTTTTTGTGTGATCAATACCAAACTCTACTGCAAAAGCGTGGTTGTATTGCATGAGGTTTCCCTTCATGTCAAACGCTACAATCATATCTATTGAAGACTCAATTATAGACCTGTTAAGCTCTTCAGCCTCCCTTAATTTTGATTGTGTTTGTTTGTGTTTTTTTATTTCCTCTTTAAGCATTAAGTTACTTTCCTCTGCTAGGGTAGCTCTCAACTGCTCTCGCATAAGTTGAATTCTCGTGCTTAGATCATTTATCGTTATTTGAATTGCAGGCTGTCTGTCGTGAAAAGAAAGCGACATTCTTATACCAACCTCTTTTTCTGATCCATCTTGAAGAGACATCATCACTTCTCTATATGGTGGCCTCTCTCCTTCTCTAACCTTTTCTAAATCATCACTAATTATATCCTTCTCCTTGTTTCTAAAAAATTTTGTAAATAGTTCATCATAAATAGAGTCTTCAAACCTTTGATTCATAATATCTAATCCACCTGCATTTGTGTACTTAATTCTTCCTTCAACAATCAAAAACAATCCAATAGGGCTTGATTCAACGAGCATTCTAAACCTCTCTTTTGTTTGAAGAAGATCAAACTCTATTCGTTTTCTGTCGGTTATATCATACACCATCAATAGCTGCTCATTATCTTTACCACTTTCACTTCGTGTGGCTTCGAGATATATTGGTTTTCCTTGTTTTGTCAAACCTCTTAGCTCACAATGCATTCCCCAATTTCTTTTTGCTGCTAATCTCTGCCAATCCCTATCATCTATATATTCCAAAACACTATCTCCGATTGGAACTTTATCGTGACCAAACATCACTGCAAACTGGTCGTTGGCATCTTTAATAATCCCGTTTTTAATAATAGCAATTCCCTCCATTGCAAATTGACTCAACTTCCTGAATCTTTCCTCGCTTTCCCTAATTGCTCTATCAAAATATATCCTTTCACTAATATCTTGAATTTGTAAATCCTCTATACCATCTTGAATTTGAGCTATTTTTAATTCGCTGTGAAATTCAATTCCATCAATTCTCTTAGACAGAATTTTCATTTTTATCACCTTGCCTGTTTTTCGAGCTTTTGTAAGTTTTGTTTTTAAAATATTTTCTTCGTCTGGAAGGTATTTAAAAAGTCCCTCATTACTGTCAAATGGATCAAAACCCAACCATTCAACATCTTCTGTGTGAAATATCCTTCTTGCATGTCTATTTGATTTAACAACCACCCCATCCTTTAAAATAAAATGAGCCTCTGGTGCTCGCTCAAATAATTTTTCTTCTAATCCTTTTAATTCTTTCACTACCACAAGGTCGTTATGATTGTTTAGATTTCTGCACTTTATTCCCATCAACTTTCACTATAACACCATTCTTATACTTATAAAATATGTCTTGCGTACCGTCGTTTTTAAAATATTTCCACTTTCCGTGTTTTAATCCGTTTTTGTATTTACCTATTGAAATTAAAACTCCTTTTGAAGACCAAACTTTATGAATTCCAATTGGAGAATCAAATGAAAATTCTCCTTTAAATATCACTGTACCGTCTAAAAATGTATGTATCCAAATACTATTTTTTTGACCAGAAATATAACTTCCTTCCTCCTTATGATCATTAACATGATAAATCCAATTTCCCTCTCTTAATCCATTATTATATAAACCTTTTAATAACACATTTTTTTTATTATCATATTCAACAAAATAACCGTGTTCTATTCCATTTATATAATTTTCAATCCTTTTTATTGAACCATTTTTAAAAGTCCATTTCCACTCTCTATTATATTCTCCTGCATTATAAAATCCTTTTTGTTCTATTTCACCTGAATCATAATAAAATAACCACTCCCCTATCCTTTTTCCATCCAAATATTCCCCTTCCGCTTTTTTTTCTCCACTCTTATAATACAAAATCCAAAAACCTTGCTTGTTACCCTCTGAATCAGTAATTCCTTTTTCTAATAAAATTCCATCTTTAAAAATACCACCGGAAATAATTTGTCCTTTAGTATTATATTCTCTGTGAATACCATTTTTAACACCATTTTTATAAACTGTTTCTGAAGAACATCTACCATTTGGGTGATATAATCTAATCACTTCTGTTGGATCAAGTATTTCTTCATCAATAATCAATTCTCCAAAGTGATATCTCTCAAGGTTAATTAAATCTCCTTTTTTATCATAAGTCCTAAAAATTCCGTGCTTTTTACCACCAACCCAAGGACCTTCTTTATTAACTGTTAGATTTTGGAAGAACACCTTCCAAACCCCTGTTTTTTCATTCGATTTATTATATCTATTAAATCTATCTGTAGAAAAAATAACTCCTTTTTTAAATGTTTTAAAAGCAATTAGTCTACCATCTCTAGCATACTCGCGACACTTTCCTTCTTTTAAACCTTCATTAAAAAAAGTAACGTGCTGAAGTTCTCCTGAATCAAAAAATCTCTTTTCCTCTCCGTGTTTAATATTAGATTGCCAATTGGTTTGGGTTAATAAAACACCAAATTCAGAGTAAGATTTTTCTAAACCATTTTTCACATCATTTTGATAGTGTATTTCTTTCTCAATTTGTGTGTTAGAGTGGTAGAAAGTCCACAATCCATTTAGTTTATTAGAAGAATATTTACCTTCTGATTTGATTGATCCATCTTCAAAGAATGAAGACCAAACACCTTCAGCTTTTCCATCAACCAAACATCCTTGGCTTGATATATTTCCGCTGGGGTAAAAAAACTGAGTGAATTTTCCGTTTAAACATGAGTGTAAATCTACTTCTTGACTTTGACTGAAAGAAGAGAAAAAAGGAAAACAAACACACAGTAATAATATTAAAATCTTATTTAAATATTTATATGTATTTATAGGCTTGTTGATAAGCGGGAAAACTGATATGTATTTAGTTTGGTATATCATTTTATCAAAAAGAAGCTGCTTTATATAAACATATAACACACATATTAATTCCTTGGTAATAAAAGAATAAATATGGTTATCAACTTTTAAATAATAACTTTAAAATTGAAAATTTAGATAAGGTTTAATAGTTAATAAAGCTCAATTTACTGTGTTATTTTAAATGGAAAAATGGTATAGAAATTTTTGGTTTAAGAGTTGATTAGTTTGCTTATGTTAGTTTTGAAGAAAAACCAAATCAACCTTTTAAAAACAAGTCAACAAAATTTATTACTATGTCAACAATGGATGTGAATTAAATTGCGGTACCAAAATACATTTAAGATGAAATTCAGTATTGGTTGTGATCACGCTGGTCCTGCTTACAAAAAATTAATTACAAAGCATTTAGAAAAATTGGGACATTCTGTGACAAACAGGGGAACAGATACAGAAGATAGTGTAGATTACCCAGATCACGCACACGCTGTAGCTAATGATGTTGAAAGTGGAAAAAGCGATTTAGGAATATTAATTTGTGGATCGGCTAACGGTGTTGCTATGACAGCTAATAAACACCAAAACATCAGAGCAGGTTTAGCATGGACTCCTGATATTGCAGAGTTAGCCAAAACACATAACAACGCTAATATTATTTGTGTTCCAGCACGTTTTGTTTCTCAAGAGGATGCTATTTCTATAGTTGATTCTTTTATAAATGCTGAATTTGAGGGTGGTCGTCACCAAAAAAGAGTAAGTAAAATTTGTTGTTCAATAATTACTTTCCTTCTTACACTTACTCATACCTTAGTAGCCCAAACAGACTATTCTACAAGAATAGACTCATTGGGATTATATAATCATTTAAGCGTTTTTGCTTCAGATGAATTTGAGGGAAGAGAAACGGGAACAAGAGGACAACGAAAAGCAGCTCAATATTTAATTGATTATTACAAATCATTAGGGTTTGAACCGTATAACGGTAAGGATTATACTCAAATGGTGCCTTTAATTAATTCACAGGTTGTTAGTGGTAGAATAATAGTTGGAGATAGTCAATTAAATCTTTTAGATGATTTCCTTTTATATCCAGGTATTCAAAAAGAGTCACTTGAAGATTATCCAATTGTGTTTGCTGGTTTTGGAATTCAAGAAGATGGATGGAATGATTATCAGAATATCGATGTAAAAGGAAAAGTTGTTGTTGTTCTTTCCGGAGATATTAGAGAAGACGGAAAAACAAATTGGGGACAAAACATAAATAAAAAAAGAGTTTTGGCTGAAAAGCTTGGTGCGGCTGCTTTTGTGGTGTTGATGGATGACAAAGATTATAGTGTTTTTAAAGGGCGTATGAAGTTTTATATACATAGAAAGAGCACATCTATAAACAGACCCAAAGAGGGAGAAGGAGCGTCGATTCCAACCTTTTTTATAAATGAACTTACTGTAGACTCTTGGTTTGATGGGGTAAAAAGGAAAAGAACACCTAAATCGTTTCGTCAGATTACTGAAAAGAAACAGAAAAGCTTCACTGCAGACTTAGGGAAAACATGGAACCATAGTATAAATAAAGTTAGAGAGGAGTTTGAAGCAGCAAACGTTCTAGCATATTTGCAAGGAAAAGATTCGCTTCTATCAGACGAATTGGTGGTTATCACATCTCATTATGATCATATAGGAATTATAGATGGAAAAATAAACAACGGAGCTGATGATGATGGGTCTGGCACGGTTACAGTACTTGAAATTGCAGAAGCTTTTATGCAGGCTGCAAAAGAGGGTAATGGTTCTAGAAGAAGTGTGCTTTTTATGAATGTAGTAGGTGAAGAAAAAGGTTTGTTAGGATCAGAATGGTATTCTGACAACCCTATTTACCCTCTCGAGAACACTGTAGCAAACCTTAATATTGACATGATAGGTAGGGTTGACGAAGCTCACGAAGGAAACGATAATTACATTTATTTAATTGGTTCAGACAAACTGAGTACAGAGCTTCACGCTATATCTGAAAAAGCTAACAAGGACCATGTCGGTTTGGAATTAGATTACACGTTTAACGCGCCAGATGATCCCAATAGATTTTACTACAGATCTGACCACTATAATTTTGCGAAAAACAACATCCCGGTAATTTTTTACTTCAGCGGAGTACACGAGGACTATCACGGCCCTGGAGATGATTTCGAAAAAATAATGTATCACAAGACGGCAAAAGTGGGCCGACTGGTATACCAAACAGCATTAGAGCTCTTAAACAGAGATGATAAAATTGTTGTAGACGTAGAAAACGACTTTCCTACTCGATAAAGGACTCAATGGTTGATTTATAAAAATCAACTTCTTCCGAATAGTATGGGGTTGCAGGCCCGTTAAAACCAGTGTGAACAACCACCTCTCCATTAGAGGAGATAAAAGCGGTTGTTGGAAAAGACTTAACCCCACCCAGAAACGACACCACGCTGTCTGCGTGACTTTTGTCAGCCGGGCCACCATATAGTATTGGCCAGCTTATCCCGAGTTGGTTTTTAAACTGAGAAATTCTTCGATATGCCGAGGCGGAATCCCCACGCTCAAAAGCTACCGACATAAAAGCAACGTCGGGATACAACCCCTCAAGGGACTTAAGTAAACGAACCTCGTCGTAACAGTTTGGACACCACGTTCCCAGTATATCAACCACAAGAAGTTTTTGGCCCAAAGAATCAAGAAGATTAAAAGGGTCTACACCCAAAACATCCACGCTAGAGCTTAAATCTGGAGCTTGTTTTGACGACCAACCAACCTCAGGTCTAGAAACACGCACGCCGCTCCAAACATCAGAAACATAATGTGTGCCGCTAAAAAACGCGCCACCAACTAAAGAGTCGCCCTTTACCCTCGCTTTAAAACAAAACAAGTGAGCGCCGTCAAAAGTGTTTAAACACAACTCTCCCCCACCCTTTGTTCCTGTTAAATACCTATAGTCGCCGGTTGGTGTTAAAATTGTCCCTCGAACAGAATCGCAGTACTCCTCTCCTACCAACAAACCAAGCGAGGTTTCATAAACAAATGGTTTTTTCTCATCCTCACAAGGTTGCCCTAGCAATGTTGGGTGTGCTTCCAATGGAACGCGATACCCCGCTCCCCGCAAAGAATCTACCCAAACACCCCTAAACGAACCGTCACCACCCCAATCACCATAAACAGACCCCCCAAAGACTGGAACACTATAAATCCCTTCACGCACAAGGGTGAGAACAATGTCCTCACCCTCGTTTAATATCACTAAATCCCGACCCTTTTTGATTTGGCCTGTTTTCAGACGAACCGAAACAGAGTCACTAAGGCGGAATAAAACCTCACCAGACGAACCGGTTTTCTCACCACCACCACAACCCCAAAGACAGAGCAATGCGACAGCAACAAAGAACAACCCGCGCATTATAGATCGAACTTTATCCCCTGAGCAAGAGGAAGGTCTTTTCCGTAGTTAATAGTGTTTGTTTGGCGCCTCATATAAACCTTCCAAGCGTCAGACCCAGATTCACGCCCGCCCCCAGTTTCTTTTTCTCCACCAAAGGCGCCGCCAATTTCAGCCCCAGAGGTGCCGATATTTACGTTTGCAATTCCACAATCAGACCCTCCCGCAGAAAGGAAAAGCTCCGCCTCCCTTAGATTATTAGTCATAATTGCTGAAGAAAGCCCCTGAGCAACACCGTTTTGAATAGAAATAGCCTCCTCAATTGTGTCGTACTTCATTAAGTATAAAATTGGGGCAAAAGTCTCGTGCTGAACAATTTCAAGATCGTTAGAAGCCTCAGCAATAGCAGGCTTCACATAACAACCGCTTTCATATCCGGCGCCTTCCAAAACACCACCCTCAACTAAGATGTTGCCGCCCTGAGCTTTAACAGCGTCTAAAGCATCTAAGTACTGCTGAACAGCACCGGTGTCAATTAGTGGCCCAACATGGTTGTTTTCATCTAGAGGATCTCCAATTCTAATTTGCTGGTAAGCCCTAACCAAAGCGTCTTTTACCTTTTCATAAACACTTGAGTGGATAATCAACCTACGCGTTGACGTACAACGCTGCCCACAAGTTCCCACAGCGCCAAACACTGTAGCAGGAACCACAACTTTAAGGTCAGAATCCTGAGTAATGATAATTGCGTTGTTTCCCCCTAACTCTAGTAGCGAACGCCCTAAACGTGCCGCCACCTCTTGAGCTACAATTTTTCCCATTCTTGTTGACCCGGTTGCGCTAACCAAAGGAACCCTTTTGTCCTTGCTAATCATCTCCCCCACTTTGTAATCTCCGTTTACAATGCAAGACAATCCCTCAGGCACACCGTTTTCTTCAGCAACCCTAGCCCAAATGTTTTGGCACGCGAGAGAGCACAAAGGAGCCTTTTCAGAGGGCTTCCAAATACATGTGTCGCCGCTAATCCAAGCAAGAGCCGTATTCCAACACCAAACCGCAACAGGAAAGTTAAAAGCAGAAATAATTCCCACAATTCCAAGTGGATGATACTGCTCGTACATGCGGTGGTTTCTTCTTTCAGAGTGCATAGTCAAACCATATAACATTCTGCTTTGTCCAACCGCGAAATCACAGATGTCAATCATCTCCTGAACTTCACCCAATCCCTCTTGGTAGCTTTTTCCCATTTCATAAGAAACAAGCGCGCCTAAACTGTCTTTTTTCTCCCTCAAAGCCTCGCCAAACTGGCGAATCACCTCACCCCTTTCGGGTGCGCTCCACCTTCTCCACTCAACAAACGCCTCGCTTGCCGCAGCCACAACCTCTTCGTACTCTTCTTTTGTTGCAGTAGTAACAGAGCCAATTAATTTACCGTCTGTAGGAGAATAAGACTCAACAGAAGCGCCAGAGCCAAAAGCCCTACCGCCTATCATTACACCACTATTTTTATCGGCAATACCGAGATCTGAAAGAATTTTATTAATGTCCATTTTATAAACAATTTGCGCGACAAAGTTACGCATGAAGTTTTGGTTAATCACCAGCCCTAAACCCATGACAAACAGGGTTTTACCTACCCAAGTATATTAGGAGCACGCTTATGTCAGACGCGCTAACCCCCGAGATGTTTGACGCCTCACCCAAAGTCTTTGGTCTTTTGTCTGACAACTTTTGCTTTGCCTCTGAACTAAGCGAAGCCAATTTAGAAAAGTCTAAATCAGACGGAATTACGAGACCCTCAAGTTTTGACATCTTATCTGCCATTGCCTGCTCTTTTGCTATGTAGCCCTCATACTTTACGCGAATTTCAACCTGCTCAACCACATCTTCAGAATAAACCCCTATCCCCTGCAGCTCCTCAACCCCTTGTAGCATGTTCTTTAGCCTGATGTGTGGCCTTGTTAAAATCTGCTCAGCTTTTACTTTCTGCTTCAAAGGTGAGCTCCCAAACTCCTCAAGCAGCTCTTTGGCGCTTTGGGGAGAAACAGACGTCTTTGATAGCTCCTTTTGCAACTGCGCAACAGACATGAGTTTATCATCTAATAATTTAAGCCTATGGTCAGAAGCTAAACCTATAGAATGCCCAAACGGCGTAAGCCTTTCGTCGGCATTGTCTTGTCGCAACAAAATTCTATATTCTGCTCTTGATGTAAACATCCTGTACGGTTCTTCGGTTCCTTTTGTAACCAAATCATCAATAAGCACCCCGATATACGCCTCGGACCTACCGAGAACCACAGGCTCTCTGTTCCACGTGGAACGAGCGGCGTTAATTCCAGCCATCAAACCTTGGCATGCTGCCTCTTCATAACCCGTTGTGCCATTAATTTGTCCGGCGAAATACAAGCCTTTTATTGATGTTGTTTCTAAGCTGTGGCTTAGCTGAGTAGGAGGGAAGTAGTCATATTCAACCGCATACCCTGGTCGGAACATTTTGGCATTCTCAAATCCAGGAATTAACCTCATTGCTTTTAATTGAACCTCCTCAGGCAAGCTTGTAGAAAAGCCGTTCACATAAATTTCAATAGTGTTCCTTCCTTCTGGCTCAACAAAGAGCTGGTGCCTAGCTTTATCTGCAAAGCGATCGATTTTATCTTCAATCGAAGGGCAGTAGCGTGGGCCATGACCGCGAATTCTACCATTAAACATAGGTGAGCGGTCAAAACCAGACTTTAAAACCTCATGTACTTGTTCGTTCGTATACGCAATATGACAAGGCAGTTGGTCGCTCAAATCTTTTCTCTTTTTCAAAAAAGAAAAATGGCTAGGGTCAACATCGCCGGGCTGCAGCTCCATTTTTTCGTAATCTAACGTTCTCCCGTCTATACGTGGGGGAGTTCCAGTTTTCATACGGCCGCTTTCAAAGCCCAAATCAACCATTTGTTCAGTTATACCGCTTGATGCTCTTTCACCAGCACGCCCACCTCCAAACTGCTTTTCTCCAACATGCAACAACCCATTTAAAAAAGTTCCGTT
>CEUK01183593.1_pt1 | contig 11794 bp, 12 predicted proteins | sample 356451 | NCBI WGS metagenome assembly CEUK01 (sample SAMEA2622843, study PRJEB7988) | marine metagenome | isolation source: saline water (ENVO:00002010), including
GGCCCTAGAATAAATGCTGCAGGAAGAGTTGGCCACGCATTAACTGCCGCTAAACTTCTGATGGAAACCGACGAAAGCGGCGCGCTAGAGCTAGCAAGTCAACTAGAAAAAATGAATCAAGCTAGGCGCGATCTAGACGAAGATTTGACGGAAGAGGCATTAGCACAAATGGCGGAACAACCACCTAAAAGATGCTGCACAGTTGTTACAGGCGAAGGATGGCACCGTGGAGTACTAGGAATTGTTGCTAGTAGATTAGTTGAACAACAGTACTGCCCCACAATTGTCCTTTCTGAAGAAAACGAAGTTCTAACTGGCTCAGCTAGAAGCGTCCCAGGTGTCGATATTCACTCTGCAATAGAAGAATGCAGCGATTTAATTGAGCAGTTTGGTGGTCACCCAATGGCAGCAGGACTAACCCTTAAAAGCGAAAACCTTATCGCGTTTAAAAAAGCAATTGAGGAGGCTATCATTTCACAAGTCCAAGGCTATATCCCCAAGCCAACTATAAGCTACCATATGGCTATAAGCCTCAATGATCTTAGTCCCACTATGTATAAGGAATTCGAGCGCATTGGACCATTTGGTCCATGCAACGAAGTGCCTGTATTCATGGCCGATGAGGTTATAACTGCTGTCCCACCAAGAACAGTTGGTCACGGAGGGCGTCACCTCAAATTAGTAGTTCAAAGCACAAGTAATCCATCACATAGATTCGAAGCAATTGGATTTGGAATGGGTGAAAGAATCGATGAGGTAAGAGCGTGGAGAACATTTGATATTGTCTTTACTCTTGCACGTAACACTTATCGTGGAAGATCAACACTAAATCTTCATTTAAGGGCAATTAGAGCACACCGAACTAGCTCTTAAATTATTTGGGTAGAATTACTACTCCGAGAAGTGAACTCAGTTCCATTACTTTTTTATCTAGAGTGATTTTCTCTCTCAACAATCTACTCTGTTCTTCGTCTGAACAGTCCCCATTGTCTAATTGTTCTAGCAGGAGGTCAATATTGCGCTGAACGTCGTGAAGTTGTATTCGAATTGTTGCCGTTGAAAGAGCTTTTTCTAAATCATCTTCTTCCTTCATAGAAAATATGTGATGCCTTTCTTCCCAATTTTCACTAAGAGTGTATTTGTGCACCAACATATCCGCCGCTTTCTTTTGTACGTCTTCTGTGGTTCCCGTAAAAAAAGTCTCGGCAGATGGAATTTCACCTAAATCTAGACTTGAAGTAAACTTCGACAAGATGAAGTCTGTAGAAGGGTCTTCCATAGAGATGCTTTGGCTTTCTACCCTATGAATAAGAAGCTCAGCAAAAGTCACATCAACTTCAATTGCCTCTGCAGATTCTTCAATTTGAGTTTCGATTTTTACCATCGATTCCCCGTGCTCTAAAAGGAGCCTCACTAAATTATCTTCTAGAAGATTCCTCTCCGTTCGCATCCTCTTTGATGCCCCTTGAGTAACTTCTTCAATATAAGATGAAGGTATATAATCTTGAGGTGGAAAAAGGACTCTATTTGATCTTTTTTGCTCTTGAGCTATGTCTGAAGCGACTTTTTTAGCAACCTCAGCATGGAGCAATTTCTCTTGGAGTTTAAGCCTTGCTGCAATTGTTTGGATGTATACCGTTCTTTGGATTTGGTCCGGTATGCAAGCAAGTGTGTCAACTAATGATTTTACTAGTTCAGCTTTCTTTATTGGATCATCTCCAGCACCCTCACTCAGAAGGTCAGATTTAAATGCTAGAAAATCTTGAGCCCCTTTCTTGACAAATTCCTGAAGTTCAGTAGAGCTTACCTTTTTGGAATAGCTATCTGGATCATCTCCATCTGGGAAGGTTACAACCTTCACCTTCATCCCCTCTTTTAATAGCAGGTCAATACCGCGAAGTGAAGCCCTCATTCCGGCAGCATCGCCATCGAAAAGGACTGTTACGTTCTTAGTGAAACGACGAATGAGGGCGATTTGACCTATAGTAAGAGCCGTGCCACTAGAAGCAACAACGTTTTCTAAACCGCTTTGATGCATTGCCATCACATCTGTATAACCCTCAACTAGGAAACATGAATCCTCCTTAGTTATATGATTCTTTGCTAAATGAATCCCGTAAAGAGCCTTTGACTTATCGTAGAGAGGACTCTCAGGACTATTGAAATATTTAGCAATCTTCTTATCAGTCTTGAGAGTTCTGCCGCCAAAACCAATTACCCTTCCTGTTACATCCCTAATTGGGAACATTACCCTGCCCTGAAAGAAGTCAAAAAGAGTACCGTCTTGTTTTTTTTTACAAAGACCGCTTTGTTCTAGTCTTTCCTCCTTATAGCCTGCATCAACTGCCGCTTTTGTCATTACTTCCCATCCCGTTGGACAGTATCCAACTTTGAATTTTTCAATAATATCCTCCCGAAATCCTCGACTTTCGAAATAGGCCAAGCCAATCGCTTTGCCTTGCTCTGTTTCAAGTTGATCTGAAAACCACTTTTGGGCCCAAGACACTACTGCGCCCAAACTTTCTCTAGCAGTTTCAGCTTGGATCTCCTCTGCTGTCTTCTCCTTTTCTACAATTTCAATATTGTACTTGCGAGCAACTATTCGCAATGCTTCAGGATAGCTAACTTTCTCAATCGCCATCACGAAGGTCATTAAAGACCCTCCCTTTCCTGAACTAAAACATTTGAAAATCCCCTTGCTTGGAACTACGTAAAAAGAGGGGGTTTTCTCGCTTGTGAACGGGCTAAGTCCCCTGTAACTACTCCCTTGCTTTTTGAGCTCAACATAATCACCCACGACATCTTCGATGATGGCGGTTTGGTGTATCAACTCGACTGTTTTAGTGGGTATCATTGTTGGTAATTCCGGATTAGCTAAGGTAGGGTTGCATATGTTAATTGATGTTGAATTTTTTTCCCCACTTAATTAAGAGTATATCCATAGTTGTAATTTTGATAAGATGCAGGGATTTAAAACATCTTGGATTATGTGGGCTCTAGCCTGTGCCGTGCTTTCTGTAAGTGCATTGCAAGTTATGGGGCTTAATAAAGCTCTTAAATTGAGAGGCCAAATCTTTGATCGAAGCGTAGAGCGTTCCCTAAATCAAGTAGCTGAATGGGTTCAGGTTTCAGCAGAGATTAACTTCTCAGGGAATGACAGCCCTCTACGTGGAGCCTCTCATACGTTGGTGCTCAGAATGGAATCAATGGACATCGATTCCCTCTTACATGTAGCTCTGAAAAAAAATGGAATTAATGCTAATTGCGTTTTTGGAGCATTTGACACATATGGTCAACCAGCTTATCTAGACAGTAATTGTGAACCTTTCCGAGACGATTTAGTTGAAGACGGGTATTCAATAAACATGAAGGACCTTCAATTCAAAGTATTCTTTCCACACAGAGGAAAGCATCTTATTCGTGGCGGTTTAGGCGCTTTTATTCTATCTGGAGTTCTTCTTTTTGGGATATTTGTGGGGCTTGTTTATGTGTTTTATTCTGTAAGACAGTCTAAACACATTGAACGAATAAGGCGAGATCTGATGAACAATCTTACTCACGAGTTGAAGACGCCAATATCTACTATAGGTTTGGCATCAGAAGCATTGAGTGATAAAGAAATAGAACTCGATGAAGAGCAGCAGAATTACTACTTTGAGCTGATAAAAGCTGAGAATAAAAGACTAGGTCTACTTGTTCAAAAGGTGCTACAAGCTTCTCTAGTAGAAAAAGGGGCTATGAAGCTATACTTGCAGCCTCTCAATATTCATGATATTGCTAAGGATGTAGTGAAAAATGTAGCTATGCAGGTTAGAAAGATGGGAGGTAAGGTGGAGCTCGACTTGAAGGCCACGAATCCAATTATTAAAGCAGATCAAACCCACTTAACTAGCGTTATTTTCAACTTGATTGATAACGCATTAAAATATTCCGCTGAAGACCCACGTCTTAAAATTTCAACCGTGCAAACAGACGAAGGTTTGGAATTTAGCGTTAGGGACAACGGCGTTGGCATACCTAAAGAACATCTTGGCAAGGTCTTTGAGAGATTGTATCGCGTTCCTACTGGGAATGTTCATGACGTGAAGGGGTTTGGGCTTGGCCTAAGCTATGTGAAAGCTGTTGTCGAGAGACACGGAGGTAGCATAACAGTCGAGAGCGAACTCGGTAGTTACAGTGTTTTTAGTTTGAAATTAAAATTTGACCCCCCGAAAGAATGAGCAAATCACCAATAAGAATTCTTCTATGTGAAGACGACCCCAATCTAGGGAAACTCCTTTCGGAGTATATGAATGCCAAGGGGTTTGTTACAACTTGGGCGCAAGATGGAGTTGAAGGAATAAAGACCTTTTTTAGAGAAACTTTTGATTTTGTAATCCTCGATGTAATGATGCCTCGTAAAGACGGTTTTGAGGTTGCATCAGAAATCAGAAAAGAAAGCAAGTCAATTCCCATCCTATTCTTAACTGCTAGAAGTATGAAGGAGGATACTCTTGAAGGATTCAAGGTTGGAGCAGATGACTACATGACTAAACCCTTCTCAATGGAGGAGCTTCTAGTAAGAATCAATGCAATTCTTAGAAGAACATCTTCTATTCCGCAGGATGGAGAGGATATAACTGCTTTTTCTTTGGGGTTATTTGAATTCGATTATAACAAGCAGAGATTGAGCCATAATGGAGAAACTCAAAGGCTTACGACTAAGGAGAATGAACTTCTTTATTTGTTGTCAAGACACAAGAACGGACTGCTTGAGAGAAACCACGCATTATCAGCAATTTGGGGAGATGCAAGCTACTTCAATGGTCGTTCAATGGATGTGTATATCGCCAAGCTCAGAAAGCACTTGAAGGCTGACGATAGGATAGAAATCCTAAACGTTCATGGTAAAGGATTCAAACTCATAGCTCCAGAGAACTAAAAAGCACTAAAAAATCCATATCTTCGCGCTCGCTAAATAGGTTTCCGTGTCTGATATGATTAAAATACTAGCTGGATCTGCTTCTCAAGACTTCGCTCAGAGAGTTGCATCAGCATATGGTACAGAACTAGTGCCAGTTACTACTACTCGCTTTTCTGACGGAGAATTCACTGTTAGTATTGAAGATACTGTACGTGGAAAAGAGGTAGTAATTGTTCAGTCTACAACCCCTCCGACAGACAACTTATTCGAACTGCTTCTGATTATTGACGCAGCAAAGCGCGCAAGTGCAAAACGCATTGTAGCTGTGATGCCTTACTTTGGTTTTGCCCGCCAAGACAGAAAAGACAAGCCTAGAGTTGCTATTGGTGCCAAACTAGTAGCTAACATGTTGATGGCTGCTGGAGTTGATCGTGTCATTACGATGGACCTTCACGCTGACCAAATTCAAGGTTTCTTTGAAGTGCCCGTTGATCATCTTTACGGATCAACAATTTTCTTAAAGCACATCAAAGAAAACTTTGACCTATCGAATCTTTGTATTGCTACTCCTGATACCGGAGGAACAAAGAGAGCTAACACTTATGCTAAACACCTTGGCGTTGACATGGCTATCTGCTACAAGCAAAGAGAGGTTGCAAACCAAGTTTCTAGCATGACTGTAATTGGTAATGTAAAGGGAAAGGATGTAATCATTGTCGATGATATGTGCGACACAGCTGGAACTCTTACAAAGGCTGCTTGCCTAATGATGGAGTACGGCGCAACTTCAGTGACAGCAATTTGTACTCACGGTGTTTTAAGCGGACCTGCTTACGAGCGCATTGAAGACAGCGTGCTAACTGAGTTTATCATTACTGACACCATTCCACTAAAGGAGGATGCTCCAACAAGCAAAATAAAAGTCCTGCCTGTGCATGACTTGTTCTCACAAGTACTTAAGTGCTTGATGAGCAACGAAAGTATAAGTTCACATTTTATTATCTAATAATTAATCTATTATGAAATCAGCATCATTGAGCGGTTCTCTTCGTGGGAACGTAGGAAAGAAAGATGCAGTCTCTTTAAGAAAAGAGGGGAATGTCCCTGGAGTTCTTTACGGAGATGGAAGCCAAACACACTTTTCAGTAAACGAAATCAAATTGAGCAAACTAGTTGTAAATCCAGACGTATTTGCTATCGACATGGATATCGACGGTACTGTAACAAAGTGCATCATTCAGGAAGTACAATTCCACCCAGTAACTGACCGCATTATACACATCGATCTTCTAAAGATCATCGAGGGCAAACCTGTTAAGGTAAACTTACCTCTTCGTTCGCAGGGAACAGCACAAGGAGTTATAAATGGTGGACGTTTGGAAACGCTTTTCCGTCGTGTTCCTGTTCAGGGTCTTTTCGGAAACCTTCCTGATGCTCTTAACGCTGACGTAAGCGCTCTAAAAATTGGAGATGGTCTACGCGTTAGAGACTTAAACATTCAAGGTTGCGAAATCCTTTTAAACGAAAGTGTTCTTCTTTTTGCTTGTAAGCGGACTCGTGCTGCAATGTCTCTTGACTCTGGAGAGGAAGGCAGTGAAGGTGAAGAGGGTGCTGAAGGTGAAGAAGGCGCTGAAGGAGGCGAAGGCGCTGCTGAAGGCGGTGAGGAATAAAATAAATTCCCATGAAATATCTCATAGTCGGTTTAGGTAATCCTGGGGCGGAGTATGAGAATACCCGACATAATGTTGGGTTTAGAGTGGTGGACACCATAGCTGAGGCACACGGCGGAACTTTTTCTGCCGAGCGTCACGGAATGGTGTCAACCGTTCGTTTTAAAGGACGTAATCTTATCCTTTTAAAGCCCAATACATTTATGAATCTCAGCGGTAAGGCCTTGAGGTATTGGATGAATGCTGAAAAAATATCCGTAGATAGAATACTTGTAATTACAGACGACCTAAACCTAGATTACGAAAAACTTCGACTAAGAGCAAAAGGTTCAGACGGTGGGCACAACGGGCTCAAGGATATTCAAGCCGTTCTTGGAACCAATGTATATCCAAGACTTAGGATTGGAATTGGCTCTGATTTTTCTAGAGGTGGGCAGTCTGACTTCGTGCTTAGCGAGTGGACTAAAGATGAGGGATTAGCTCTTCAAGAAGTTTTAACAAAATCGTCTAAAGCTGTTGAAAGTTTTGTGACTATCGGTCTTATTCACACAATGAATTCTTTCAACTAGGATTGACTCTTTTCGTAAAGATGGTTGTTCCCGATATAGGAAATTACAGGATCTGGTAACAGGTACTGTATATCCTGTTTTTTAAGAATTGCATACCTGATATATGATGATGATATTGCTATCATGGGTGCCTGAGTAAATACAACAACTTGATCTTCTGAAACTGTGGGAGACTCTCCTGCATTTGGCGCTTCAGGTGGTGGAATATTGGGCGAACTCACTCTACGCGGGTAAACTAATATTCTATGGTTTGAGATGATTTCTTCGTGTTCCTGCCACCTGTGCAGATTTTCAAAGTTATCCTCTCCTATTATTACTGAAAATTCTATTTGAGGATAGTCTTCTCTAAGATGCTTAAGTGTATTTGCTGTGTAGTTGGGTCTGGGGAGATAAAACTCGACATCTGAAGCGTAGATCCTTGAGTTTTCGGCAACAGCGAGCCTCACCATTTGTAGTCTCTGCTCTTCAGGTATCATCTCTTCGTCGAGTTTGAAGGGGCTCGTCGGGGTAACAACCATCCAAACTTCATCAATATCTGCACGATTTACCATGTGATTGGCGATAACCAAGTGACCCAAATGAATTGGATTGAATGACCCAAAGTACAGCCCTACTTTTCCAGATGTTGTCCTACCATTCATTTAGAAAGGAATTTCGTTACTATGGTTTGGGTCTGGGCTGATGCTGTTTCGATGTCATTATTTCTAATCGTAACATCAAATTTTTGAGCCGCATCAAGTTCTCTTGAAGCCTTACTAATTCTTTTGATTATGCTTTCTTCTGAGTCTGTACCACGGTGACGTAGTCTTGTTTCTAAGACTTCTAGAGATGGGGGCATAACAAAGATCGCAAGGGCACTGTCACCGAATACAGACTTGAGCGTTTGGCCGCCGATTACATCAACGTCAAATATAGGAGTTAGACCATTAGCCCAAAGCCTTTCGACCTCACTACATAATGTGCCGTAGCTTAAGCCTGGGTAGACTTCCTCCCACTCAACGAATTCATTCTGCTTTATGTAGTTATCAAAATCTGATTGAGATATAAAGTAGTACGACTCACCTTGCACTTCTTCACCTCTGATATCTCTAGTCGTTGCGCTAACGCTAAAGCCTAAGTTTAGATGTGGTGAAGCCATCAATTTTGAAACCAAGGTGGATTTACCCGCTCCTGAAGGAGCTGAAAAAATAATGGCCTTACCATCGCCCTTGGGTAATCTTCCTGTTGGCATCTCTTTGATTGACTAAAGTACGTTTAGAATCTGCTCCTTAATCTTTTCTAGTTCGTCTTTCATGTGGACTACGATTCGCTGGATATCTGCATCATTAGCTTTTGAGCCTAAAGTGTTAATCTCGCGACCTATTTCTTGAGCTACAAAACCAAGCTTCTTGCCCTGCCCCACTCCGCTAGACATGATTTCCGTAAAGTGTTCACAATGTACTGCAAGTCTACTCCTCTCCTCACTAACATCTTGCTTTTCAATGTAAAATAGAACTTCTTGTTCGAAGCGACTTTCATCAATTTTAGTCTTATCAATGGCTTCTTCTAAATTGGTTCTGATTCTTTCTCTTACTCTTTTAAGACGAGCGTTTAAAAGTAGATCAAGGTCATCTGAACAGCTTCTAATAATGCTAATTCCATTTTTAAAATCTGACGCAATTGCATCTCCCTCTGTTTCTCTAAATTTGTCGAATTTATCAAGAGCATCAACCACCAAATTTTCAATCTGAGCCCAAGATTTGTCATCCAATTCTTCTTTGGGGCTTTGCATTGCTTCTGGCATTCGCATAGCTAGAGCTAATAGGTCGCTTTCCTCAGATCCTGAAACATTCTTTAGCTGAGAAATGTAATTCTCTACAATTGTAGTATTTACCTCATGCTTTACTTCTGTTGGATCGAGTTCGTAGAAAAGGAAGAAATCGCATTTACCTCTAATTATACGAGAACGCAATAGCTTTCTAAGCTGCATTTCCTTCTCTCTAAACATTGAAGGGATTCTTGTGTTTAGGTCAAACTGTTTACTATTTAGTGAGCGAACCTCAATGTTGTACTTGCGGTTGCCAATAACACCCTCGGCTTTTCCGTAGCCAGTCATCGATCGAATCATGCCATAAAGATACAAGGGTCGTACCTTTGTACTCCCATGTCTATTATTAGAGAAATACAAGCGCCTGTTTCGAAAGAAATGAAAGCTTTTACAGTCCATTTTAGAGAAGTTCTAAAATCAGACGTTGCTCTTCTTGACACTATCATGCGTTATATCGTTAAACGCAAGGGTAAGCAGATGAGACCACTTTTTGTGTTCCTTGTAGCCCAAATTAATGGCGGATGCACCCCTCAAACAAATACTGCAGCATCTTTAATAGAGCTACTACATACTGCAACACTAGTGCACGATGATGTAGTTGACGAGAGTCCAAAAAGGAGAGGTTTCTTTTCAATTCAAGCACTTTGGAAGAAAAAAGTTGCTGTGCTTGTGGGAGATTATCTGCTTTCAAAAGGACTTCTTACAGCAGTAGACGATGGTGCTTTTGACATGCTCAAGATCACTTCGAGAGCTGTTAGAGAAATCAGCGAAGGGGAGCTTTTGCAAATAGAGAAATCGAGGAAGCTCGATATAACTGAAGAAGTGTATTTCGATATTATACGAAGGAAAACCGCATCACTTATTGCTGCTTGTTGTGCTTGTGGAGCTGCTTCTGCAGGTGCTAGCGAAGAGGAAGTGGAAAGGATGTGGGAGTTTGGAGAGAAGGTAGGCTTGGCCTTTCAGATAAAAGACGATTTACTCGATTTGGGTGATGGAACTAGAACAGGCAAGCCAACCGGAGTGGATATTAAAGAAAAAAAAATAACTCTTCCGCTTATTCACTTGTTGAACAACAGCGATGCTCATAAAAGAAGAAGCTTTATTAAGCTTGTGCGTAAAGCTCCAAAAGATCCGGCTGCAGTTAAGGAGGTTATGAAGTGTGTGCTAGAAGGACCAGGCATGGAGTATTCCAGAAGCCAAATGTCACAACTTAGAGATGAGGCAGTAGCAATGCTTGATTCATTTGATGACACGCCAGCAAAAAAGTCATTAGTGGATTTACTCGATTTTACAATTAATCGAAACAAATGAGGAATGTAATCGGTCTATTCGTTTTAATGGCAATATTCAACTGTTCTGAATCTGGCAATCGGAATGGTGTTGAGATACTTGAGAGTTGGGAAAATGGAGTTGTAAAAAAAGACAGGGTAAATCTTGCCGCAGATACTTTTATTGTAAATCACTACCATGATAACTATAAGCTTCACATGACTGGAAATGTATATTATGTTGATGGCGTAGAGGTAAAGCACGGAGAATGGAGAGTGCTATATCCGGATGGAAAGAATTGGTCATTAAACAACTTCGATAAGGGTGTTGAAAATGGTGAGTATAAGACTTGGTATAAGAATGGTAAGTTAAATATATGGGGCTATTATTCTTCGGGTTCTGCAACTGGGAATTGGACTTTTTACGACACATCTGGAGTTGTGGTAAAGACGTTTGACGCTACGCCTAGAAACTGAGTGCGTTATCCACATTTTTAAGGGGAGAATAACAGGCCATTGCCGGCTGTGATACTATGATGGTTAATAGATTGCAGCATGTTGAAATTTGGTGAATACGGGTTTTTAAATTGGGGGCTTATTTTGCTCGTAATGGGGCTTGGTTTCAGCTCTAGTGCTCAAAGCAGTACAACACAGAAAGACTACATAAACAAGTGGAAGGATGAGGCTGTAAGGCAGATGGACATGTATAAAATCCCTGCTAGCATTACGCTTGCTCAAGGCGTCCTAGAAAGTGGGAATGGAATGAGTACGCTTGCAAAAAAATCGAATAACCATTTTGGCATAAAATGTCACACAGATTGGAAGGGCGGAAGAACATACCATGATGACGATGAAAAAGGAGAATGTTTTAGAGTGTATGACGACCCTCGTGATAGTTATGAGGATCACAGTAAGTTTCTACTACGTAACAGATACGTTAGTCTATTCGAATTAGATATAGAAGATTACAAGGGTTGGGCAAAGGGACTTAGTAAGTGTGGGTATGCGACTAATCCCAAATATCCTGAGCTGCTTATCACAATTATCGAGAGACACGATTTGCAACTTTTAGACACAAGAGATTGGATAGATGACGAAAATGGTTTTGCAGATAAGTCAAATAAAGGGATAAGACTACACACCTCACGAACATTTCATAGTGTAAGCACAACTGAAAACGGCATTCAATTTATTTATGCTGATAATGGCGATACAGTCGAGGAGTTAGCTGAGGAGTTTGATATGATGAAGTGGCAGTTCCGCAGATATAATGAAATTAATAAAAGTCACGTATTCCGCAAAGGAGAGATTATATACCTACAACCTAAGAAGGCAAACGGATTTGAGGATTGGCATACGGTGCGAGGCGGTGAGACTATTTGGTCTATATCTCAGAAATACGGAATCAAAACGAAGTCTTTAGCTAGGAAAAACAACATCGCAGTGGATTCGCACCTTAGAGTGGGGATGAAACTTAGCTTGAGGTGGAAGCTTGATGAAAATGGGAAACTCCCCGGTTACGCAAAGCTTTTAGGGGGTAAACAATAGGCTTTTTCAGTACCTTGCGTGATATTAAA